>Ga0070665_100002285_pt1 | contig 21315 bp, 17 predicted proteins | sample KBSS13metaG_FD_65862 | JGI IMG/M metagenome (GOLD analysis project Ga0070665, IMG submission 65862) | Switchgrass rhizosphere microbial communities from Kellogg Biological Station, Michigan, USA - KBS S1-3 metaG | ecosystem: Host-associated > Plants > Roots > Rhizosphere > Soil ...
GGACTGAGACTGTAACTTCCGCCGTATTCGACCGCGGTCCAAGCAAAGTCCCGTCTGGGGCGTAAGCATGACGCGTAGTGCCAAGCGCCAGGATGATGTCTGTCACTTGCACCGTGATAGAAACCCTGTTTGCGGTTGAGATGGCGGGCGCAGATGCGGGCCCGCCTTGCGGCACAGGGGTTGCTTCGGTAGCCATCGGATTTCCTCCCGTTTGAAAGTAACAAGAATTTACACCAGTAGTCGCGTGCCGATGTTGGTGGCTGAAACAAAGTCTCAACTGCGTGCACATCTACCGAGGCGGGCTCAAAGGGGGGTAGAAAAGCAAAACGCCCCCGAAGGGGCGCATTTACTAGCTATCTGGCGGAACCGGAGGGATTCGAACCCTCGATGAGGCTCTACACCCCATACTCCCTTAGCAGGGGAGCACCTTCGGCCACTCGGTCACAGTTCCTGAATCGGTCGCCGATTATGCCAGCTTAGGCAGTGGGCTGATCCAGATCGAACGCCTTGTGCAGGGCCCGCACGGCGAGTTCCATGTACTTCTCGTCGATCACGACGGAGGTCTTGATCTCGCTGGTCGAAATCATCTGGATGTTGATGCCCTCTTCACTGAGCACGCGGAACATTTTGCTGGCCACGCCCACGTGGCTGCGCATGCCGATGCCCACGATGCTGACCTTGCAGATCTTGGTGTCGCCCACGATGTCGGCCGCGCCGAGCGTCGGCAGCACCTTGACCTTGAGCAGATCGATCGTCTTGGCGTATTCGTTGCGGTGTACCGTGAAGCTGAAGTCGGTCTTGCCGTCCTTGCTGAGGTTTTGAATGATCACATCCACCTCGATGTTGGCGTCGGCCACGGCCCCCAGAATGCTGTAGGCGATGCCCGGCTTGTCGGGCACGCCGAGCACCGAAACCTTGGCCTCGTCGCGGTTGAAGGCAATGCCGGATACGACGGCTTGTTCCATTTTTTCGTCTTCCTCGAAAGTGATCAACGTTCCGGACCTGGCTTCTTCGTCGATGTCGATGTCCCACGGCGTGAAGCTCGACAACACCCGCAGCGGCACCTTGTACTTGCCGGCAAACTCGACCGAGCGAATCTGCAGCACCTTGGAGCCCAGGCTGGCCATCTCGAGCATCTCTTCGAAGCTCACCGTCGCCAGGCGCCGGGCGTCGGGTTCGACCCGCGGATCGGTGGTGTAGACGCCATCGACGTCGGTGTAGATCAGGCACTCGTCCGCACCCAGCGCGGCGGCGATCGCCACGGCCGAGGTGTCGCTGCCGCCGCGCCCGAGCGTGGTGATGTTGCCTGCGTCGTCGACACCCTGAAAACCCGTGACCACCACGACCCTGCCGGCGTCCAGATCGGCCCGCACGCGCGCATCGTCGATGCTCTCGATGCGCGCCTTGGTGTAGCTGCTGTCCGTCCGCACCTGGACCTGCCAGCCCGCGTAGCTCACGGCCGGCATGCCTTCTGCCTGCAACGCGATCGAGAGCAGCGCCGACGAGGCTTGTTCGCCGGTGGCTGCCAGCATGTCGAGCTCGCGGTTGTGCGTGTCGCTCAGCGCGCCGGGGGCGAGCTCTTTCGCCAGGCCCAGCAGGCGATTGGTCTCGCCGCTCATGGCGCTGGGCACGACCACCAGTTGATGGCCGGCACGGGCCCATTTGGCAACGCGCTTGGCGACGTTTCGGATGCGCTCGGTCGAGCCCATCGACGTGCCGCCGTATTTGTGAACGATCAATGCCATGGGTGAAAAAACGGAGAAGAAAAGACAGCGCCGAGAGAGCGGCGCGCCCCGCAAGGAGTCAGCGCACGGGCCGCTGCGGAGGCGGGCTATTGTACCAACGCAGGACCTCGCCTTCGCGCTGCGCGATGCCTGCGCCGACCTTGATCCGGATGCTCTTGCCGCGGTGGATGCAGGCCTCGATCTGACGCTGCAATTGGTCCAGCTGAACGGCGCTCGGGACGCAGGCATGGTCGCGCACCAGCCAATGGCGCAGCACGTTGGCCCGGCGCGGACGTGACAAGCGTTGCAAGTCGTCGATGCGCGGCGGCGCACCCACGGCTTCCAGGTCTTGTTGCGCCAATTCGGTCAGCAGACTTTGCGCCTCGGCCGCATGCGCTGCGCTGCGCGCGAACGTTTGACGACACTGCGGAAACGCCAGCGCCAATGCCGGCAGAACATCGGCCCGAATCCGGTTGCGCACGAAACGCCCGTCGCCATTGCTCGGGTCGTCGATCCACTGCAGCCCCTGCTCGGCCAGCCAGCCTCGAATGTCGCCTGCAGACACTCGCAACAGCGGGCGGTGCCAGGTGATGCCGCGGCGCTGCACCCGCGCCGGCATGGCCGACAGTCCCGGCAAACCGGCCCCGCGCGATAGCGCGAGCAACAGTGTCTCGACTTGATCGTCTGCGTGGTGCCCCAGCGCGATGGAACCGAGCGCGTCGCCGAGGCGAGTGGCATCACCGCCGCTGGCCAGTTCGATCAACGCCCGGTACCGCGCGCGCCGGGCCGCATCCTCCGGGCTTTCGCCGCTCGCGGGGCCCGCATCGACCCGCGCCGTCCGCAACGGGACGCTCAGCCGATCGCAGAGCGCCACGCAGTGATGCTCGAAATCGTCGGCGGCCGCCTGCAGCCCGTGGTGCACGTGCAGCGCATGCACTTCACCCGGCCAGCGCGCGGCACACGCGGCCAGGAGCGCGGTCGAATCAGCGCCGCCGCTGAAAGCCACGGCCAGCGGCAGGGCCGGTGCGAACGCGGCCATCGCTTCGTCGAAAGTCTGGCTCATGATTCGATTGTGCGGCTCGATCGCGCGGCCTTGTCATCGCGCCGCCCTGCCCCACGTTATGGCGTGGCCGCTGTCTGCTGGAAAGGAACTGCGATGTGGAAACTCGGAAAGCTCTGGGTCTTGATGCGCTCGGAGCTGGCGCTGGTCTGGGCCATGCTGCGCGACCCGCGCGCGCCGATGGCGGCCAAGGCCACGGCGCTCCTGGCCGTGCTTTACGTGGTGAGTCCGGTCGACTTCATCCCGGATGTGATTCCGCTGCTCGGCTGGATCGACGACGGAGTGATTGCCGTGCTGCTCCTCAAGCTTGCCACCCGACTCCTGCCGGCCGACGTGCATGCCGCGCTCAAAGGCGGCCTGGAACAACGCAGCCGCGCCCGCTGACGGCCAGCCCGCGCGGCGGCTACTTGCCGTTGTCGGCCTTGGTGTCGGCAAAGCGGCCGTAGCTTTGCAGGCGGTCGTAGCGGCGGTCCAGCAGCTCGCGCGGCTTCAGGTCGCTGACTTGCCGATAGGCGTCGCCCAGTGCGCGTTTCAGAAAGGCCGCCATCTGCCGATGGTCCCGGTGCGCGCCGCCCACGGGCTCGTTCACGATCTTGTCGACCAGTCCGAGCGCCTTCAGGCGATGCGCGGTGATGCCCAGCGCATCCGCGGCATCCTGCGCCTTGTCACTGGTTTTCCACAAGATCGAGGCGCAGCCCTCGGGGCTGATCACCGAATAGATCGAGTACTGCAGCATCACGACCTGGTCGCCGACCGAGATCGCCAGCGCCCCGCCGGAGCCGCCCTCGCCGATGATGGTGACGATGATCGGCACTTCCAGCTGCGCCATCTCGAAGATGTTGCGGCCGATCGCTTCCGACTGGCCGCGCTCTTCGGCGTCGATGCCCGGGTAGGCGCCCGGCGTGTCGACGAAGGTGAACACCGGCAGCTTGAACTTCTCGGCCGTTTTCATCAGCCGCAGCGCCTTGCGATAGCCCTCGGGCTTGCTCATGCCGAAGTTGCGCATCGCGCGCTCCTTCGTGTCCCGGCCCTTTTGGTGGCCCAGCACCATGCAGGGCGTGCCGTTGAAGCGCGCCAGGCCGCCAACGATCGACAAGTCGTCCGAGAAATGTCGATCGCCGTGCAACTCGACGAAGTCGGTGAAGATTTCGCCGACGTAGTCCAGCGTGTAGGGGCGCTCCGGGTGCCGCGCGATCTTGGTGATCTGCCAGGGCGTCAGGTCGCTGTAGATGTCCTTGGTGAGTTGCTGGCTCTTCTTGCCGAGCTGGTCGATCTCTTCGGAGATGTCGACGGCCGATTCGGTCTGCACGTAGCGCAGCTCTTCGATCTTGCTTTCGAGCTCCGCAATCGGCTGCTCGAAGTCGAGGAAAGTTCGTTTCGCCAACGTCTTCTCCAGTTGTTCTTCAGTACGCGACCGGCAATGGGTCGAGCGAGCGCCAAATATACCAAGTGGCCACGCTGCAGAACGGCGCCCAGGCCACGGCCACTTCGCGCAAGTCGCTGCGGCTCACCGGTTCGCCCGAGAAGTAGTTCTGGCTGACGCCGGTGACCAGGCCGACGTCGTCGAGCGGCAACACGTTCGGCCGCATCAGGTGAAAGATGAGGAACATCTCGGCGGTCCAACGACCGATGCCGCGGATGGCGACCAGCTCGGCAATGATCATTTCGTCGGACATGTCGCGCCACGAGTCGACGTGCACTGCGCCGGCGTCGAAATTGAGCGCCAGGTCACACAGGTATTCGACCTTGCGCGCCGACAACCCCGCGGCGCGCATGTCGTCGATCTTGAGCTTGAGCACATTGGCCGGCGTCATCTTTTTGGCCAGCGACGAAAAGCGATCCCACACCGACTGCGCGGCCTTCACCGAAATCTGCTGGCCCACGATGCTCCGCGCGAGCGTGTTGAAGGCATCGCCACGGGTTTCGAGGCAGGCATCGCCGAAGCGCGGAATCAAGCGCTTCATCACGCGATCTTTCCTGGCCAGATGCTTGCACGCCTCTTCCCAGTAGTCGGGCGTGTAGACGGCGGGAACGGCCTTTTTCTGGATGGCGGGCATGACGTCGGAGGCCTTACTGCACCACGGACCAGGTGGTGCCGGTCGGCGAATCCTGCAGCACGATGCCCTGCGCCAACAGTTCTTCGCGGATGCGATCGGCTTGCGCGAAGTCCTTGGCGGCCTTGGCCGCTGCGCGCTGCGCGATTCTCAGTTCGATCGTCGCGGAATCGACCGTGCTGCCCGCCTGCAGGAAGGCTGCCGGTTCTTGCTGCAGCAAGCCCAGCGTGCCGCCGAGCGCCTTCAGCAGACCGGCCGTTTGCGGCGAGCGCGTGCGGTTGAGTTCACCGGCCAGCTCGAACAGCACCGCCACCGCTTCCGGCGTGCCGAAGTCTTCGTCCATGGCCGCCTTGAAGCGCGCGGCTTGCGGCGCTGCCCAGTCGATCTCGCTCGTTGCCGGCACGACGCCGTCGAGCGCGGTGTACAGCCGCTTGAGCGACGCACGTGCATCGTCCAGTTGCACGTCGCTGTAGTTCAAGCCGGTGCGGTAATGGGCCCGGACGACGAAGAAGCGCACCGTCTCGGCGTCGTAGGTCTTGAGCACGTCGCGAATCAGGAAGAAGTTGCCCAGCGACTTCGACATCTTCTCGTTGTCGATGTTGATGAAGCCGTTGTGCATCCACACGCGCGCCGGCGGCTGGCCGGTGGCGCCCTCGCTTTGCGCGATCTCGGTTTCGTGGTGGGGAAATTGCAGGTCGGCGCCGCCGCCATGAATGTCGAAGGTGGTGCCGAGCAGCGCGCAGGCCATGGCCGAGCATTCGATGTGCCAACCCGGCCGGCCCGGGCCGAACTCGCTCGGCCACTTGGCGTCGTCCGGCTCCTCGGGTTTGGCGCGCTTCCACAGTACCGGATCAAGCGGATCGAGCTTGCCCTCGTCGACGCTCACGCGCTCGCCGGCGCGCAGCTCGTCGAGCGACTTGCCGCTCAATTTGCCGTAGGCCGGAAATTTGCGCACCGCATAGTTCACGTCGCCCGTGGTGCCGCGGTAAGCCAGGCCCTTGTCTTCCAGCGTGCCGATCATCGACAGCATCTGCGGGATGTAGTCGGTGGCGCGCGGATCGTGCGTGGGCCGCTCGATGCCCAGTGCATCGGTGTCCTGGTACATGGCCGTGATCATGCGATCGGTCAGCGCGCGGATCGACTCGCCGTTTTCGAGCGCGCGGCGGATGATCTTGTCGTCGATGTCGGTGATGTTGCGTACGTAGGTCACCGACAAGCCGGACACCCGAAGCCAGCGCTGCACCACGTCGAAAGCGATCATCGATCGCGCATGCCCGAGATGACAAAAATCGTAGACCGTGATGCCGCAAACGTACATGCGAACGTGGCCGGCTTCGAGCGGCGAAAACTCTTCGACCCGACGTGTCAGCGTGTTGTGGATGCGCAGGCTCATGAGACTCGGACGGCGTCGGTTCGACCGCCGCACCGGGATCGCCGGGACGGCATTTTCACAAAGGATGGTGTGGGTGGACGGGGGCGTTTGCACCGGGGTTCGGCGTGGCCCTCGGCTACAATTTCGGGCAGTATAAGCGGCCTGCGGCAGTCCGTTTTGGCTGGCGTTCAGGGTTCGCACGCACCTCGCGACCCTCCCGAATTTCAAGGCTTCATGAAGCACGTCGCGCTCCGCAAATCACCCGTTCCCGCCGTCCTCCTGCTGGCACTGTGCCTGGTGTTCGGCAACGCCCGCGCCGATGACTATGCCGATGTCGGCGCGCTGCTGCGCCAGGGCAAGGCCGAAGAGGCGCTGGCCAAAGCCGATGCCTACATCGCCGGCAAGCCGCGCGATCCGCAAATGCGTTTCATGCGTGGCGTGATCCTCTCCGAGCAGGGTCGCGGCGCCGATGCCACGATCGTCTTCACGCAACTCACTCAAGACTTTCCCGAGCTGCCCGAGCCGTACAACAACCTGGCCGCGCTCTATGCCGCGCAGGGCCAGTTCGACAAGGCCCGCGCCGCACTCGAAACGGCGATCAAGCTCAAGCCCGACTACGCCACGGCCTACGAAAACCTCGGCGACATCTACGGTCGGCTGGCTGCGCAATCGTATGGTCGCGCGCAGCAACTCGATGCAGGCAGCAAGAGCCTGCCGCCGAAATTGACCCTGGTGCGCCAGTTGTTCGTGACGGCGCAGACCGGCGTGGGCGCGGCACCGCCGATCGCACCGCCGCCGCGCCGCACCGTCGGCAGGAACAGCAAGTAACCAGCCGTGCTCGCCGACGCGACGCATTCATCCCAGCCACTCACAGAGACTGCCTTGAACCTCCCCCGTCTTTCGCGCCGCGCGGCAATCGTCGCCGCAGCCACGTTCGCACTGTCGGTTTCTTCGGTGTGGGCGCAAGGCGCTCCGCGCGTCAAGCTCACCACGTCGGCCGGCGACATCGTCCTCGAGCTGGCGCCCGACAAGGCACCGAAAACCGTCGCCAACTTCCTTCAGTACGTGCGCGACAAGCACTACGACGGCACGGTCTTCCACCGGGTGATCGGCAACTTCATGATCCAGGGTGGGGGCTTCACTGCCGAGCTGCAGCAGAAGCCGACACGCGCCCCGGTGCCGCTCGAAGCGTCGAATGGCCTGAAGAACGACCGCGGCACCGTTGCCATGGCGCGCACCGGCGACCCGAACTCGGCCACCGCGCAGTTCTTCATCAACGTCAAGGACAACGACATGCTGAACGCGCCGAATCCGGATGGCCATGGCTACACGGTTTTCGGCAAGGTGGTTTCGGGCATGGACGTCGTCGACAAGATCCGCAACACGCGCACCGGCAACAAGAGCGGGATGCAAGACGTGCCGGTCGAACCCATCACCATCGTGTCCGCCACCGTGGCGAAATGAACTTCAAGGAGATTCCCATGAGCAACCCCCAAGTTGAACTGCACATCGTTGACCAGGGCGTCGTCACGCTCGAACTCGATCGCGAGAAGGCCCCCAAGACGGTCGCGAACTTCCTGGCGTACGTGAAGAAGGGTCACTACGACCGCACGATCTTTCATCGCGTGATTCCGGGCTTCATGGTGCAAGGCGGCGGCTTCGAGCCCGGCATGAGCCAGAAACCGACCGACGCGCAGATCGACAACGAAGCCAACAACGGGTTGAAGAACGACAACTACACGGTGGCGATGGCACGCACCAGCGCACCCCATTCGGCCAGCGCGCAGTTCTTCATCAACATCGCCAAGAACGACTTCTTGAACCACACCGCGCCCACGGCGCAAGGCTGGGGCTACGCGGTGTTCGGCAAGGTGATCGGCGGCACCGAGGTGGTCGACAAGATCAAGGCCGTGAAGACTGGCCGCAAGGGCTTTCACGACGACGTGCCGCTCGAAGACGTGGTGATCGAGAAGGCCGTCGTCACAGTCGAATGAGCGCAGCGCCGCCGAGCGCGGGGGCTCGCATGAGCGACGCAGGCTTTCCGGAACTGATCGCGCCGACCGCCTGGCGCACGGTCGATTTCATCTCGGACCTGCACCTGCATCCGGAGGAGCCGGCCACGGTCCAGGCGTGGCGCGGCTACCTCGAAACCTCGCCGGCCGACGCGCTCTTTATCCTGGGCGACCTGTTCGAGGTGTGGGTGGGTGACGACGCGGCACGCGAGCCCGGCTTCGAGGCGCAGTGCGCATCCGTGCTGCGCGAAGCCGCCGAGCGGCGGCCGGTCTACTTCATGCACGGCAACCGCGATTTCCTGGTCGGGGATGCGCTGGCCGCGCAGTGCGGTCTGACCTTGCTGCACGACCCCACGGTTCTGGTGCTTCACGGCGAACGCTGGCTGCTCAGCCATGGCGATCTGCTTTGCCTGGAAGACACCGATTACCTGAAGTTCCGCGCACAGGTGCGTACAGCGCAGTGGCACGACGCCTTCCTGGCAAAGCCGCTCGCAGAACGCCGCGCCATCGCACGGCAGATGCGGGCACAGAGTCAGGCACACCAGACCGACGCTGCGGTGTGGGCCGACGTCGACAGTGCCGCCGCGCGCAGTTGGCTGCGCCGCGCAAGCGCGCGAACGCTCATTCACGGCCACACCCATCGACCCGCCACGCACGATCTGGGAGAGGGTCTCCAGCGGATCGTGCTGAGCGACTGGGACGTCACCGCACAGCCTGCGCGCGCGCAGGCGCTGTGCGTGTCCGTCGCCGGCGCGCAGCGCGTCGATCTGCGCTAGCCATGTTGCGCTGGTTGCGCCGGCAATTCGGCCCGGCCACGGAGATCCCGATGGCGGCGTGGCACGCCACGATCACGCGCTATCCGTTCCTGATCGAGGGTGCCGGCCCCGACATCGAACGACTGCGGCATCTGGCGGCGGGGTTTCTGCACGACAAGGAGTTCCATGGCGCGCACGGTTTCGTCGTCACCGACGAGGTCGCGCTGACCGTTGCGGCGCAAGCGGTATTGCCGCTGCTGCACCTGCCGCGCGGCCTGGCGTGGTACGACGATTTCGTCGGTATCGTGGTCCATCCGGCCGAGGTAGTGGCGCGACGCGTCGTCACCGACGAGAGCGGCGTCGTTCACGAGTACGACGAAGTGCTGGCCGGTGAAGCCATGGACCGCGGTCCGGTGATGCTCAGCTGGCAAGACGTGCTGGCCGGCAGCATCACGGCGGACGAAGGCTACAACGTGGTGATCCACGAGTTTGCACACAAGATCGACATGCGCGACGGCGCCGCCGACGGCTGCCCGCCGCTGCTGCCTGGATTCGCCGGCAGCACCAGCGCGCGCGATGCTCGCGCAGCATGGCTGGCGGTGCTGCAGCCGGCGTACGACGCGTTTCGCGAGCAAACAGTTCTGGCCGACCGTTTCGGCGCCGCGCCGCCCTGGCTCGACGCGTACGGCGCCGAGTCGATCGGCGAATTCTTTGCCGTCGCCTGCGAGGCCTACTTCGTCAACCGCGGCACCTTCGCGCTGGAGTTCCCGACGCTGCTCGCGCTGTTCGACGAGTTTTTCCAGCGCCCGGGTCGAATCTGATCCCGGCACCGCCAGGGTGCTACTACTTGCGCAGCAGGGCCTTCAGCGCGTTCTGCAGCCGGCGCGCGCTGCCCGCTTCGTGAGGAGCCGCCAGCACGGTCGCCGCATCCTGACCCCAGGTCTGGTCCGGCCCCGGTTCGCCGCGCTTGGTCAACAGCTTGAGCTGCAGCGCGCGGCGCGCATCGAGTTGCTCGGCCGGCGTCGGCACTTCCGCCGCCATCTCCAGGCGCAGCAAGGCTTCCGACGCATCGCCGGCGGGCACTGCGCCGATCGACTGCTGCCACCGCGTGCGCACGGCCGGCGACACGGCGCGGCCGAGTTCCTGCACGCCGGGCAGCTGTGACACGTCGCGCTTTTCCCATGCGCCGAGCAACTGGCTCAGCGCCTCGCCGTGGGCTTGTGCCGCCAGTTTGCGCAAGGTGAGCTGCGCGTGCTCCAGCGCGTCGCGCTGCGCGCGGAAGGCCGCGTCGCCCAAACGCGGACCGCGGTCTTCGTAAGCCGGGCGATCACCGAAGCGGCCGCCACCCGCACCGCGATCGCCGGGGCGATCACCACCGCGCGCGCCAGGTCCGCCCGGACGTCCGCCATCACGACGATCGCCAAACTTGCCGCCGCCGCGACCCATCGGCGCAGGCTCGGCCTTGCGCATGCCGGGCCGGTCGTCGCCACGCACGGCCACCACGGGCTTGGGCGCCGGTTTCGGCGGCGCTGCCGGGGACTTGGCGACCTCGGCATCGTCGCCATCGCCGCGGGCGGCAGGGTCGGCGCTGTCGGCCGGCGCCACCAGATCGCCTTCGATCGGCGGGCGCGGTTCTGCGTCAGGAAACTTCGGTTCGTCGGCTTCGTCAGGTGCGGGCGATTGCCGCGCGCTCTCGCCGAACTCGGCCGCGGCCTGACCAGGCGCAATGACTTCGGTTGCGCCTTGATCGGGACCATCGGGCGCCTCGACCGCGGCATGCGGCGCCGGACGCGGCGCAACGGGCGCCGCGATCACCGGGCGCTCGCCGCGCATCGCGGCTTCGAGTTGGGACAGCGCGCTGCGGATGCGCTGCGCATCGCCGCTGGCATTGGCCGCTTCGACCGCCTTCGACGCATCCAGCACGTAGCGGTCGTGCTCGCTCAGCGCGGCGGCCGCCTTCTCACGCTCTTCGCCCTTGCGGTTGAACGCGTCGTCGATCGGTTTGCGGAAGGCGTCCCACAGCTTCTGCTCGAAGCGGCGGTCCAGCGGCACCGCCTGCGCCTCGGCCTGCCAACGCTGTTGCAGCGCCTTGACGGCATCGATGCGCAACTGCGGTGCGGCACCGAGCGCGGCGGCTTCTTCGATCATGGCGTTGCGGCGCTCCACGCTGGCCTTTTGCGCTGTCTCGAGCGGCGCCCGCGCGGCGCCGAAGGCCTCGTTCCAGAGCGGCTGCAACTCGGCAAACACCTTTTCGCCGACATGGCCGGCATCGCGCCAGCGGTCGGCAAATTGGTGGAGCGCGCGGTTGTGCGCCTTCAGGTCGCTGGCGCTCGCGTGCTCGGCCACCCAGGCCTTGACCTCATCGATCAACGCCAGCCGCTGCGCCCGGTGCTCGGCCGCGTCGGCGCGCACCTTGTCGAGCCAGGCTTCCACGACCTTGTGCGCTTCGTTGCAGGCTTCGTCGAAGCGCTTCCAGAGCGCGTGGTTCGGCACGCCGCCCTGGTCCGACTGCTTCCATTGCTCGCGCAATGCACGCAGCGTTTCCTGCATCTTGCGGCCACCCAGCGACTGGCCCTCGGGCCGCTTGAGCAGTCCTTCGGCCTTGGCAACCAGTTCTTCGCGCACCTTGTCGGCGCTCCAGCGCTGCCATCCTTCGAGTTCGCCGGCCGCCACCAAGGCTGCGTGCACGCGGGCTTCGAGCGCGGCTTCGACCAGGCGGCCGTGTTCCTTGAGGACGGCACGCAACGCGGCCGCAGCGCCGGCACTGGCCTTGCCATGCCCCTCGGCGGTTTGCTGTTCCAGCTTGACCAGCGCGGTTTGTACGGCGTCGTTGGCCGCCGCGCGCACGGCCGGATCGACCTTCGGTGCGGCGGGCTTGGCAGGCTTCGCGGTCTCGACCGGCACACCCCGCGCCACGCGAAGCTCGTCGGCCCACACCTGCACCGTCGGCAGCGGTGCAGCGGCGTCGGCCGAGGCGGCCACGGCTTGCTCGAGCGCACTGTGGAAGGCATCGGACACCACCAGCAACTGCGACTTCGAGGCTTCGAGTTGCGGCGCGAACTTGGCGTCGAGGCTGCCCCAGTTGGCATCGGTGGTCAGGTCCTGCGCCTGCTGCTGCCAGTTGGCCACGTCGGCCCGCAGCGACTCCTCGCCGGCACGTGCATCCTGCCAGCCCTTGGTCGACAGCACTTCGAAGCGCTGCGCCAGGAGAACGGCGGCTTCGCGCTGCACCTGCGCGCGGTGCTGCAGATCCTCGACCGCCTTGACGCGCTCCGCCAACTGCGCCTTGAACGCAGCCAGGGGCTCGCGCGACAACGGGGCGCCTGCCTTGGCCGCATCGCGCTGCCACGCCATCGCATCGGCAATGTTCAACCGCGGCAGGGCAAGCAGCGCCTCTGCCTTCTGTGCCCATTCGGCAGCGATGACTTCCTGCCCCTTGGCGCGCTTGATCTCATCGAGCTTTTCGCGCAACGGCCGAGCGGCGCCCTTGTCGCGGCCGCTCAGCTCCTTGAAGACCTCTTGCATTTGCTCGACCGAAGGATTGCCGGCCAGCCAGTCGCGGATGCGCTGCGCGCGCTCGCCTGCCGTCGGCGCGGTGAAGGCGCCGCCGGTCAGCGTGTCGAGGGCATTGAGGTCGTTGGTTTTGGAAGAAGCTTGGGTCACTGCGCGGATCTGGTTGGGGTGGCACGGAAAGCGAAAAGCGCCGGCGTGTTGCCGGCGAAGCCCGCCATTTTCACCGACCGCGCACGCGGCCGCTACTTCATCGCCAAATCGAGTTCGGCGCCCGGCTTCCACGCGCTGTCACCGGGCCCTGTACGGACGGCGCCGAGGAACAGCCGCTCGCTCGCGAGTTTTTGCGCCAGCAGGTGATCGCGCACGGCGGCGGCACGGTCCAGGGCCAGCGCGCGGATCGCCTCGTCGTCGACCGTGATGTCGGCCATCAGCAGGTCTTCCATCTCCCGCGTCGGCAGGTCCTTGGCCAAGCCGACCATGTTGCGCGGCTTCTTGATCTCGGAGCGCTTGTACGCGGCCAGCAGGAACTCGGGGTACTCGGCATCGGTCAGCGGCGCGACCACGGCGGCATCATCGCCGGTGCGCGCGGCGACGCGGCGCTTTTCGACCGCCGCCATCTGGCGCACACGTTGCCGCTTGAAGGCCTCGCGCTCCTTGTCGAGGTTGGCCAGGCCGACCACCGTCATGCGCAGCCCGGGCCGGTCGGTCAGCGCCTTGACGACCTTGTCGAGGCTTTCCTTCGCGGCCGGCGTGAGTTCGGCGCTGCCGGCGTCGAACGGCACCACGCTCGATTCGCCGCTGCCTCCGCCAAGGCCTCCCGTGAGCAGGCTGAACGGCGCGGTCACGGCCTTGACGATCAGGTTGCCGATGGCCTGCCAGATCAGCGGACCGATGCGAAATTGCGGGTCGTTGATCGAGCCGGTGAGTGGCAGGTCGACGTCGATCACGCCATTGCGGTCGGCCAGCAAAGCGACCGCCAGTCGCACCGGCAGGCTCGCAGGCGCGCCCTTCACTTCTTCGCCGAACACCAACTGGTTGAGCACCAGCTTGTTGGTCGCGGTCAATCGGCCGTCCGGCGCGATCTTGTAGTTGACGTCGAAATTGAGCTTGCCGCGCTCGATGCCATGGCCGGCGTGGCGAATCGAGTAGGTCGAGAGCGGCGCCAAGTCCAGGTCGCGCAGCTTGGCAGTGATGTCCAGTTCGAGCGGCTTGACCAGCGGGTTGAGCTTGCCGGTGATCTCGAGCGCCGCCGTTTGTTGGGCCTTGCCGCGCAGTTCCAGATCGGCCAGCAGCGGCTGGCCGTCCTTTGGCTTGGACGAAAAAGCGCTCAGTTTGCCCGTGAGCTCGCTCAGGTCGGCCGAATAGTTGGGCTTGACGAACAGATCGGTGAATTCGATCTTGCCGTTGACGATCGCCATCGGGCCGAAAGAAATGATCGGCGCCAAAGCAGCGGACTCGGCCGTTTGCACCACCGGCGCCTCGCTGGTCGTGGTTCGCGCGCCGCCGGGTGCGGGCTTGGTCGCTGCGCCGGTCGCATTGGCCGTGGGTGCCGCGGCGGATGCCGCCGAAGCGGCGGCCGTGGCTTCGGCCGGTATGGCGCCGGCCTTCGGCTTGGCTACGTTCTGCAGGTTGATGCGGCCCGTCGGGTCGACGATCACCCGCGCGTAGAAATCGGTGAGCGCCGTTTCGCGCACGTTGACCAAGGGCGCTGTTTTGGGCGCGATGTCGACCTTCATACCGCGCAGGCTCAACACCTTCCAGCGCAACAACTGGCTGCTTTCGTCTTCGGTGCGCGTCAGCGCGACGCTCTGCACGCGCACGTCTTCGAGAGCGGTGTCACCGGCCAGGGACATCGTCGGGCCATTCGGCGTGACAGCGTAGCGAACCGTGCCCTTGTAGCTCGCGAAAGCGCGGCGCACGTCGATGTTCAGGCCCTCGGAATAGTAGGCCTTGAAGGCGTGCGCCGGGATCGAGGTGAGTTCGAGCCGCCCTTCGGCCGTGATCGGCTTCAGCGCCACCTTGCCCTGGAAACCAAAGCGGCCCGGCTCGATCCGGCTGCCGGCGCCCAGCCGTCCCGCCACCAACACCGGCGATGCCGTGGCACTGCCCGGTGACAGTTGCTGGGCGCTCAGTTTGAGGTCGCTCAACTCGAACGCCACGGGCGTGTCGCCGGCCTTGTCCGAATAAGAAACGGCGCCCCCTGTCACGTCGAGCGCGCCGATCGACAGTTCCCAGGGCTTGGTCTTCTCGGCGCTGACCGCCTCGGCTGGCGGCGTGCTGGCAGGCGGCGTTTTGAGCCAGCGCTCGAACATCCAGCGCTTGTCGGTGCCGCGCTCGATCTGGGTCTTGATGTTGCGCGCCGCGAAGCTGCCGATGGACAAGGTGTGCCCGGTCAAATCTGCTTTGGCGTCGGCCAACTCGAAACGACCCACGGTGAACAGCGACGCCTTGCCCTGGGTCAGCGTCAGTTCGTCGAGCGACGCGCGTTGGGCATGGACCTTCAAGTCGGGCTTGTTCCAAAGCACTTCGACCGCGCCGCTGAGCTTGCCGCCAAGGGTCGGCTCCAGGCTTTGGGCCAGGTAAGGGGCCGCGAGCGACAACGGAAGGCCCTCGAGCTCGGCTTGCACCGTGGCGACCTTGTCGGTCGCCTCGCCCTTGAACTTCAGCGCCGCGCCGGCCACGGAGGTCGATCCTTGCAGCAGCGCAGGCCTGGTCATCGGCCAGGTGACGCCGGTGACCTCGACATTCAATTCTTTGGCTTCGACCAGCGCTGCAGGCTGGGTGGTTTCGTCATGCCAGCCGATCTGGCCGCCCTGCAGCGCGACCTTGTCCACCAGGATTTCCAGGGCGGGCTTGGCGGCGGGAGGCGTCGCCGCACTCGCCGCAGCAGTGGGCGGCGCCACCTTTTGTGTCGCGCCGGTGGCCGGGTCGGTGGCAAGCAGGTTGAGCCGCCCGTTTGCCTCGCGGGCGATCTTGAGTTGCGGCGCGGTCACGCTCACTTCCGCCAGATGCACCTTGCTTTCGAGTGGCCGAACGTCGAGCAGACCCAGCTTGAGCCCGCCGAACGACAGCAAATCACGGCCTTGCCCGTCCGCGAGCTTGGCGTCGTGCAGTTCGATCCCGCCGCTGATCTTCAGACCGGTTGTCTTGGCCTGCTCGAAGTCGATGCGCAGGTCGGCGTCGAGCGAACCGGCCAGCAACTTGACCGGCAGACCACCAGGGACGTAGCCCAGATACGGCGCCAGATCGAGCTTCTTGAAGGCGATGGTGGCGTCGGCCTGCCGCGTTTCGGCGAATGGTGTGGCCAGCGCGGCTGAATCGAACCGGCTGCCGTTCAACACGAATTCGAGCTTCGGCGCAACCTTCACTTGGCGCTGCGACGGCAAGTTGCTCAGGAACGGAACGTTCAGGGCGAACTCGCGCAATTCGTGCTTTGCACGCACGGGCTCGTCGTCGAAATCGACCGAGCCGTTGCTGATGGCGATGTTGTAGATCGCGAATTTCGGCGGTTCCGCCTTGGGGTCGGGCGGCACCGCGGCCAACTTGGCAAGAATGTCGTCGATGTCGTATTTGCCGTCGGCCTGGTGCTTGAGGCGGATGGCGGGCGATTCGATTCGCACCGCATCGACCACCGGCGCAAGCCGCAGGATCGACTGCAGTTCGGCGTCGGCGTAGATTCTGGCAATCTTCAATTGGTCCGCAGCGCCGTTGGCGCCGGCAATGACCAGATCGTCGAGCGTGAGCTCCAGCGTCCACGGCTTGAAATCGATCTTGCCGACCGTGACCTGGCGCCCCAGCTTGTCGCTGGCGATCTTCTGAATCTGGCTCTTGGCGATGGGCGGCACCGCCAGCCAAGCCAAAAGCCACAGCGCCAGCAGCACCAACAACGCGACGATTGCCCGTCGCACCCACCTGTTCTGTCTCAAGGAAGCCGCGTTCATCGGGCGAGAGTGTGCATGAAACGCCGGGCCGCTTCCCAAAAGAGAAAGCCCGGCGGCTCGACACGAGATCAGGCCACCGGGCTTGATGGCGGACACGAGGTCCATGCCATCTTTTCGCTCGGCCGGAAGTTCATTTGTCCCGGTCGTGCTGGCAGCAAGAGATTGCCACCGACTGGGCCGCGATCACCGAGCCGCGGATAGAAATCTCTGGCTGTCGGATCTTGGCAAATGCTCGAATTCAATCGAGCAACGCCAGCGTAGGCTTGCCGGGTCGCAGGCGCAAGTCGAATTTTCAATGAGCAGCGTGTTGTCGATGGGGTGTACGCATCGGCGGTTTTACTGTGTGAAATTAGAATATCAACACTATTTGATATTCTTGACCGTGTATTAGGGCGCTTCTAGAATGCCAATTCCTCCCTACCGTTGACTGGGGAGATCCTCCCCGCTGCCGGACTTTCCGGCCCGACCAAGTTTCGTTCGCGCCCCTTTCCTCTTCCATTGCGCGAACTTTGGTTTTAATGTCATCGGGCGACTCTGCCTTTCAGACGTGCTGCTTTGCGCAGCGCCCCATCTGCAGGTCGCACAGAAAGGATGAGCGATGTACCAGGCGATCGACGCCGCCGCCCTCTCCGTCCGGACCTTCGCGTCCGACGTGGTTGAAGGCTTTTTCGAGATCACGCACAACGGCTTTGCCTTGCTCGGGCTGGCCACCGTGTTTGCCGCCCTCACCCTGATGGCGCGGCCAGACTTGCGCCAGAGCGGCGAAGAGCACCTCATGAGCTGGCTGCAATCGCGCAAGCCGGTGCCGGAGGCCACCGATCTCGAGCCCACCGCCATTGAACGGACGACAGCGGCACGGCCCGACGAACTGCCGAAGCCGCAAGCGGCCGTCGCGTTCTGGCTCAGCAAGAAATACCGCGTGGCGCCCGAGCCGCTGAGCGTGCTGGTCAGCGAGGCCTATCAACTCGGCAAGCGCACGAAGCTCGATCCCACTTTGATCCTGGCGATCGTGGCGGTGGAGTCGAGCTTCAATCCCTTTGCCCAGAGCAACGTGGGCGCCCAAGGTCTCATGCAGGTCATGACACGCGTGCACGGCGACAAGTACGAGAGCGCCGGCGGTACGCTGACCGCGTTCGATCCGGTGACCAACATGCGGGTGGGTGTGAAGGTGCTGCAAGAGTGCATCGCGCGCGCCGGCTCGGTCGAGCGTGGCCTGCGGCACTACGTGGGCGCCGCGAACCTGGAAGACGATGGCGGCTATGCCGGCAAGGTCCTGGCCGAGCACGAACGCCTTCGCCAAGTGGCCGCCGGCAAGGCCGTGCCCACGGCACCTCCGGCCGCGCGCAGCACGTTGCCCCCGCTCAAGGCCGAAACCAGTCCGGATGGTCAGAAGGTGGCGCTGCTCGACGCCTCCTGAAGGCGCGCGTCGCCTGGCCTGCGATACACTCGGCTGGTGCGCGACTGGCGATAGGTGCGAGCTCTCTTCGGGGGCGATTTGCATCGACGTGGATGACCACTGGGAAGCGCACCGCCTCGGTCACTCGGGGCGATCAGCCGTTCGCCTGGGCAGCCCTTGTTTGGTTTGAACCACAAGGACCATCGTCTCCAAAGGACTGCCATGTACTCCCGCGCCACCCTCGTCGAGCAAGCCGATCCTGAAATCTGGGCCGCCATCCAGGCCGAAAACGCCCGCCAGGAACACCACATCGAGCTCATTGCGAGCGAAAACTACGCTTCGCCGGCCGTCATGGCCGCCCAAGGCTCGCAACTCACCAACAAGTACGCCGAGGGCTACCCCGGCAAGCGCTATTACGGCGGCTGCGAGCATGTCGACGTGGCCGAGCAATTGGCGATCGACCGCGTCAAGCAGTTGTTCGGTGCCGACGCCGCCAACGTGCAGCCGCATTGCGGCGCCTCGGCCAACGAAGCCGTGATGCTGGCCTTTTTGAAGCCAGGCGACACCATCATGGGCATGAGTCTGGCCGAAGGCGGTCACCTGACGCACGGCATGCCGCTCAACATGAGCGGCAAGTGGTTCAACGTGGTGAGCTACGGTCTGAACGCCCAGGAAGAGATCGACTACGACGCGATGGAGCGCGAGGCGCGCGAGCATCTCCCCAAGCTCATCATCGCGGGCGCGTCGGCCTATTCTTTGCGCATCGATTTCGAACGCTTCGCCAAGGTGGCGAAAGACATCGGTGCGATCTTCATGGTCGACATCGCGCATTACGCCGGGCTGGTCGCCGCTGGCGTGTACCCGAACCCCGTGCCGCATGCCGACGTGGTGACGTCGACCACGCACAAGAGCCTGCGCGGGCCGCGCGGCGGCATCATCCTCATGAAGGCGCAGCACGAGAAGGCGATCAACAGCGCCATTTTTCCGGGACTGCAAGGCGGGCCGCTGATGCACGTGATCGCGGCCAAGGCGGTGGCCTTCAAGGAGGCGCTTTCGCCAGGCTTCAAGGAATACCAGCAACAGGTCGTGAAGAACGCACAGATCGTCGCCGACACCCTGACCGCGCGCGGCCTGCGCATCGTCAGCGGCCGCACTGAATCGCACGTGATGCTGGTCGATCTGCGTGCCAAGGGCATCACGGGCAAGGAAGCCGAAGCCGTGCTGGGCAACGCCCACATGACGATCAACAAGAACGCTATTCCGAACGATCCGGAAAAGCCGATGGTGACCAGCGGCGTGCGCATCGGCACACCGGCAATGACCACGCGTGGCTTCAAGGACGACGAAGCGCGTGCCACGGCCAATCTGATCGCGGACGTGCTGGAGAACCCGCGCGACGAGGCGCATATCGCGTCCGTCCGCGCCAAGGTGCACGCGCTGACGAGTCGCTTTCCGGTTTACGGCTGAAGAGGGCCGACCGCATGAAATGCCCCTTCTGCGGTCACCTCGAAACGCAGGTCGTCGAAACCCGCGTCTCGGAAGACGCCGATTTCGTGCGTCGGCGTCGCCAATGCGCCGACTGCGAGAAGCGGTTCACGACCTATGAGCGCCCGGATGTCAACTTTCCGGTGGTGTCGAAAAAGGACGGCAGCCGGGCCGATTTCGACTCCGGGAAAGTGCGCGCATCGATGATGCTGGCGCTGCGCAAGCGACCGGTCAGCATCGAGCAGATCGACAACTCGCTGCTGCGCATCGAACAGAAGCTGCTGGCCAGCGGACTGCGCGAGATCGAGTCGACGAAGGTCGGCGAACTGGTCATGCGCGAACTCAAAAAGCTCGACAAGGTGGCCTACGTGCGCTTCGCCTCGGTGTATCGCAGCTTCGAGGATGTCGACGAGTTCAGGCAGCTTTTGCGCGACATCTGATTCGAGCCCTCTGCCTCACTTCTTCCAGCAAGTCTGAACCTGCGCGCTCGAAGCGTCTGTGTTGCTCGCCGCCAATTTGACGCCCTGGTGGTTCAATTTCAGCGTTCCGCATTCATCTTCCGCCGACGATCCTTCCGGTACCGCCTGCAAGGTGTACGTGGTGGCATCTCGGGCCGAATAGCTGATAGCGTAGTTCGCCGTGCCCGATGAAGGCGCCTGCTGCAAGGCACTCGGGAGCCCGACGGTAGCGGGCGGATATCTGCCGTTCGCCGTCAGGTACCGTTCTGTCCATTGCGCCGCCTGCAGCAATTGCTGCTTGGCGTCGGCGCGCTTGGCCCTCAGCACGTAGCGGGTGTAGTTTGGATAGGCGACCGCAGCAAGGATGGCAATGACCGCCGCGACGATCATCATCTCGATCAACGTGAAGCCGCGCGACCAGCCGTGTTGGTTTGTCTCGGCGTGCTTGTTCATGATTGAGGCCACTACCGCGTCAGTTCCACGAGATCAAGTTGCGCCAACCGAAGCGGCGCACGATATCCGGCCGCTTTGACGTGTTGCAACTCCCGGCCACGTTGCAAATGACGTCCTCCCTTTTGCCACTGCCGCCGGTTGGTTGCAGTGCGATGTCGTCTTTGCCTGAATGGTTCTGAAAGCCCAGGTAGGTGCCGGTGGTGGCAATGCTGTTGTAGGCAATGCCGTCAGGGACCGCACCATTGAAGAAGTCGATGATCATCGACCAGCCATCGTCGCCGGTGCCGGCGTTGCAGTCGAGCGCATTGCTCGCGGCGCCCGGGATGGTGGTCGAGAACAAGCCCGCGCTATTGCTCAGCGGATCGCCCTGGTAGATCACTCGCTCCTTGGCGGTGGGCAGCTTGAGGTGCCAACCGCGCTTGGCGCCTGAACCGCTGTAGCTGACGCTGTTGCTCGACACGGTGCGAAAATTGATGTCGCCCTCCAGCGCGGGTTGGGCGCCGACGGTTTGCCCTACCAGATCCGTCAGTCCCGCAGTGCCGGCGACGCCATTGGCGCGGTCCCAAACACCGTAAAGGTACTGGTCGGTGGCCAAACTTTCATCATTGGCGGCGAAGAGCCTGCCCGTGCCAAACACCACCATGTACCCACCCCTCGGATGCCCTACGACGACCGGGGCCGCGGTGATCGGCTGCGAAGCACCCGCCGTGAACAACGGCAAGTTGTCGTTGGCCGACGCAGTCGCCGCCGAGCCGAGAGTGGCTTTCCATTTGGCGCTGTCGGATCCGCTGAGGTCGAACTTCCACATGTTGCCCAGCAGATCGCCAGCGTATGCATAGTCGGCCTTGCCGTCGCCATTGCGGTCTACCAACTGCGGCGCCGACAAGCCATTGCTGCTGTTGGCCGTCTGCGTGGCCGAGGCGGGAATCTTGAGGATGGACTTGTCTCCGTCGAGATATTGGATCAGCAGCACGGCCTTTTCGCCCGTGCTGTTGTACCCGTTGCCCAGAACCACTGCCTTGCGCCCATTGTTCAGCGGCGTCACTTGCAACGCCCGCTTGGTGTTGGAATCGAGCGCCGGCTGCTGAAACT
>Ga0070665_100002286_pt1 | contig 21314 bp, 10 predicted proteins | sample KBSS13metaG_FD_65862 | JGI IMG/M metagenome (GOLD analysis project Ga0070665, IMG submission 65862) | Switchgrass rhizosphere microbial communities from Kellogg Biological Station, Michigan, USA - KBS S1-3 metaG | ecosystem: Host-associated > Plants > Roots > Rhizosphere > Soil ...
TCCTGCCCCGTCCTCTTCTTCCGGCTTGCAACTCGACGCGCTGGACAAGACGGCCGACGCGTGCACCGACTTCTACCAATTCGCGTGCGGCGGCTGGATCGCGAAGAACCCGGTGCCGTCGGACCGCGCGAGCTGGGGACGCTTCGAGGAGCTCCAGGAACGAAACAATGAGACGCTCCACCGGATTCTCGAGACCGCAGCCGCGGGCCGCGATCCCGAATCGAAAAAGATCGGCGACTACTACGCGTCGTGCATGGACGAGACGGCGATCGACGCCAGGGGCGCCGCACCGCTCGATCCGCTACTGAAGAAGATTGCCGCGGTGACGAGCGTCGCCGACCTCGCGCCGCTCGTCGCCGAACTGCACACCGTCGGCGTCAATGTGTTCTTCCAGTTCGGCTCGCAGGCCGACTTCAAGGACGCGTCGGTGGAGATGGCGATCGCCGATCAGGGCGGTCTCGGGCTGCCCGATCGCGACTACTACTTCAAGGATGACGCGAAGTCGGCCGATCTGCGGACGCAGTATCTCGATCACCTCGCGCGGATGTCGGCGCTCCTCGGCGCAGCAGACAATCAGGCGAAGGCCTCGGCGCAGCAGATCATGAATATCGAAACGGCGCTCGCCAAGAACGCGCTCGACGCCGTCTCACGCCGCGACCCGAACAAGGTCTACCACAAGATGTCGAACGCCGAACTGCAGGCGCTCACGCCGCAGTTCCCGTGGAACCGCTACTTCACGGGCATCGGCTCGCCTCCGGTGTATGCGCTGAACGTCGCGGAGCCGGACTTCATCAAAGGATTCGGCCAGCTCCTGGCCACCACACCGCTCGATCAGCTCAAGGCGTATCTGCGGTGGCAGGTCGCCCACGCATCGGCCGCCGTCCTCGCAAAACCGTTCGTCGACGAGAACTTCCGCTTCTTTGGTACCGCGCTGACCGGCGCCAAAGAACTGAGGCCGCGCTGGAAGCGATGCGTGCAGTACACCGACAGCGATCTCGGCGAGGCGCTCGGACAGGCGTTCGTGAAGGAAGCCTTCGGACCACAGGCGAAGGCCGACACGTTGAAGATGGTCCACGAGCTCGAGTCTGCGCTGGAAAACGATATCAACGGCCTGGCGTGGATGACGCCGGCCACGAAGAAGGAAGCGCTCGTCAAGCTGCACGCCATCGCCGACAAGATCGGGTATCCCGATCGCTGGCGCGACTACAGCGCCCTGTCCATCGTTCGCGGCGACGCACTCGGCAACTCGCAGCGAAGCAACGCCTTCGAATTTCACCGGCAGATGGCGAAGATCGGGAAGCCCGTCGACAAGACCCTCTGGCTCATGACGCCGCCGACGGTGAACGCGTATTACAATCCGCTCGAAAACAACATCAACTTCCCTGCCGGCATCCTTCAGCCTCCCTTCTACAGCGCGAAGGCAGACGCCGCGATCAACTTTGGCGGATCGGGCGCGGTCATCGGCCACGAGCTGACGCACGGGTTCGACGACCAGGGACGACAGTTCGACGCGCGCGGGAACCTCAAGGACTGGTGGACGCCGGCCGATGCCAAGTCGTTCGAGGATCGCGCACAGTGCCTCGTGGACGAGTACTCGGGCTTTACCGCGATCGACGACGTGAAGCTGAACGGCAAGCTGACGCTGGGCGAGAACACCGCGGACAACGGCGGGTTGCGCATCGCCTTGATGGCGTACCTGGCGAGGACTGCGAATCAGCCGCCGCAGACGCTGGACGGATTCACGCCCGAGCAGCGCGTCTTTCTCGGCTGGGGCCAGGTGTGGTGCGAAAACGTGAGGCCGGAACGCGCGCGGATGCTGGCGCAGATCAACCCGCACTCGCCTGGCCACGATCGCGTGAACGGTGTCGTGTCGAACATGCCGGAGTTCCAGAAGGCCTTTGCGTGCAAGGCCGACGCCCCGATGGTGCGGAAGAATCAATGCCGCGTGTGGTAATCGCGAGGTCAGGTAGGTCAGGTGGGTCGGGTGGGTCAGGTAGGTCGGGTGGGTCGGGTGGGTCGGGTGGATCGCACGGGAGAGGCCAGGCCGAAGCGCAAAGCGCGAAAGCTGGTAGCCGGACCCTGATAGATGTTCGCGCCGACATCATTTCCTGCGAACGCTGTCCCCGCCTTCGCGCCTATTGCGCCGAAGTCGCGCGCGTGAAGAAGAAGGCGCATCGCGATGACGTGTATTGGGGCAAGCCGGTGCCCGGCTTCGGCGATCCGCGTGCGCGCGTGCTGCTGATTGCGCTCGCACCGGCGGCGCACGGCGCCAACCGGACGGGCCGCGTCTTCACGGGTGATGGAGCCGGTGGATCCGGAGATTTCCTCATGGCGGCGCTTCACCGCGCAGGGTTCGCCAACATCCCGACGTCGAACCACGTGCACGATGGCCTGGCGCTGCGCGACGTCTTCATCACGGCGGCGGCGCGCTGCGCACCGCCGGACAACAAACCGACGCCGGAGGAGATTGTCAATTGCCGCGCGCATCTCGACGCCGAGCTCGCGGCGCTGCCTCGCATTCGCGTCGTCGTGGCGCTGGGCAAGATCGCGTTCGACGCCTACCTTCAGCTGCTCAACACCCGCGGCGCGTCGATCCGTCCGCGTCCGGCCTTCGGCCACGGCGTCACGGTTCGCCTGCCGAACGGCCAGCTCCTGGTCGGCTCCTACCATCCCAGCCGGCAGAATACGAACACCGGCAAGCTGACGCCCCGGATGTTGGACGACGTGTTCCGCGCGACCAAGCGGGCACTGTCCTGAGCGCCGATTGCGTGCAACGATCTGCAGGCGCGCGACACTAAGCAACTGGCGTTACATGGATTTGCGTTGACCGGCGCCGGCCGGCCTTTTAAACTCCCCCTTGCTCCCCTAACCCCTTCAGCCACAAGCCTATATGCCAGCCATAACGAAAAAATTAGCGGCCCTTGCTTCGCTCGTTGTCCTCCTGCTCAGCCAACGGCCGCATGCGCAAACCTCGGGCGCTCATATCTACTTCGTCGACGTCGGCACGGGCGCTTCGACGCTGATCGTGTCGCCGACCGGGAAGACCCTGCTCGTTGACGGCGGACCTCCGGGGAGCGGCGCGAAAATTAGCGGCCTGCTGGCCACGCTCGGCATCGCGACCATCGACTACACGGTCATCACGCACTACCACATCGACCACATGGGCGGGATGATCGAGGTGCTCAACGCCGGAAAAGTCGCCGGCACCGCCTTCGACAACGGCGACGGCGCAGGCGTCCAACCGCCCGGCACGTCGACATCATCCAGCAGCACACGCGGCACCTATCTGAACTACGTGACGGCCACCGGCCACGCGGGCGTGACGCGTCAGACGGCGATTCCTGGCAACTTCATCGATCTGGGCGGCGGCATGCGTGCGACCTTCGTCGCGGCCGGCGGCCACTTCCTGAGCGGAGGCGGCGTCACCATCACGAACCAGGATCTGAACTCGGAAAGCATCAGCACCCTCATCGAGTACAACAATTTCGACTACCTCGTGTCCGGCGACCTGACCGGCGGCGGCAGTACGTCGACCGCGAAAACGCCGGACGTTGAAACCTACGTCGGGCAGATGGTCGGCGACGTCGACGTCGTGCAGCTGGATCACCACGGCAGCACGACGGCGAACAACCAGGTGTTCCTGAGCGCGTTGAAAGCGGAAGTGGCCTTCGCCCAGACCGGCGAGACCAACACCTTCGGTCACCCGAACCGCGAGACCGCCAACAAATTCCTCAACACGCCGGACACCGCCGGCAACACGTTCGCCGGCACCGGCGTTCCACCCGCGACCGGCGTCGGGCCCGTCTTCTACCAGAACGAGGCCAGTCCCTCCGGCGACGATCGGGTGACGCAGCAGGGCTACACCGGCGCCGCCGCGGGCAACGCAGGCCAGGGAACCATCGTGCTGTCGACGGATGGAACGTCGACGTACTCGCTCTCGAGTTTTGACGACGGCGGCACGCGGATTCCCGCGGCGCAGCATACGTACGCCGTCGACGGCGTCTCTCCTGGCATCACGACCGATTTCAACCCGACCGTTGTCGTGCGCACGTCACCGGTGCTTCCGCTGGCGAACGAAACCGTGACGATCACGGCCGCGGTCAACGATCGCGAGTCGGCAATCGCCGGCGTCTCTCTCAACTACAGCCTCAACGGCGTCGCGCAGCCGCCCGTCTCGATGACGCTTTCGGGCGGCAGCTATCAGGCGACGATTCCCGCGCAGCCTGACGGCACTCGCGTCGACTACGCCGTCACGGCCACCGCCGGAGTCCAGCAGACGACCTTCGCGCTGGGTTACTTCTCCGGCGTCACGCCGATTCAGTCGCTGCACGCGCTGACGGCCAAAGGCGAGCCGCTCTACAACGGCTACGCGGCGCGAATCCAGGGAACGGTCACCGGCTCCGGCTTCAGCGCCGGCACCAACGACGACTACGTCCAGGACGCCACCGGCGGCGTCAACGTGTACCGATCGACGGATACGGCCACCGCGTTCACGTCGACGACCCCGGGACAGGTGGTCGAGGTGTTCGGCCGGATCGGATTCAACGGCGGCCGCCTGCGCCTCGACATCACGGAGTCCGTGGAAAACCTCACGTCTCCGTACGGGATCGTTGTGCTCTCGACAAACACGGCGCCCGTGCCGGCGACGGTGACGATCGCCGGCCTGTCGGTCAACCCGGAGTCTTTCGAGGGACAGCTGGTCTCGATCGCGAACTGCACCATCGTGGGCGGCACGTTTCCGACGTCACCGCAGTCGCTCGACGCCTTCGTCACGATTTCGGACGGGACCGGCACGTTCTCGATGAAGATCGATCGCGACACCGACGTCGAGGGCTTCGCGCTCGTGAGCCCGTTCACGGCCATCGGCATCGTGCAGCAGGACGACTATCTCCGCCCGTTCGACTCCGGCTACAACGTCACGCCCCGCAGCCGCGTCGACCTGGGCGCGACCGCACCGGCGCCTCCGACATTGCTGACGATCGCTGATGCGCGCGTGGATCAAGTCAATAACGTCGACGGCACGCCGGGCGCGGACTTCATTCCGGATCGCGTGAATCAGGTCGTCCTCGTTCACGGCACGGTCTCGTCGATCGATTTCCGCGGCGGCAACGGCGTCGAGTACTACATCCAGGACGGCACCGGCGGCATCGATCTCTTCAACTCGGGGACGAACTTCGGACCGTTCGCGATCGGCGACACCATCGAGGCGCTCGGGACGGTCACGCACTTCAACGGCCTCACCGAACTGACGGTCACGTCGCTCTCGTTGATTTCGCACGACACGCCGCCTGCGCCGCAGGTGATCACGCTGTCGCAACTCGTCAGCGGCGGCGGCGAAGCCTTCGAAGGACAGCTCGTCCGCGTCGACAACGTCTCGATCACGAGCGGCTTGTACCCGGCGCCCAACGCCTCCGGCAACCTGACGATTGCCGACGCCACCGGGACGGGAACGCTGCGCGTTGACAGCGACACCGATATTGACGGCACGGCAACGCCGCCGTCCGGCGTCTCGCTGTCGATCACCGGCATTCTCGGCCAGTTCGCATCGGCGCCTTTCGACAGCGGCTATCAGCTGCTGCCCCGGCAGTTGACCGACATCGTCATCACCGGCGGATCGGGGCCAGCCCTGACCGCGTCGCCCGGAACCCTGGCCTTCCCCTCGACCGATATCGGCAGCGCCGCGATCGCGCCGGTCACGATCACGAACAACGGGAGCACGACGCTCACGCTGACCACGCCCCTCACGATCACCGGGACCGACGCCGGCCAGTTCTCCGTCGACGCGCCGTTGACCGCGACGCTGACGGCCGGTTCGTCCACCACGGCATCCGTCACGTTCGCACCGACGACGGGTGGCGCGAAGAGCGCGACGCTGAACATCGCCAGCTCCAACGGCTCGACCACGGTGACGCTCACCGGATCCGCGCCCACACCTGGCGGAACGTCTCCCATCGTCATCAGCGAGTTCCGCGTGCACGGCACGGCGGGCGGCAACGACGAGTTCGTCGAGATCTACAACAACAGCGACACGGCGGTCGACATCAGCGGCTACACGCTGCACGGCTCGAACAACGCCGGCACCAACAGCGTGAGAGCCACCGTGCCGGCCAACGTGATTCTCCCGGCCCGCGCCCACTACCTGTTCACCAACACCGCCGCCAACGGCTACTCGCTCGCCGTTCCCGGCAACGTGACGTACGCGACCGGCATCACCGACGACGGTGGCATCGCGATCTTCACCGCCGGTGCGAGCGGTGTTGTGGTCGATGCGGTCGGCCTGAGCACGGGATCGATCTACAAGGAAGGCACCTTCCTGACGCCGCTCACGACCAACACGAATCGCAGCTACGAGCGTAAGCCCGGCGGCGCAGCGGTCACGCTGCAGGACACGAACGACAACGCCACGGACTTTGCGCTCGTCACGCCGAGCGCTCCGCAGAACATCGTGCTGACGGCTTCGCCGTCCAGCATCAACTTCGGGTCGGCGGCGCCGGGAGATACGCGGTCGCAGACGATCACCATCAGGAACGTGCTCGCGACCGCCGTGACCCTCAACACGCCGACGGTCGGCGGAACCGACGCGACCGCGTTCGCCGCCGGCGCACCGTCGACGACCAGCATTGCCGCGGGCGGAACGGCGACGATTCAGGTCACCTTCCAGCCGTTGGATACGGGCTTGAAATCGGCCTCACTCGTTGTCACGAGCACGAGCGCCGGTTCGATATCCGTGCCGTTGAGCGGCACGGGATCCGGCGGATTGACCGTGTCGCCGACGACGGTCGACTTCGGCGTGCTCACGCCGGGTTCCAGCACTTCGTCGACGGTCACGATCACGAACACCGATGCGACCGGCGTGACGCTGACGCCGCCGTTCGCCGTGAGCGGCACGAACGCCGCGGACTTCGCGGCAGGCGCGCCCGGGGTGACGTCGCTCGACGGCGGCGCGAGCACGTCGGTCTCCGTGTCGTTCCAGCCCGCGACTCCCGGGCCCAAGAACGCGACGTTGTCGATCACGACGGCTGGGGGCACGACGCGCACCGTCGCGCTCACCGGCATGGGAACCTGCCCTGCAATCTCGGTCGGCGGCTCTCTGCCGAACGGGACGGTCGGCACGCTCTACGGCGGTGTGGTCACCGCCGGCGGCGATCCTGGTCCGTTCACCTTTACGGTGAGCCTCGGCTCGCTGCCGACCGGCTTGACGCTGAGCTCCACCGGCGTGATTTCCGGTCCGCCGAGCGCGGCGGGCACGTTCACCTTCACGGTCCAAGCTGCGACAGCAAACGGCTGCAGCGGCAGCGCGCCTTTCACGGTCACGATCGTTCCGGCGCCCATCGTGATTACGGCGGCGCCGTCGCCCGTCAGCTTCGGGCTGGTGCCGGTATCGACCACGGCGAGCCAGGTCGTGACGCTGACCAACGTCAGCGCCGCGCCGGTAGTGCTGACGACGCCGTTCACGGTCACCGGTACTGACGCCGCACATTTCTCGGTTGGAGCGCCGGCCGCCACGACGCTGAACGCCGGCGGGTCCACGACGGTGACGGTCACATTCGCGCCGGTCGCCGGCGGCGTGCAGAACGCGACGCTCAACGTCACGCCGACCGGCGGGTCGGTGGTCGAAGTCGGACTCACAGGCACCGGCTCGATCGCGACGCCGATTCTAATCAGCGAGCTCAGGTTCCGCGGACCCTCGGGCGGCAACGATGAGTTCGTTGAGATCTACAACAACACCGACGCGCCGATCGACATCAGCGGCTACACGCTGCACGGCTCCAACAACGCCGGCACCAACAGCACTCGCGCCACGGTTGCGCTGAACACGGTGCTCGCTGCGCGGTCGCACTACCTCTTCGTGAACACCGGCGCGGCCGGTTATTCCGGCACCACGCCTGGCAACACGTCCTACAGCAGCGGGATTACCGACGATGGCGGTGTCGCGATCGTCGACAACCACGGCGTGATCGTCGACCAGGTCGGGCTGAGCGCGGGCTCGCTCTACAAGGAGGGCACCTCGCTGACGTCGCTGGGAACCACGAATGCCGATCACAGCTACGAGAGGAAGCCGGGCGGCCTTGCGCTGTCGCTTCAGGATTCGGACGACAACGCCACCGATTTCCAGGTCGCGACGCCCAGCAATCCGCAGAGCGTCACGCTCTCGGCGACGCCAGCCAGCGTCGACTTCGGTTCGATCCCGCAGCTCACATCGCTCTCGCAGGCTGTGACGATCAAGAACCTGCTCCTCGTCGCGGTCACTCTGGACGCGCCGGCCGTCACCGGCAGCGATTCAGCGGACTTCACCGCGGGGGCGCCGACAGCGACGACGCTGGCGGGTGGCGCGAGTGCGACGGTGAGCCTCACGTTCCATCCGTCCGGCACCGGCGCGAAGACGGCCGCGTTCGGCGTGACCAGCAGCAACAGCGGCGCGGTGACCGTGCCGCTCACGGGCACCAGCACTCCCGACACCACGGCGCCGGTGCTGACGCTGCCGAGCGACATCACAACCGAGGCAACCGGTCCGACGACGGTCGTCTCCTACACGGCCACGGCAACCGATGCCGTGGACGGCACGATCACGCCCGATTGTTCGCCGGCATCAGGATTCTCATTCCCGGTCGGATTGACGACGGTCAACTGCACCGCCACCGATCCGCACGGCAACAGCTCGAGCGGCAGCTTCCTGGTCACGATTACGGATCACACCGTGCCCACGGTAACCGTGCCGGCCGACATCACGAAGGAGGCGACGGGTGCGGCCACGCCCGTGACGTTCACGTCGAGCGCGTCTGACATCGTCGACGGGTCGATTGGGACGACCTGCACGCCGGGCTCTGGTTCCGGTTTCCCGGTGGGAACGACGACGGTGAATTGCACGGCAACGGACTCACACGGGAATAGTGCGAGCAACGCCTTCGGCGTGACAGTCACGGATCACACGGCACCCGCGCTCACGTTGCCGGCACCGATTTCGACGCCGGCGACAACGACGACAGGCGCAGTCGTGACGTTCGCGACATCGGCGATCGATCTCGTCGACGGCGCACGACCGGTCACATGCGTGCCCGGCTCGGGCAGCGTGTTCGCGATCGGCACGACGACCGTCGCCTGCGCCGCGGCGGACCTTCATGGCAACACTGTCTCGGGCACCTTCACAGTTCTGGTGACACCCAGGAACCCGAAGCCGCCGAAGGTCACCGCGCCGAAGAACATCCGCGTAGAGGCGACGAGCCCCGCCGGCGCGATTGTCACGTTTGAAGCGACGGCCACGGATCCGTTCGACGGCCCGCTGCCTGTCACCTGCGTGCCGGCGTCGGGTTCGATGTTCCCGGTGGGCGCGACGCTCGTTACCTGCTCGGCGACCAACAGCTCCGGCAGGACGGACACCGATACGGCGATCATTACCGTGCGCGACACCACCGACCCGACCATCGTCAGCCTGACGCCGAGCGTGACGGTGTTGCCGAACACCGACGCGACCGTGCCCGTGTCGATCGCGGCGTTCGCCACCGATATCGTGGATCCGTCGCCCGTCTGCCGGATTACGGGAGTCGCTGCGGGCGTGAGCGATCTCGATAACGACGGCGTGATCGACTGGACGATCACCGGTGCGCTGACGCTGGATGTGAAGGCGGTCGCGCGGAAGACCAGGGACCGCACCTATAGCATCACCGTGCAATGCAGGGACGCGTCGGGCAACGCGTCCAAGAACAAGACGGCCGTCGTCGTGAGCCACGCGCCGTAGGCAGCGGAACCTTCCCTATCGCATGGTGTCCAACCTGGCGTGAGTGAATGAGCTCACGTCAGGAGGCGTCATGCGACGTTCCTTCACGATCGCGTCGATCGGCGCGCACACTGTAGTCATCGCCGGCGTGTTGTACGGGCAAATCCTCGCAGACAGCACACTGCCGACCCCGCATCGCCCTGTTCTCTTCGACGCATCGCAGTTCATGCCCGTCGACGTTCAACCCCCGCCGCCGCCGCAGATCCGCAGCCGCGACAGTGCCAAAACCGTGTCTGCTGATGCTGCCCCGCTGGTTGCGCCATCAGGCGTGACCGATGAAACGGGGCACGAGAACGACCGAGCACCGGCGCCGGGCACGATGATTCCTGGCGTCGACAGCGGACCGCCGGCCGCCATCGGGGACATCGGCGGCACGACCGTCGCGCCGCCACCTCCGCCACCACCACCCGTGGTTCCCATTCGTCTGCACTCGGGGATGACGGCGCCCGTGAAACTCGCCGACGTCGCGCCGATCTATCCGGTCATCGCCCGCAACGCCCACATTCAGGGCGTCGTGATCCTCGAGGCGGTGCTCAACGCGCAGGGCGGCGTCGAATCGGTGCGGGTGTTACGCTCCGTGCCGACGCTCGACGAAGCGGCCATGGATGCGGTTCAGCGATGGCGATACACGCCTGCGCTGCTCAACGGTCAGCCGGTGCCGGTGGTGATGACGGTGACGGTGAACTTCAAGCTTCAGTAACGAGCGCTTCCCTAACGGTGACGAGAGTTCAGATGTAGTGCAGGCCTTCAGGCCTGCCGTCGAAAAGGGCGGACCTGAAGGTCCGCACACCTGGATCGTAATAACCGGCCCTACGGGTTGAGAATGCGCGTCAGCGTCGCCCGGTCGATGTTGCCGCCGCTCATCACGCAGACGACCTTCTTGCCCACGAGCCGATCGCGAAGCTTCATCGCGGCGGCGAGCGGTGAGGCGCCGGCGCCCTCGGCGAGATTGTGCGTCGTGCGAAGAGCGAGCCGTACGCCTTCGGCGAGCTCGTCCTCATTGAGCGAGACGATGTCGTCGAGCTCCCGCTTGAGGATGTCGAACGTCAGGTCGAACGTGACGCGCGTCGCCATGCCCTCCGCGAACGTGTCGGCCTTCTCCCCGACGACCCGGGTTCCACTGCTCCACGATCTCGCGAAGGCGTCCGCCCGTTCCGCCTGCACGCCGATCACCTGAGCGCGGCTGCCAACGCCGCTTCGGACGATGGCGCAACCGCACGCGCCGCTGCCACCGCCGATCGGCACCAGGATGACATCGACGTCGGGCTGCTCTTCGAAAATCTCGAGCGCGTAGGTGCCAACGCCGGCGATCAGCAGCGGCTCGTTCGCCGAGTGGACGTAGCGCAGGCCGCGGTCGTGCTGCAGCGCCTCCACGCGCTCCCGCGCCTCGTCGAAGTCGCGTCCGAATTCGATGAGCTCGGCGCCGTAGGCGCGCATCGCCGCATTCTTCTCGGGGTTGTTGCCCAGCGGGGTCACGATCGTGCAAGGCACTCCGTCCCGCTGACACGCGAGCGCAATCGACTGGCCGTGGTTGCCGGTCGTCGCGGTGATCACGCCGCGGCGCCGGTCGTCGGGGGAGAGCGCCGCGATCAGATTGACCCCGCCGCGCACCTTGAATGCGCCGGTCGGGTTGTGGTTCTCGTGCTTCACGAGAATGTCGAGGCCTGTTTCCGCATCGAGCAGCGGATGGCGGGTCAGCGGTGTCTGCCGAACGATGCGGCGCACCCGCGCGCGGGCGACGTAGACGTCGTGGAGCGTCGGAGCGGTCATCGTTGGACTCATGCCGGCCAGATCGTGCCGAGGACCCGGACGGCATTGCCGCCGAGCACCTGTGCGATTTGCGCGTCCGTGTAACCGCGCCGAATCAGACCCTCAGTCAGATCGAAAACGCGCTTGGAGTGGTTCAGGCCGCGGATGTTGATCGCGCCGTCGCGATCCTCGTGGTACTGATAGCGTGAAAAGTTGGGCTGCGTGCGCGGATCGAAGCCGCCGCCGTTGATCGCGTTCGGGTTGCCCGCCACGTCCAGATCGCTGCCGATCGCCACGTGCTCCAGGCCCACCAGCTTCGCGACGTAGTCCACGTGATCGAGCACGTGCTCGATGGTCACCGGCTCGCTGTTGCGAACCATGAATCGAATCATGGCGATGCCCATCACGCCGCCCGTGGCGGCCATCTTCCGGATCGCTTCGTCCGTCTTGCACCGCAGGTGACCCGGCACCAGCGCGCGGGCGGTCGCGTGGGTGAAGACGATCGGTTTCTTCGCCGCCGCCAGCGCGTCGAGCGTCGTCTGATCGCCGCAGTGCGAGACGTCGACCGCCATCCCGACCTGCTCCATGCGGCTCATAATCGACAGCCCGAACACCGACAGACCGCCGTCGCGTTCCTCGAGAAACCCGCTCCCGATACGATTGTTGAAGTTGTAGGTCAGCTGCGAGATCCGCTGCCCCAGTCCGAAGAATACAGGCACATCATCAGCCGAACGGAAGTGCGTGGAGTCCTGGAACGTGAGCATGACGCCGACTTTTTTCTGCGCTTTCGCGCGCGCGAAGTCGGTCGTGTCGTCGATGCGCGTGAACCAGTCGCTGTAGCCCGCCAGGAAACCGTTCCAGCGCGCGTAGAACCTGACGGCGTCGTTGTAGTCTCCGGCGCCGGCACCGAGGGAGAACACGGTGATGCCCGACTGCTGATAGCGCGACGCGTCGGCGGCGGTGAACGTTCCCGGCTGCGAGAGCCACTGGTCGATCTTCGGCGGCTTGTCGGCGAAATCCTGGAATTGAAACTGGTTGAGCAAGTCGACCACGACGGACGATTCGACCAGCCGCACAGCCCTCTCGGAATACTGCGCGTTGGACTGTGCGAACAGCTGATATCGCGATCGCAGGACTGCGGGGGCGCCAGCGGCGCCGAGCGCGATCGTGCGCAGCGCTTCCCGTCTGGTGACGTTCATCGCGGATCTCCGGGACGAGCGAACGCGATCCGGCCGGACTTGATGACGTAGCGAATCCTGCGCGTGTTGCGGATGTCCTCGGATGGATCCCGGTCGACGATGAGCAGGTCTGCGGCCTTCCCGGGTGCCAGCGTGCCGGCAGTCTCGTCGATGCCGATGGCGTGCGCGGCCCCGCGCGTCGCGGCGGTAATCGCCTGAAGCGGGGTCAGTTTCGCGCCCGTCACCAGCATCTCGAGTTCCTTGTGCAGCACCGGCAGGGGATCGTTCGGCGTCGTCAAACTGTCGACACCGGCGGCAATGACTACACCCATCTCCTGGGCCCGTTTCGTGACGGTGTTCATCCACGCGGTCCTGGCGGCGCTGAGATCGTCTTTCGGTGTCCCTTCAGTAAAGATCCAGAGCGTGGGATTCAGTGTGACGTCGTTGTCCTTCATCGACTGGAGGAGACGCGTGATCACCGGGCCATCGGCGGGCACGCCGGCGAAATCGCCTCGCGCGCGCCGGGGAAAGTCCGGGCTCGGCGGCGTGCCTTCCCACACGAGATACGCGGTGTGCGCGAGCATCTTCACGCCGGCCGCAATGAGATCGCTGGGCCTGGCCGGAAAGACGGTCGCATGGGCGATCAGCCGGACGTTCTGTCGCTTTGCCTCTTCGCCGATGCGGCGCACGGTCGCGACGTCGAGCGCCGCGTAGAGCTTGATCGAGGTCGCGCCGGCGCCCCGAGCCTCGGCGACGGCCCGCACGAGATCCGTATCGCCCGTGATTTCGCGATTCCAGGGCGCATCGCCCGGACGATAGCCGCGCGACGTCGAGACGACGCGTGGATCGGTGAAGAACGCCGGCCCGGCGAACAGCGCGGCGTAGTAGATCGCCGGCGATTCGATTTCACCGGTCAACGCCGCTCGCGACAGATCGCTGGTGTGGCGAAGGTCGCTCGCCACGTCGTACACCGTCGTCACACCGCCACGGAGGACACGCCTCAACTGCTCCGCGCGCTCCGCCCAGGGCATACCGGAGAGGTGCACGTGAGCGTCGGTGAGGCCCGGCATGGCAAACAGCCCGCGGCCGTCGATCGTGAGATCGGCGTCCACGGCGTCGCGTCCGACGGACGATACCCGGCCGTCCTTCAGGAGAATGTTGACGCCCGATTGGACCGGACCGCCGTTTCCGTCGATCAACGTGACGTTTCGAACCAGCAGCGGCGGTGCGGCGGGGCCCTGCTGCGCGATGACCAGCGGCGCGGCCACGAGCGCGGCGGCAAGGACGGCGATCGAACGGCGCATCGGAGAATCGTAGCTCAATCGCCGCGGCGGACCAGCGGAACGACGACGTCGGGCCGATCGGTGATCAGGGCATCGACGCCCCATCCAAGCAGACGCCGCGCGTCTTCGACGCTGTCGACCGTCCACACCTGCACGCCAAGCCCCGCGTCGTGCGCGTACTCGACGAACCGCGGCGACACCACGCGCGTTCGTCCTGCCCATTCGGGGATCTGGTAACCGCTATACGCCACGCGGGACACGGGCCAGCGGCACCACGAGCGGTACAGCGCCCATCGGACTTCCTCGCGCGCACCGCTCGTCGCGATCGCCGGCTCGATGAGCCGCGCCGCGCGCAGCACGCCCAGCCCGAACGATCCGAGGCAGACGCGTTCGACCGCCTTCGCGCGACGAACCACGTCGATGGTGGCTGCGGCGAGGGCGCGGCTGTTCACCTTCATTTCGATGATGACGCGCGGCTCGCGGTAACGCGCGAGCACGTCCTCGAGCGCCGGGACGCCCGCGCGTCCGAGCTCGTCGGCGGTTCGCTCGACGAGCGGCCCGCGCAGCGCCGTCGTGCGGTCCAGCAGCCGATCGTGATGGACGACCACCACGCCGTCGCGCGAAAGGTGGACGTCGAGCTCGAGGCCGTCGGCGCCGAGCGCCAGACCGTTGTCGAACGCGGCCATCGTGTTTTCCGGGGCGAGCGCGCTGCCTCCCCGGTGCGCGAACACGAGCGGGCGGGAGGATATGAAGAAAGGATGGCGGCGCACCGTGGCGAGTCTATATGCCGGCGGCATGCGGTCGTCAACCGCGCGCCCGTGAACCGGTCCTCCGCGCGTTGTCCGCCTGCTATAGAATCGATCCATGGCGGCCATAGAGACTCTCGGGGACTTGAAGCGGTCGAGCTATCGCTCGCGCTCGGTCAAACAGGAAATCCGCGACAACCTGGTGAAGAAGCTCCAGTCCGGCGACACGCTGTTTCCCGGAATCATCGGGTACGACGAAACGGTGGTACCGCAGCTGGTGAACGCGGTGCTCTCGCGGCACAATTTCATCCTGCTCGGGCTGCGCGGACAGGCCAAGAGCCGCATCCTGCGGGGCCTCGCGGATCTGCTCGACGAGCGGATCCCGGTCGTTCCCGGCTGCGAGATTCACGACGATCCGCTGGCGCCGCTGTGCGCGGCGTGCCGCGCGCGGATCGCGAAGGAAGGCGACAACCTGCCGATCGCGTGGCTCGGCCGCGACGACCGGTACGTCGAGAAGCTGGCTACGCCCGACGTGACCATCGCCGACATGGTCGGCGACATCGACCCGATCAAGGCCGCCGAGGCAGGGCTCAACCTGTCCGACGAGCTGACGATGCACTACGGGTTGTTGCCGAGGGCCAACCGCGGCATCTTCGCCGTCAACGAGCTGCCCGACCTCGCCGGCAAAATTCAGGTGGGTCTCTTCAACATCCTGCAGGAAGGCGACGTCCAGATTAAGGGCTACCCGATCCGGCTGAAGCTCGACGTCATGCTCGTCTTCACGGCCAACCCCGAGGACTACACGGCGCGAGGCAAGATCATCACGCCGCTCAAGGACCGCATCGGATCGGAAATCCGCACCCACTATCCGTCCACCCGCAGCCATGCGATGGCCATCACGAGGCAGGAAGCGTGGACCGAGCGCGCCGGCGGCATGAAGACCGAGATTCCCGGATACGTGCGCGAGGTGGTCGAAGAGGTCGCGTTCCAGGCGCGAGGCGACCGGAAGATCGACAAGCGCTCCGGCGTCAGCCAGCGTCTGCCGATCAGCACGCTCGAGCTCGTCGTCTCCAATGCCGAGCGCCGGGCGCTCGCCAGCGGCGAGAAGCTGGTGGTGCCGCGCATCACCGACGTCTACGCGGCGCTCCCGTCGATCACCGGCAAGTTCGAGCTCGAGTACGAAGGTGAGCTGCGCGGAGCCGAACAGATCGCCCGCGATCTGATCCGCTCTGCCGTCGGCTCGGTCTTCACCGGCATGTTCGACGGTGTGGACACGCGCACGGTGATCGAGTGGTTCGACCTCGGCGGTTCACTGCCGCTGAGCGACACCACGTCAGCCGACGAGGTGATCGCGCAGACCCACGGCGTTCAGGGCCTGCGCGAGCTGACCACGCACGCGGGCCTCGCAGCCGGCGCGGCCGCGCCGTCGCTGGCGTCGGCCATCGATTTCATCCTCGAGGGTCTCTACGCCCAGAAGAAGATCAGCCGCAGCGAAGAGCGCGGCTACTCGGCAGCCGAATCGTCGGCGCCCCGCCGCGGCACACGTCGCGAGGAGCCGAACATCGACGAAGAGATCCGGATGCCGCTCGGGAAGAAGAAGTACTACAACTAGGGCTCAGGGCTAAGGGCTTAAGGGCTAGGACTTGAAATACCGATATACGAAGTTCACCGGCGACCCGCTCGACGAGCTGGATCTCGAGGATCTGGTGTCGAAGCTGTCCGACCTGCTGCTCTCGAGCGGCTTCGCCAATCCGCACGGGCACAACGACGAAGAGCGGACCATGCAGGCGCTGCACGACGCGATCCTGGACGCGCTGTTCAACGGCGGCGTGCTGCCGGAGGAGACGATCGAGCGTCTGCTCGGCGACCCGGCCGATGGCGATCAGGACGAAGCGCGCTCGCAGCTCGAGGATCTGATCCAGCAGATCATCGAGCGCATGACCGACGAGGGCTACATCACCGCGCCGCCCGATCTGGAGGGCGAACGCGAGCGGCGCCAGGGACGCGGCGGCGGCCAGGGCGCGGACCAACCGCCGGTCACGTTCGAGGTGACCGACAAGACGCTCGACTTCCTGGGCTACCGGGCGCTGCGCGATCTGCTGGGCTCGCTCGGGAAGAGCAGCTATGGCCGCCACGACACGCGCGAACAGGCTACCGGCGTCGAGACGACGGGCGCGCCAAAGCCGTATGAGTTCGGCGACACGCTGAACCTCGATCCGGCGAGCACGCTGCTCAACGCTGTCCAGCGTGAAGCCCGCGAGCGCGCCGCTCCAGAGCCCTTAGCCCTGAGCCCTCAGTCCTCCTCCCGGTCACGCAGAATCCACGTGACCCACGACGACCTGATGGTGGTCCAGGGCGAGTATCAAAGCTCCTGCGCCACCGTCCTGATGCTCGACTGCAGCCACAGCATGATCCTCTACGGCGAGGATCGCTTCACGCCGGCCAAGCGCGTCGCGCTCGCGCTCGCGCAGCTGATCAAGGCGCAATATCCAGGCGATGCCCTGAAAGTCGTCCTGTTCCACGACTCGGCTGAAGAGATCCCGCTCGCGGAACTGGGCCGCGTCCGCGTCGGCCCCTACTACACCAACACGCGCGAAGGACTGCGCCTGTCGCGCCGGATTCTCGATCGGCAGCGCAAGGACATGCGGCAGATCATCATGATCACGGACGGCAAGCCGTCCGCGCTCACGCAGCCGGACGGGCGGATCTACAAGAACGCCTTCGGCCTCGACCCGTTCATCGTCGCCGAAACGTGCGCCGAAGTTGCGGCGTGCCGCAAGAGCGGCATCATGATCAACACGTTCATGCTCGCGCGCGACTACGACCTGGTGAGCTTCGTCAGGCGCGTGGCGGATATCTGCAAGGGCAAGGCGTACTTCACGACACCGTACACGTTGGGCCAGTACGTCCTGATGGACTACATGGACAAGAAGACGAAAACGATTCACTAGGATCATGAGATTTCAGATTTCTGAATTCAGATTTCAGATTTCAAGGCTGAAATGCCAATCTGAAATTCCAATCTGAAATCTGAACGCCTAAATCTGAAATGTCTGATCTCCTTCCGCTCTTCCCTCTGCCCAACGTCGTGCTCTTCCCCAACGTGTTTCTGCCGCTGCACATCTTCGAGCCGCGCTATCGGGAAATGGTGGCCGACGCGCTGGCGAGCGACCGCATGATCGGCATGGTGCTGCTGCGGCCCGGCTGGGATCGCGACTACGAGGGACGGCCGCCGATTTATGCGGTGGGCTGCAGCGGCCTGCTGACGCACAACGAACGGCTGCCGGACGGGCGCTACAACATCGTGCTGCGCGGCATCGAGCGCTTTCGCATCGTCGAAGAGGATCATTCGTTGAGTTACCGCCGCGCGGTGGTCGAGCCGCTGAGGGACATGCCGCTCGACGCCGGCGATCGCACCGCGATCGTGCATCAGCGGTCCAAGCTCGAATCGATGCTCGGCCCGCGCCAGTCGAGCACCGGCGATCCGCGGATGCCGGCGTCGATGTCGGACGAGGATCTCGTCAACGCGCTGGCGCAGTATCTCGACCTCGAGCCGCTCGAAAAACAGGCCCTCCTCGAGAAACCGTGCCTGCGCACGCGCGCCGAGTCGCTCGTCGAGCTGCTCGAGATGAAGATCATGATGGCGCGCACGCCCGGCGGCACGAACGTGGCGCATTAAGAAGGAACCTCTCCTTCTTTACGTATCAGAAAAGCACTTTCAGCGCCCACTGCATCGCGCGCGGGCCGCCCGATCCCATCACCGGATTGCCACGATCGACGTCCGGCGTCGAGCCGATCTTGCCGAACGACGCGCTGCGGACGCTGGTGCTCAGGAATCCGCCAAGGTTCACGTTGTTCGTGACGTTGAAAATCTCCCACCGCGCCTGCAACCGGCTGGAGTTTCCGAGCTTGAATTCCTTGATGATGTTCAAGTCGAGCTGAGCGAAGCCAGGGAGACGATAGCTGTCGCGGCCGCAGGTGCCGAGCTTGCCGGCGGCGGGACTGCCGAACGCATCGCTGATGTTGGTCACGACCGAACGCGTGGTATTGGGGTCCGGGTACAGGTAGTTGAGATCCCAGTTGAAAATCGGCGTCGCCAGGCAATCGGCGCGCAGCTGGCCGGTATTCTGGCCCGACAGGTCGAACGTGCCGACGTTGGGCGTGAAAGGACGTCCCGACAACGCCGAGAACACGGCGCCGATCTGCAGCGGTCCTCCTCCGACCGACGCGTGCGGAATCTCGTAGCTGCCGCTGGCGTTGAAGTTGTGTCGAATGTCGGACACGCACGGCCCTTTGTTGTTCGACGGATCGTACGGATTCATCGCCTGCTCGGTCGCGGCGTCGCGGCTGCCTGAGTTGTAGTCGGTGCACTTCGAGAGGGTGTAGTTGTACTGCGTGTTCAGGCCGTGCCACATGTTTTGCCGGTAGGAAAACTGTACGCTGTCGTACCACGACTTGCTGTCGTTGGTGAACTCCACGATGCTGCGGTACTGCGGGAACGTCGTGTAGTACGGCCGGAAGCTGTCGGTGTTGCCGGTTGTGGGCGAGCCGAGCGGCGCCGCGTTGGTCTCCTTGCGCCACACAAGATCCATCCCGCGCGAGCCGACGTACGACACCGTCACCGAGTTGTTGCGAAACAGTTCACGCTGGAAGGTCGCGTGGAAGTAGTGGTAGTAGCCCGAGTGGAAGTCGTCGGGCACCTGGAAGATGTTGAATGGCGGCACACCGGTCGGCGAAGAGCCGAACACCGGAACGCCCGGCTGCAGGCATACATAGTCGCCGCCGGCGGTCGAGTTGTTAGGGTCGAGACACCTCACCGACGGGCTGTCGGGCAAGACGGCCGGCTGCTGCGAAAACGACACGCGGAAGACGCCAAGGGCCGGCGTCGAGAACAGCCCGGGGTGAACGACGCCGATCGGCGTGTTGTCGTAGGTCAGCGCATATCCTGCCCTGACGCTCGTCTTGCCGTCGCCGGTCGGATCCCAGGCGAGACCGGCGCGCGGTCCGAAATTGTTCTTGTCGGCCTTGTACAGCTGATCCAGTCCGTTGGTGCCCAGTTGCACGAGCCCGCGGTCCGGGAAGAAATTGGTCGCCAGGTTGTTCTGCTCGCCGGTCGGCCCGAACAGCTCGTACCGCAGGCCCAGGCTCACCGTCAAACGCGACGACGCCTTCCAGTCGTCGTTGATGAACGCACCGATCGATTTCTGGCTCATCTGACGTTCAGTCGAACCGAAGGAACGCGCAGCGGTTTCGAAGCGTGCCAGCAGCAGGCCGACGATCGCATCGACGTCGCTGCCGCTCCGGCCGTTCGCCGTGAGCGTCGTGCGCGCCTGGTTCCTGATGCTGCGATTGGACGCGGTGTCGAAGTTGCCGCCCATCTTCACGGTATGAGTGCCGGTCGTATGCGTGAGGGCGACCGAGACCTGGGTATTCAATGTCGGCGCCGTCGTGATCGGGTAGCCGCCGATGCCGCCGATGTGACCGAACGGTGTCGTCACCCCGGGCACGCCGAGGTCGGCCGCGTCGAGCGGACCGGTGTTGATGCCCAGGCTCTTGGGATCGATCTTGTTGTTCGGCTCGATCGTCTGGGACATGTAGTTCATCCCGAATCGCGTCTCGAGCAGCGTCCGATTCGACAGCGTTGAGTTCCAGACCACGCCGGTCAGCGCGACCTGAGTCGGATCAGTGACCGAGTTGAACATGTCCGCCGGGCCGTTCGGGGGAACGATTTCACCGGTGTTGCCGGCGGGCGCCGACTGATAGCTGCGTCCGTAGAAGACACGCTCGTTGATCAGGTTGCTCGCGTTGACGTTGTGATCGACCTTCACCGAGAACGTGCTCATGTTCGCGATCGTGGGCGCCGAAACGTGCAATGTTCCGGTCGGATCGGTCGGGTAGTACTTGAGCAGGTTCTCGCCGATCGAGTTGGTCTGCAGTCCCGCGGCGGCGATCCGCGCCCGCGCCGTCGCGATCTGTCCGTCGGTCGGGACGTGGACGTCGTAGGGCGTCGACACCGCCAGGCGCTGTCCTTCGTAGTAGCCGAAGAAGAACGCCTTGTCCTTCTTGATCGGTCCCCCGAACGTGCCGCCGTACTGCTGGTTCTTGATCGGCGTCGGACTCGCATCCTTGCCGACCTTCTCCGCCGCCCGGACATCGAAGAAATTCGGCTTGTCCGTCCAGTCGTCGTGCCGGAAATAGTAGGTGGTGCCGTGCAGCGTGTTTCCGCCGCTCTTCATGACGACGTTGATCGCGGCGCCTCCCTTGACGCCGAATTCCGCCGACGGCGTCTGCTGGACGGTGAAGTCTCCGATCGCGTCGGTGGGGACCAGGGTCGCCGGGATGCCGATGATGCCGGTCTGGCTCAGCACGCTGTCGCCGTAGTAACGATCGTTGTTGGAAATCCCGTCGATCATGAAGTTGTTCGACGTGGTGCGCGCACCGCTGACGTTCAGGCCCTGGAAGCCGCCGCCTGGTCGATGCTGAACGCCGGGCATCACGTTCAGCAGCGAGTTGAAATCACGGCCGCTCAAGGGAATCGCCTCGATGCGCTGCGCGTCGACGCGGCTGTTCAACTTGTCGGAAA
>Ga0070665_100002288_pt1 | contig 21306 bp, 18 predicted proteins | sample KBSS13metaG_FD_65862 | JGI IMG/M metagenome (GOLD analysis project Ga0070665, IMG submission 65862) | Switchgrass rhizosphere microbial communities from Kellogg Biological Station, Michigan, USA - KBS S1-3 metaG | ecosystem: Host-associated > Plants > Roots > Rhizosphere > Soil ...
TATCAGCTGTTCCATCTTCCGCCGTGGCTGGGCCTGGTTGCGGTGGTGATGGTGTTAGTGGTGACGCTGGTTCGTGCCGCGTAGCAAACCCACCGCGGGCTGGAAAGTCGCGCTCATCACGTCGGCCGGGCTCGCCTTGGTCTTCGTGATTTTCGGCGGACTCAACAACGGGTTCTCGAAGCGAACCATCATTACGCTGGCATTGGCCGGCGCGTTGCTGGGTGCCATCGCCGCGCCGGACTTCGAGCCGGAGTCCTTTCGATACCCGGTTCTCTGGCAGATGGCTTTCGCGATTCTCGGCAGCGTGCTCATTGCGTTCCATTTCGAAGCCGGGCCACTCGGCTATCTAGCGGCGGTGGCGGCCGGCGCCGTGCTGGGATTCTTCGCACGTCACTGGACGAAATATATCGATGTGCCTTGAAGATCGGCTGCGCCACCTGATTTCCCGCACTAAAGCTCGCTGACCAGCAGCGCCGACAAAAACAGGCCGACGCCAAACAGCGCATGCGTGAGCAGGCTTTGCACTCGCGCGGCGTTGGGTCGCGGCGTCCGGTTGGCGGCGATGCCGGCGCCCATGCCGGGCTGCATCAACAGGAACGGCGCCGCTACTGTGGCGATGCCCACCAGCAGGGCGAGGGCCAGGGTGGGCCGCTGCGCCCAAACCGGCCCGCCGATGGCTAACAAGATGCCGGCGAAGACGATGCCGGTGGCGTAGTGGACGGTCCAGCCGATCAGGCGCTCGCTGCGGATCGGCGTAGCGCGCGAGATCGATTCATGCCGGAAGCGACCGCGCCGCATGTGCCCGATCCAGCGTCCAACCAGCGCGTAGTCGGGCGGGGCGATCCCGAACAGACGCCGGCGGATCAGCGCCCAGGTGTCGATCAGCGTGGTGGCCCCGATCCCGATGGCCAGCGATCCGATTAGATAGTCCATGGCAACCTCCTTGACCTTCGTGCTCGACGCGGAGCAGAGTGCCACTTCAAGTCGGCTTGAGGTCAAGGGGATGCGGGACCTGGATATCGGCGAAGTCGCGGCGCGCGTGGGCGTGCCGGCCTCGACGCTGCGGTACTACGAGGAAAAAGGCCTCATCAGGCCCGTGGGCCGCCGCGGGCTGCGCCGCCTCTACGATCCGTCCGTGGTCGAACGGCTGGCGATGATCGGCCTGGGCCAGTCGGCCGGGTTTTCGCTGGACGAAATCGCGCGCATGTTCGCGCCCGACGGCAAGCCGAAGATCGACCGCCGCGTGCTCGCGGAGAAGGCCGAGGAACTGGATAGCAATATCCGCAAGCTCACGGCCATGCGCGATGGCCTGAAGCATGCGGCGGTCTGCCCGGCGCCGAGTCACATGGAATGCCCGACGTTTCGCCGGTTGCTGGGTCTGGCCACCGCGAGTGAGCGCCCCCGCAAGGCGCGGTCGAAACGCGCGGGCAGCAAATTCTAGACGGGCGGATCCTTGGCGCGGGTGCGCGACACCGCCATCATCGTGCCGATGCCGCCGACGATCAGGCAGGCGATCACGATATAGGTCGTCGCGAGGCCGGCGATGACCAGGCCCCAGGCAATTCCCGCGATGAGGATCGCCAATCCAAGCAGGTAGAGCGCGAATGACATGCGCAAACTATACGCACGGCGCCGAAATTGGCCCGTCGAGGGAATGCCAGGAATTACGTAGTCCCGTTCCTACGTCGGCCTAACAAGGCGCGCGGAATGCGGCTAACTGAGCCGGATCAACCCACGCTTGTGCGCCACGGCCACGGCCTCGGTGCGCGAAATGGCATCGAGCTTGGCGAGAATGGCTTTCACGTGCGTCTTCGCCGTGCCTTCGGTGATTTCCAGGCGACGCGCGATGTCCTTGTTCGAGCGACCTTCGGCCACGAGCTGCAGCACGTCGAGTTCGCGCGTGGTCAGCGAGGGCTTGGACATGCGCTGCAGCGCCTTGGCGGCCACGCTGGAGGAGGTGTACGGCCGGTCATCGGCCACGGCGCGGATGGCCGAGAGGATCTCGGTGCGCGGCGAGTCCTTGAGTAGATAGCCCTTGGCGCCCTGGCTCAGCGAGCGGAAGATGTCCTCGTCGCCGTCGTAGGTGGTCATGATCAGCAGGCAGGCCTTGGGATGCTTCTCGAGCACCTTCTGCACGACCGTGGCGCCGTCCATCTTGGGCATGCGCAGGTCGAGCACCATGACGTCGGGGCTGTGCTGTTCGTACAGGTCCAGCGCCTCGGCGCCGTCGCCGGCCTCGGCGACCACTTCCATGTCGGCCTGCTGGTTGACGATGGCCGCGAGTCCGTCGCGCACCACGGGATGATCGTCCGCCAGGATCACGCGGATCTTGCGAGCCGGAAGTTTCGCCATGGCCCTCATGATAGCGCTGCCGGGCGGGGCAGCGTCACGATCACGCGGGTGCCTTCGCCGGGCTTGCTCTCGATGAAGAACTTGCCGCCGATGGCGCCGGCCCGTTCACGCATGTTGTTGAGGCCATAACCCTGGCTGGCGTAGAGCTCCGGCATAAGGGTCATGCCGCGGCCATCGTCGATGACCGTGAGGCGCCAGAGGACGGCTTCTTCCTCGAGCAGGATGCGGATGCTGCCGGGATGCGCGTGGCGCACGGCATTGCTGACGGCTTCCTGCGCGATGCGCAGCAGTTCATGCTGGCGCTCGGGCGCCAGGCCGTCGCTCATCACGCCTTCGAAGGAGCAGGCCAGGCGGCCGTCGACGGTGGAGCGGTCGGCCAGCTGCTTCAGCGCGAGCTCGAGTCCGACGCGACGCGTCTGGTCGGGCCGCAGCGCCATGACCGAGCGGCGCGCCTCGGCCAGTCCGTCCTTGGCCAGATCGCGGATGCGCGACATGATCTTCGGCAGCGGCGAGTTGCGGGTGCACTCGCGCATGGCCTCCTCGGCGGCGCCGAGCTGCATGAGGATGCCGGTGAAGCCCTGGGCCAGGCCGTCGTGGATTTCCTGGCCGATGCGGTTGCGCTCGGCGAGCACGGCGGCGTTCTTGGCCGCCATGCCGAGTTTCTTGAGGCCGATGCACAGCGTGACCTGGTGTGCGATGGCCATGGCCAGCTCGGCGCGTTCGGCGTTGAGCGCGTCGGCCTGGCGGAACACCAGCCCGATGCAGCCCTTGGCGCCGCCGTCGCCGTAGGTCAGCGGCAGTAGATAGGCGCTCTTGTGGCCCTCGCGCTCGTGCCAGTCGGCCACGCCGGGCCACAGCAGCTTGTCGAGCGGCTCGAGCGGGTAGAACACCGGCTCCTTGAATTCCTTGAGGATCTCGGCGATTCGTGTCTCGTCCTGGCCGGCGGTCACCTGGAAGGGCGGCACGCCCGACTGGCCATTTTCGACGTGCACGAAGCAGCGCCAGTGGTTGGCCTGCGGATCGAAGCCGATGGCGTAGGCCGCGGCCGCATCCATCTGGCGGATGGCATCGAGCAGGATGTTCGAGACGAAATCGTGGGGTTCCGGATCGCGCGCCAGGCGCACCAGGTTCTCGCGCAGCAGCGCGTTGGCGCGGCCCAGCTGCGTCAGCCGTTCTTCGGCGGCGCGCTCGCGCTCGATGCGCACGGTCTCGAGGAGGCGTTCACGGTGCAGAGCGGCGCCGACCAGGCCGGCGGCAATTTCCAGCGCGGACACGATGGAGGAATCGAATTCGCGCACGCGCTGCCAGTCGTCGAAGCCGATGGCGCCGACATAGTCGCCTTCCACGATGATCGGGACGATGGCCGAAGTGCGGGCCTTGTCGCTGGTGATGCTGACGCCGTCGTAGCCCTGCATGGCCTCGGGGCAGAACACCACGCTCTTGCCGGCCATGAGCATCGAGCAGAACTGGTCGGCGCGCGGTTCCTTCCACGCCACGCCTTGTTCGTTGTCGCAGTGGCATTGGACCGTGTCACTGATCCACTCGGCCTTGATCTTGAGCCACTTCTCGCCGTTCGGACCGATCTCGGCGAACGCCAGGGCGGTGCGGTCCACCTGGGCGGCTTCGCCCAGCAGGCGCAGCACTTCGGGCATGGCCTTCATGGCGTCCTGGGATTCGAGCAGCAGGCGGCTGGCCTGGGCCGAAGCCGACAGCAGTCGTTCGCGCTGCTGCAGGTACTGATGGTTCAGGATGCCTTCGGCGGCGGCCGCGAGATCGACCGGATTGATGCTCATGGGGCGGTACTTTACGACTGGGTCCACGGCTGGGACATCCTCAATTGGGGCTAGCTGCCCGTCTGCCAACCCCCGCCCAGGGCCTTATAGACGGCGATCAGGCTGGTGGCGGCCTCGGTACGGCTGCGGGCAAGGCGATCCTCGGATTCCAGTAGGGTTCGCTCGGCATCCAACACCTGCAGGAAGTCGCTGGCGCCGTTTTCATAACGTACCCGGGCCAGGTCAGCGGCGGTGTTGCTGGCCTTGAAGGCGGTCTCGTCATGGACCAGCCGTTCACGGGCCCGGGCATGCGTGACCAGGGAATTCTCGGTCTCCTCGAGCGCGTTCAGCACGGTCTTTTCGTACTGCAGAAGTGCCCCCTCGCGGGCGGCTTTCGAGGCGGCGATGCGCGCCTGCACGTGGCCGAGATCGAAGATGGCCCACGAGATGCCGGGGGCGATCGTGTACGCCTCGGAACCGCTGTCGCCGAGTCCGCCGGAGGTGGCCGACACGTAGCCGGTGCTGCCGGTGAAGGTCACGCGCGGGAACAGGTCCGCGACAGCGACGCCGATCCGCGCGGTGGCGCCGGCGAGCTGGCGCTCGGCCACGCGGATATCCGGTCGACGGCGCAGCAGTCCCGCCGGGTCGCCGACCGGCACGATGCCGGGCAACGCGGGAAGTTGCTGGGTGGGCGCGAGCTCGGCGCGCAGCGCGCCGGGTTCACGGCCCACCAGCACCGACAGCCGGTGAATCGAACGCGCCACGGCCGCTTCGAGCGGCGCGATGGTGCCCATCGTGGCCGAGAGCTGCGCCTGCGCCCGCGCGGTGTCGAACTCGGTGCCGCTGCCGGCTTCGAGCCGCGCCTTGGCGAGATCCAGCGTCGATCGCTGGTTCACCACGTTGCGTTGCGCGACGTCGAGCTGCTGCTGGAAGCCGCGCAGCTCGAAGTAGGTGCGCGTGACTTCAGCAGTCACGATGACCAGCGCGTCGCGTTCGGCCGCCTCGACGGCGCCGAGCTCCGCGCTGCTGGCCTCGACGCCGCGACGCACGCGGCCGAAGAAGTCGAGCTCCCAGAACGCGTCGAAGCCCGCGTCGTAGAGCTCATTGTGGCGCGGCGTGCCGGCGATGGCCTGATCCTGCGCGAACTTGGTCTTGGTGTAGCCACCGCCCGCGTTGATCGAGGGCGCCAGGTCGAAGGCGCTGTCCCGGCGCAGCGCGCGGGCCTCGGCCACGCGCGACAGCGCGATGCGCACGTCGTAGTTGGACTTCGTCGCCTCGTCGACCAGGCGCTCGAGCGTCGTGTCGGCGAATGAATCCCAGAACTTCGCCACGCCATCCTGCGTGGAGTAGGTGGCCTCGATTGCGTCGAACTTCTCCGCCGGCTTGGTTTGCGGCGCGTGGTAGTCGGGCCCGACGGCGCAGGCCGACAGCACGGTGGCTGCAAGGGGAGTCAAGATGAACCTCTTAAGCATGGGTCGAAACCTCTTCGGGCTGCGCCGGCAACACGGGCGCGACCGCCCGCTCACGACGCAACAGCACATAGAACACGGGGGTCAGCATCAGGCCGAACACGGTGACGCCGATCATTCCCGAGAACACCGCCGCGCCCATGGCTCGGCGCACTTCGTGGCCCGCGCCGTCGGCGGTGACCAGCGGCAGCACGCCCATGACGAACGCGATGGACGTCATCACGATGGGCCGCAATCGCAGGCGCGCCGCCTCGAGCACGGCCTGGACGCGGCTGCGTCCCTGGTCGTCCTGCAGGTGCTTGGCGAACTCCACGATCAGGATGGCGTTCTTGGACGCGAGGCCCACCAGCACGAGGAAGCCGATCTGAGTGAAGATGTTGTTGTCGCCGCCCTGTAGATAGATGCCCACGAGGCCGGCCAGCAACGCCATCGGCACGATCAGGATGATGGCCAGCGGCAGCGTGAAGCTCTCGTACTGCGCCGCCAGCACCAGGAACACGAACACCACGCACAGCGGGAACACCCACAACGCCGCGTTGCCCGCATCGATCTGCTGGAAGGCGAGATCGGTCCACTCATAGCTCATGCCGGCCGGCAGGTTCTCGTCGAGGATCTTGGAGATCGCCGCCTGCGCCTGGCCCGAGCTGTGGCCCGCCGACGGACCGCCGTTGATGTCGGCGCTGGCGTAGCCGTTGAAACGCTCCACGATGTCCGGTCCGAAGGATTCCTTGACCGAGATCATCGAACCGAGTGGGACCATCTCTCCGGCGGCGTTACGCGTCTTAAGTGGAAGAATGTCATCCACCTGCGAACGGAACGGTGCATCCGCCTGCGCCACCACACGGTAAGTACGACCAAATCGGTTGAAGTCATTGACATACAGAGACCCCAGGTTGACTTGCAGCGTCTGGAACACGTCGTTGAGCTTCACGCCCTGGCGCTTGACCTTGAGGCGATCGACGTCGACGTCGAGCTGAGGGACATTGATCTGGTAGCTGGAGAACACACCGGCCAGCGACGGGTCCTGCCAGGCCTTGCCGAGCGCGTCCTGCACGGCGGCATACAACGCTTCGGCGCCGCGGTTCTGGCGGTCCTCGACGTTGAGCTTGAAGCCGCCCAGCATGCCGAGGCCGATCACCGGCGGCGGCGGGAACACCGCGATGTAGGCATCCTGGATGGACGCGAACTTCTGGTTCAACGCACCGGCGATCTCGCCCGCGCTGAGACCTTTGCGCTCGTCGAAATCCTTCAGCGGGAAGAACACCAGCGCCGCGCTCGACTGCGCCGCGAAGCCGTTGGCCGAGACGCCGGCGAACTGCACGGAGCTCGAGACGCCCGGCTGCTGCTTGGCGATCTCGCCCATGCGTTTCACGACTTCGGAGGTGCGATCCAGCGACGCGGCCGGCGGCAGCTGCACCACGCCCACCAGGTATAACTTGTCCTGCTGGGGAATGAAGCCCGACGGCGTGCGGTAGAAGCCGAACACGGTGAGCGCGATCAGGCCCGCGTAGATTGCGATGGCGATCGGCGTGCGCTTCACCGCGCGCGTCACGCCGCGCTGATACGCATCCCCGGACTTCTGGAACAGCCGGTTGAACCAGGCGAAGAAGCGGCCGAACACCTTGTCCATGCCACGCGTCAGCGCATCCGGCTTGGCGCCGTGCGGCTTGAGCAGCACCGCGGCGAGCGCCGGCGACAGTGTCAGCGAGTTGAACGCGGAGATGATGGTCGACACGGCGATCGTCAGCGCGAACTGCTTGTAGAACTGTCCCGTGAGGCCGGGCACGAAGGCCACCGGGATGAACACCGCCGACAACACCAGCGTGATGGCAATGATCGGGCGCGACACCTCGCTCATGGCCTTCTTGGTGGCCTCGAGCGGTTTCAGCCCTTCGGCGATGTGACGCTCGACGTTCTCCACCACCACGATGGCATCGTCGACCACGATGCCGATGGCCAGCACCAGGCCGAACAGCGACAGCGTATTGATCGAGAAGCCGAGCGCATGCAGCACCGCGAAACTGCCGATGATCGACACCGGCACCGCGACCAGCGGGATGACGGACGCGCGCCAGGTCTGCAGGAACAGGATGACCACCAGCACCACCAGCGCCACCGCTTCCAGCAGGGTGTGGATCACGGCGTCGATGGACTGGCGCACGAACTGCGTCGGGTCATAAATGATGTCGTAGTCCATGCCCTCGGGGAAACTCTTCTTCAGGGTTTCCATGTCGGCGCGGACCTTGTTCGACAGCTCGAGCGCGTTCGAACCCGGCGACTGGTACACCGGGATCGCCACCGCATTCTCGTTGGCCAGCAAGGACTGCATGGCATAGGTGGACGCGCCCAATTCCAGGCGCGCGATGTCGCGCAGGCGCACGATCTCGCCGTTGGCGCCGGTCTTGACCACGACCTCGCCGAACTGTTCCTCGGTTTCGAGACGGCCCTTGGCATTCAGCGCCAGCTGGAACTCGGCGCCCGCGGACGGCGGCGCGCCGATCTGGCCGGCGGCCACCTGCACGTTCTGCTCGCGGATCGAGGCGACCACGTCGCCGCTGGTGAGATCACGCGCGGCCATCTTCTGCGGATCAAGCCAGACGCGCATGGCGTAGTCGCCGGCGCCGAACACGCGCACGTCGCCCACGCCCGGGATGCGCGCCAGCAGGTCACGCACGTTCAGCGTGGCGTAGTTGCGTAGATAGAGTGAGTCGTACCGGCCGTCGGGCGAGGTCAGGTGCACCACCATGAGGAAGGCGGGCGTGCTCTTGACCACCGACACGCCGATGGCGCGCACGTCGTCCGGCAAGCGCGGCAGCGCCTGCTGAACGCGGTTCTGCACCTGCACCTGGGCCCGGTCGATGTCGGTGCCGATGCGGAACGTGACCGTCAGCGCCAGCGAGCCGTCCATCGTGGCCTGCGAGGACATGTACAGCATGTCCTCGACGCCGACGATTTCCTGCTCGAGCGGAGCGGCGACCGTCTCCGAGATGATCTTCGGATTGGCGCCGGGGTAGGCGGCATGCACCACCACCGAGGGCGGCACCACTTCGGGGTACTCGCTGACCGGTAGATTGAACAGCGAGATGGCGCCCGCGATCAGGATGAATGCCGACAGGACCGATGCGAACACCGGCCTGTCGATGAAAAAGCTGCTGAACTTCATGGCGATCTCGCTAACGATTGATGGGGATTGGCCCCAAATGGTGGTTTGGGGCCAATCCCCAATTCTTAGTTCTGGGCAACCAGGGTGTTGCCACCCTTGCGCTGCTCTCCCATGGCGACGATCTGCGGCGTGACCGGCATACCCGGGCGCACCTGCTGCAGACCTTTCACCAGAATCGTGTCGCCGGCCTTGAGGCCGTCACGCACCACGCGCAGTCCATCGACGATGGGACCGAGCTTCACCGGCACGTACTCGACCTTGTTGTCCGCGCCCACCTTGAGCACGAACTTCACGCTCTGGTCGGTACCGACGGCGCTGTCATTGATCAGCAGCGCGGTGTACTCGGCGCTGCCGATGAGCTTCACGCGCGCGAACATGCCGGGCGTGAAACGGCGGTCCTTGTTCTCGAACAGGCCGCGCGCATGGATGGTGCCGGTGTTCGGATCGAGCTCGTTGTCGAGGAACACCATGTGGCCCTCGTGCGGATGGCCTTGCTCGTCCGCCAGGCCCACCCACAACGGGTTCGGCGCCGTGCGCGAGCTCTTTCGTTCGCCGCGCAGCTCCATGCCCACGTACTTGAGGTACACCTGCTCGTCACCGTCGAAGGACACATAGATCGGGTCGATCGAGACCAGCGTGGTCAGCAGCGTCTGCCCGGCGCTCACGAAGTTGCCGGCCGTGATCTCGGCGCGGCCCACGAGCCCGGAGATCGGCGCCCGCACCTGCGTGAACGAAAGGTCCAGCGCGGCCGCATCCACGGCGGCTTCCGCCGCGGCGACATTCGCCGCGGCCGCCTCGTTGCCCGAGGTGCGCGCGTCGAATTCTTCCTGCGAAATCGCGTGCCGCTCGATGAGGCGAGTGGCCCGCTCGCGCTCGGATTTCGCCAGTGCCGCCTGCGTGCGCGCGCGGGTCAATTCGGCCTGGGCATGCTTGAGCGCGGCCTGGTAAGGACGGGCATCGATGACATACAGCACGTCGTCTTTCTTGACCTCGTGGCCCTGTTCGAAGTGCGTCGCGGTCACATAGCCCGAGACGCGCGGACGAATCTCGACGCGCTCGACCGCTTCGAAGCGGCCGGTGAACTCGTCGAACTCGGTGATGGGTTTGGAAACGACCTTGGCGGCCTGCACGCTCGGCGGAGCAGCGGCCACTTCCGCGGCTTCATTGCGCGCGCATCCGGCGGCGAAGAGAGCAGCGAGTAGAACGATGGAGAAGCGGACGACGTCTTTCACGAGGAATTCCTCCCGGGGGTTGTGGGAGGAATCATGGGCGTCATTGCACGTCGGCGATATTCACCGGGCGAGCCAACTGGCTGGCCTCAATAGCACCAGCGCGCTCTATCTCTTTGGGGATAGCTGGTCTATCGCGCGAAGCGCCGCGCGACGAATTCGATGAATGTCTTCATCTTGGGCGTGAGGGTTCGATCTCGCAGGTAGACGAGATGCATGGGCCGCGGCGGCCTGAGATATTTCGAGAGCAGCGGCGTCAATCGTCCCGCGGCCACGTCATCCGCGAGCAGCACTTCGGGCTGCATCACGATTCCCGCACCAGCCAGTGCCGCGGCTCGCAGTGCCTGTCCATTGTTGGTGCGGAATCGGCTCACGGGGAGTCGCTGCGCGACGGAAGGCGTCCGGCCCAGCAACCAACCACCGCGCCGATCCCAGCGGGTAAAACCCAGGCAATGATGATCGGAAAGATCGTCCGGCGTTCGCGGAATGCCCATGCGCTTCAGATAGGCCGGCGCGGCGCAGATCGACATCCGATACGGTGCGAGTCGTCGCGCGACGAGACCGGAATCGGGCAGGGCGCCGATGCGAAACGCCGCGTCGTAACCGCCGCCGACGAGATCCACGATGCCATCCTCGAGCAGCAGTTCGATTTCGATCGCCGGGTGACTGTCGAGGAATTCGCCCAGTACCGGCGCAAGCCGCATGGATCCAAATGAAACCGGCGCGGAAATGCGCAATAGGCCGCGCGGGGTGTCGCGCGCCGAATGCGCCTCGAGCTCGGCGTCGTCCACCTCCTGCAGGATGCGCCGGCAGCGCTCGTAGTAGCGGCGACCGACCTCGGTGAGGTTCTGGCGTCGCGTGGTCCGTGCCAGCAGGCGCGACCCGAGCCGTTCTTCCAGCGCCCGGATGTGTTTGCCCACCATCGGTGGGGTGATCCGGCATTCCCGCGCCGCGGCCGCGAAGCTGCCGCGATCCACCGCGAGCACGAAAATCCGCATGCCGAGCAGACGATCCATGATTGGAAACCCATGCTTTCCAGTGTTGAAAACGATAGGGCATTTATCGTTTCGCGAAAAGGGGCCAGCATCGCGCCATGGAAAGGAACGAGTACGCATATCAAGCGGGCCTGGCGCTCATGCAGCGGTTGCACGGCGGCCAGAGTGGCGAACAACTGGTCGAGGCGGTGCGGCGCATCTGCCCGGACTTCGCCGTCATGACCTTCGAATGGGCGCTGGCCGGCATCATGGGGCGGCCGGGCATCGATCTATTGACGCGCGAGTTGCTGCTGGTCGCGTCATGCACGACGCTCGGAACCGCCATGCCCCAGTTGCGCGCCCACGTGGCGGCGGCCCTGCGGCTGGGCGCGAGCCGCGAGCAGGTCGTGGAGGCCATCTTGCAGATGATGTTCTATGCCGGCGGCGCCGCGGTCGCCAATGCCCTGCAGGCGGCCCAGGAGGTGTTGGACGACGCCCCTCGCTGAGTTGAGGTACTGTTTGGGCCAATGCCCACGCACATGGAAACCGTCCTCAAGGCGGCTGCGTTCGCCGCCGAGAAGCACCGCACGCAGCGGCGCAAGGACGTCGACACGCCGTTCATCAATCACCCGATCCAGCTGGCGTACATCCTGGTGCAGGCGGATATCGAGGATCCGGTGGTGCTGGCCGCGGCACTCCTGCACGACACCATCGAGGACACGCAGACCACGCACGACGAGATTGAAATCGTGTTCGGCCACGAGATCGCGAACATCGTGGTGGAGTGCAGCGACGACAAGAGCCTCACCAAGCTCGAGCGCAAGCAGGCGCAGATCGACCATGCCGCGAGCATCAGTTTCAAGGCCAAGCTGGTGAAGCTGGCCGACAAGATCGCGAACGTCAGCGACATCAACGGCGCGCCCCCTGCGGGATGGTCGCTGGAGCGCAAGCGCGAGTACTACGACTGGTCCAAGCAGGTGGTGGATCGCATACGCGGCACGCACGCGGTGCTGGAAGCGCGCTTCGATGCGGAATACGCCAAGCGACCCTGATCGAGAACTTCACTACCGTCACGAGGTCTGTTAGGCGATGACACCCGTCGTAGGTTTCCTGGTCTTTGCCAATATCGGCGTGTACCTGCTGCAGCAGATGGCGGCCGACGGATTGTTCCGTCACTTCGCGCTATGGCCGCTGGGCCAGTACTTCTTCCCCGGCCTGGGCCGCGTCGGCTTCGAACCCTGGCAGCTCGTAACCTCGGCGTTTCTGCACGACCCGAGCAGCCTGGCGCACATCGGCTTCAACATGTTCGCGCTGTATTCCTTCGGCATGATGGTCGAGCGCGCCGTCGGCTCGAAACGCTTCGCGTGGCTATACCTCGCTTCGGTGCTGACGGCCGCGGCGGCGCAGTTGCTGGTCGTCACCATGACGGCCGACAACGGCGCGGTGCCCACGGTGGGTGCCTCGGGCGGAGTATTCGGTGTGTTGCTGGCGTTTGCCTTCCTGTTTCCACACAGCCGCGTGATGCTGATCTTCCCACCCATCCCGATGAAGGCCTGGGTGCTGGTGGCGGGTTACGCCGCGATCGAGCTCTTCAGCGGTGTGTTCGGCACGATGCAGGGGGTCGCGCATTTCGCGCACCTGGGCGGCATGGTGGGCGCGGCCATCACCTTGTTCTATTGGTGGCACTCGGCCAGCCGGCCGGCGCGACGCTGACGCATAAAAAAGGAGCCACGCTTTCGCGTGGCTCCCGTTCGTAGTTCCAGGTTCGAGCTTGCGCTCGCTGGAGACTACCCGTGGCTTCCTTTCACTGCCGTTGAGACTGCGTCTTCAAGCCACGGTGACACTGTGAACCAGCCGCCCGGGGAGTCGAAGCGGCGAACATCCCCGGACCGGGTGGCTGCCGTCCGACAGCTGTCGGACAGTTTCAATCCCATTTCGGGCGCATGAAGTTCGCGAACACGTAGCCGGCGACCTTCGGGCAGACTTCCTGGCTGGCAGTGCTGTCGAAGTGGAAGTGGATGCCACCGTACTCGCGGCTGGCGGCCTGGTTCTCGGCCATCTGCGAGAAGCCGGGGAAGCTGCGCACCACGTAGTTGATGCCATCGGTGCTGGCCCACTGGCCGGAGACCAGGATGTCATTGGTGCCGAAGTACAGCGCCAGGGAGCGCGCGGCGCTCGCGCCGATGCAGGCCATGTTGCCGGCATACGACGGGTAGGGCGGGGTAGTTAGCAGCGGCATCCAGGTCGGATCCGCATCGGTGGCCGGGTTCATGTCCTCGCCGGCACGCTGGATCGCGGTGACCGGGCGCCACAGCTGGAACACGTACTTGCTGGCCTGCGCGGTCTGCACGCCGTCCATGATCGAGACGTTCAGCAGCGCGAACATGCGCGCCGATTCGATCAGCGAGAGGTTGTTACGCAGCGTCATGAAACGGCCCACGCCATTCCAGATGCCGCCCCAGTTGGTGCTGTAACCCACGCTGGCCCAGAGCCTGGCTGACAGCGTCTGCTCGTCGGTGCGCACCGCGCTGGTGGCGCCGCCAATGGCCTTGATCTCGTTGACGGCGTCGGCGTATTCCTGGCTGTTGAGCGCCGGCGGGCGGCGCGGCATGAAGTAGAACGGCGTCGGCAACGCGAACGGCCTGGCATCGCCGGCCTGCACGAAGGCCGCGGCCGGGAAGTTCGGCGGCGTCGGCTGCCAGATGCCGGCGATCGCCGGCGGCGTGTAGGTTTGCGGCGTGGACCAACCATCATTGGCGCGCCATTCGAGGATCTTCTTCGCGACTTCGCGTCCCACCTGGGCGCCGAGCTGCGCGCGCAGCGGATGGATCGTGGCGAGACGCGTGGTCAGCGCCGTGTCGAATTTCGCCGTGTTGGCGGGATACAGCGAGACCAGCACGTCGTGCGCGGCCTGCGCGGCGGCAGCTTCGCTCGAAGCGAGACGCGACGCGGGAATGCGCACACGGTAGGCGGTGTAGCCGCCTTCGATGGAATTCACCGCGTCGAACATCGCGATGTGCATCATCGCGTACGGGCGCGGCAGGGTCGGGCCGGCCGACGTGGGGATGGTGCCTTCGGCCAATGTGTTCCATTCGCGGACCACGGCCGGATCTTCACGATCGCGGAACGCGCCGGTGGCCTGGGACGGGGCGGCGAGCGTAGCGGCCACGAGGGCCGACGCTGCCAGAGACAGCTTGAACATGATGACTCCCTAACTGAGGTGTGAGGTTTCGAACGGCGCGCATTCCAATCGCGCGTCGTGGAAACCAGCGTGGGAGTCACCGTGGAATAAGCGTGGATTTCTAACTAACGACCCCGAAGGCGGGTGTTGCCGCGCGGAAACGAGACGATCCGCGCCGAGGAAGACCCGCCCGTGTGCCACATCTTGATGGACTCACGTTCGCGGTTGCCGCAAGCGGAGCAGCGCCAGCGCGCCTCGGCCGGCAGCGGCAGCTGGCTCACTTCCCGCTGGCCCTTGTGGCCACACCGGCGGCATTCAATGAAGATCGTGGCGGTGTTCTTGGGCACGCGACGAGCTTACCCGCCGCGAACCCATCCACACCAAGCGCGGGCCGGCTCTACTGTATGGCGATTTTCCGGCGACGCCGGGTGATCCAAATGCCGCCAAGTCCCGCGGCCAGCAACCCCAGCGCACCCGGCTCCGGTACGGCGCGCTCGAATGACACGCAGCCGTTGCAGCGGTTCTCGACGATGTAGTCGCTGCGATCACCGAAGCGATACTCGCCGGCGGCACCGCTGCTGACGTTCATGTAGTACACCGGGAACGAGCCCGAGACCACCGGTCCGAAGAAATTGCGGAAGCTGAATGCGGTCAACAATCCGCCGCTGTCGAAGCTCAGCGTGGAAGATGCGAGGCCGCTGGCCGACAGTTGGTCGCGGGTGAACATGAACGAGCCCATCTGCAACGTGAAGTCCACGAACTGGGCAGAGAAGCCGCTCTGGGCGCTGTCCACGGTGAGCGTTCCGTTGAGCGCGGTGGGGCAGGCCTGGCCCGCCGGGCGGAGACGACCGCAAGTCCAGACATCGCTGGAGATCTGGAACTGGTAAGCGATGGGCGACGCCTGAGATTCCTGGAAAGCACCGAGCGCAGCGCAGCCCAAAACCAGGCTTGCGAGTGTCGCGGATCGTCGGTTCGGTCTCATCATGGCTCCTCCCTAAGCGCCAAAAGTGTGGCGTCGAATGTAGAAGACGGATTGACGCGTTTCTGCCAGCGGGCGGTCGCGTCGACGGCACTTTGAGATGGACATCACATTTTGTTTTTTGCACCCGGCCTTTGGTCCGAGTGGCCTGTAACCCCTTGAGCGGCGTAGTCTGCGTGCGTAAAAACTACAATCCTGGAGGGGACCTTGGCGCGCCTGCCGGCCATGCTGTTGACCCGCGCCGCGCGTATCACGCTGATCGTGCTGGTGCTGCTGTTCCTCGCCTATACGGCGTTCGGCTTCTGGCTGGTGCCACGGCTGGTGCGCTCGAACCTGGTGGAATTCGCCAGCGAGCAGTACAACCGGTCGGCGACGGTCGGCGACATCCGCTTCAACCCGTTCACGCTGAAGCTGGAGCTGCGCGATTTCTCGCTGCCGGATGCAGATGGCGCACCGCTGCTGGCCTTCAAGCGCCTGCTGCTCGATTTCGACGTGTCCTCGGTATGGCGCGTGGGCGCGAGTTTTGCGGCGGTGGAGCTCGACGATCCCTTCGCCCGCGTCATGCTGCGTCCCGATGGTTCGCTGAACCTGGCGGACCTCGCGAAACTGGCCCACCCCTCGCCACCGTCGGATTCCGATGAAACGCCGCGCGTGTTCATCGACCGCCTCAGCGTGGCCACCGGCCGCATCGCCTTCGAGGACCGCGCGCGGGCCACGCCCTTCGCCACCGAGCTGCGGCCGATCAACTTCGAACTGCGCGACTTCAGCACCGGCGGCGAGAGCGGCAATGCCTATTCGCTGCGCGGCGCCTCGGTGGATGGCGAAACCTTCGCCTGGAGCGGCTCGTTCCGGCTCACGCCGCTGACTTCCCGCGGCAAGTTCGAAGTGTCGTCGCTGAAGGCGCGCACCGTGTGGTCGTACCTGCGCGAGGCGCTGGCCTTCGAGTTCACCCAGGGCGTGATCAACCTCAATGGCGAGTATTTCTACGATGCGGGTGAGAACGGCGGACTGCGGCTGGCCATCCACCAGGCCAGCCTCACGGATTTCGGCCTGCGACCACCGGCGCGCGACCACGACTACGTGGAAGTGAAATCGCTGGCGGTGGAGGAAACGCAAATCAACCTGCGGACGCGGCGCGTGGACATCGCCCGCGTGAAGCTCGACGGCGGCGCCTTGCACGTGGCGCGCGATGCGCAGGGGCGCATCAACCTGCTGGAACTGGCGGCCGAGCCCAAGGCGGCCGCGCCGGTCGAGGCAGCGCCCGCGTCCACGCCACCGGCCGGGACAGCGCCGCCCTGGGTGGTGAACGTGCCGGACATCGCCGTCGGCAACCTGCGCGTGGATTTCAATGACGAGCTGGTCAAGCCCGCGGCGAGTTTCGCGCTCACACCGGTCGCCCTGAACCTCGCGGGATTCAGCACGGCGCCAGACGCGCCGCTGAAGTTCGACATGACCGCCAAGGGTGAACAGGCCGGCGACATCAAGATCAGCGGCACCACGACCACCCAGGCCAAGGCCTACCAGGCGCATGTCGAAGTCAATGAATTCAACCTGGCGTCGCTGCAGCCTTACCTGTCTACGTATACGCAGGTCACGCTGACCAGCGCATGGCTCGGCACCACGATGGACCTCGAAGGTGCGCCCGCGGGTGCGCTGAAGGTGAAGGGCGACGTCACGGTCAACAAACTCGCCGCCGTCGACAACACGCTGAAGCAGGACCTGCTCAAGTGGGAACGCGTGATCGCCAGCGGCATCGACTACAGCTCCGAGCCCGCAAGCCTGAAGATCGCCCGCATCGAAGCGCGCTCGCCGTACGCGCGCCTGGTCATCGCACCCGACCAGACGCTGAACATCACGCAGCTGTTCACGCCGGCGGTCGGCAAGTCGCCGGAGCCGGTGCAGACCGTGCGCGTGAACGAGAAGCGCGTGGCGCCGGGCGGCAATCCCGGTGCCATGCGCATCGCCATCGGCCAGGTGAAGGTGCAGGGCGGCTCGGCCAACTTCGCCGACTACTGGATCAAGCCCAACTACGCCGTCAGCCTGCAGGAGCTCACGGGCAACATTTCGGGCCTGTCGTCGGATCCCAAGTCGCGCGCGAAGGTGGACCTGAAAGGGCGCGTGGATCGTTACGCACCGGCGCAGATCAGCGGCGAGATGAACCTGCTGTCCGCCGCGCTGTACACCGACATGCATGTGAAATTCGACGGCGTCGAGATGACTTCGGTCACGCCGTACTCGGGCCACTTCGCCGGTTACCAGATCGAGAAGGGCAAGCTGTCGATCGACGTGACCTACCGGGTCGACAATCGCCAGCTCACCGCGAAGCAGAAGTTCGTCATCGACCAGTTGCAACTCGGCGATCGCGTCGAGAGCCCGGACGCCGTGAAGCTGCCGCTCAAGCTCGCCGTGGCGCTGCTCAAGGATCGCAATGGGGTCATCGACATCGACCTGCCGCTGACCGGCAGCCTCGATGATCCGCAGTTCCGCGTGGGCCCGCTGATCTGGAAGGCGTTCATCGGCCTCCTGGGGAAGATCGCCACCTCACCATTCACGCTGCTGGCCAAGCTCGGCGGAAGCAAGGACGAGATCAACCAGGTGGACTTCGAGGCGGGCTCCGCGGTGCTCGACGCCGCGGGCCAGGAGCGCATGACTGCGCTGGCCAAGGCGCTGGTCGAACGCCCGGCGCTCGAGCTTGAAGTGCCAACGGCCTATGCGCCCGACGCCGACGGCAATGCATTGGCGCAAACCCGGCTCGATGCGAGGCTGAGCGCCGCCGGCGCCAAGCCCGACATGAGCGAACCCGACCGCTTCGACTTCCTGCGCAAGCAGTACGAGAAGGATTCGGCCAAACAACCGCTGCCGGCCGCCGCGCTCACCGTGCTGGAGATGCGCAAGAAGAAGGGCGAGGAAGTGCCGTACAAGGCCGGCATCGAGCAGCTCGAAACCGCGCTGCGCGACAAGCAGCCCGCGACCGAGGCCGAGCTCGGCGACCTGGCGCGAGCGCGCACCCAGGCGATCCGCGACGCCTTGTTAGGCGCGGCGCAGATCGAAGCCGCGCGTGTCTATGTACTCGGCATCAAGCCGGTGGCCGCCGTCGAGGGCAAGGTTCGCGTCGAGCTCACCCTCAAGTAGCGGCCACCGACGGGTCTACTGATCGAGCAGGGTGGAGAATCCGCCGTACACCAGGCGCTGGCCATCGAACGGCATCTGGATGTCCTTCATGCGCGGATCCTTCTGCGCCGCATCCCAGCCCTTGTCGCGCGCTTCCTTCGAGGGCCACTCGATCCATGAGAAGACCACGATCTCGTCGGGCTTGGCTTTGACCGCGCCCTTGTAATCGGTGACCTTGCCGTCGGGCACGTCGTCGGCCCAGCAGTCGACCGTGCGCGTCGCGCCGTATTCCTTGAGAACCACGGCGTGCTTGTCGGCCATTTCCTTGTAGGCCGCCTTGTTGGCTTTCGGCACGGCGATCAGGCAGCCGTCGATGTACGCGGGCTTGGCCGACTTGCCGCTGTCGTTGATGGGCTGGAAGCCGCCCCAGATCATGCGCATCCCGTCGAAGGGCATGTTCTTGCCCATGTCCTTCATCTTCGGGTCTTCCATCATCTTCTTGTTGGCGGCGTCGCGCGTGGCCTTGTCGGGGTACTCGAGCCAGGAGAACACCACGATCTCATCGGGCTTGGCCTTCACCGCGCCCTTGAAGTCGGTGACCTTGCCGTCGGGCACGTCGTCACCCCAGGTTTCCACCTGCCGCGTCGCACCGAATTCCTTGAACATTGCGACCGCGCCGGCGGCGTGATTGCGATACGCATCCTTGTTGGCGCGGGGCACCGCGGCAACGAATCCTTCTACATAGGACATGGCGTTCCTCCGTTTACATGAGTGACGCGCGTTGGATGCGGAGAATGCGCGCGTGTTCCGCGCGGGTAGGATCAGTCCGTCAACGCAAGATGCCCGGGAGGTCCAGCTTATGCTGACGCGCTGCGTCGAGTGCGATCTCGTAGCCGGCATCCGCGTGGCGCATGACGCCGCTGGCCGGATCGTTCCACAACACGCGCGCGATTCGTCTCGCGGCGGCTTCGGTGCCGTCGCACACGATCACAACGCCGGCGTGCTGTGAGAATCCCATGCCAACGCCGCCGCCGTGATGCAGCGAAACCCAGGTGGCGCCGGAGGCGGTGTTGAGCAGCGCATTGAGCAACGGCCAGTCGGACACGGCGTCCGAACCGTCTCGCATACCTTCGGTTTCGCGGTTGGGCGAGGCCACCGAACCGGAATCGAGATGATCGCGGCCGATGACGATTGGCGCTTTGAGATCACCGCTCGCCACCATGGCATTGAAGGCCAGGCCGAGCCGATGGCGATCGCCCAGCCCCACCCAGCAGATGCGTGCCGGCAGTCCCTGGAATTTGATGCGTGCCTTTGCCATATCGAGCCAGTGGTGCAGGTGCTTGTCGTCGGGTAGCAGCTCCTTGACCTTGGCGTCGGTTTTCGCGATGTCCTCCGGATCGCCGGACAACGCCACCCAGCGGAACGGTCCGATGCCGCGACAGAACAGCGGCCGGATGTACGCCGGCACGAAGCCCGGGAAGTCGAAGGCATTCTTCACACCTTCCTCGAGCGCGACCTGGCGGATGTTGTTGCCGTAGTCGACGGTGTGCACGCCGGCCTTCTGGAAATCCAGCATCGCCTGCACGTGCACGGCCATCGACATGCTGGCGGCCTTGGCGGTGCTCTCGGGAAAATCGGCGCGGCGCTGGATCCACTGTTCGACGGTCCAGCCGATGGGTAGATAGCCATTGACCGGGTCGTGCGCCGAGGTCTGGTCGGTCAGCAGGTCGGGGCGCACGCCGCGCCTGAACATCTCGGGCAGCACTTCGGCGGCGTTGCCCAACAGGCCGACGGAGACCGGCTTGCGCTCGCGGCAGGAACGCGCGATCAGTTCCAGCGCTTCATCGATTTTGTCGGTGCCATGATCGAGATAGCCCGACTTGAGGCGCATGTCGATGCGCGAACGCTGGCATTCGATCGCCAGGCACGAGGCGCCCGCCATCACCGAGGCCAGCGGCTGCGCGCCGCCCATGCCACCGAGGCCGGCGGTGAGCAGCCAACGCCCGGCGAGGTCGCCACCAAAGTGCTGGCGTCCCATCTCGACGAAGGTCTCGTAGGTGCCTTGCACGATGCCCTGCGAGCCGATGTAGATCCAGGAGCCGGCCGTCATCTGGCCGTACATCATGAGACCCTTGCGATCGAGCTCGTTGAAATGCTCCCAGGTGCTCCAGCGTGGCACCAGGTTGGAATTCGCCAGCAACACGCGCGGCGCGTCGGCGTGGGTTTCGAACACGCCCACGGGTTTGCCGGACTGGATGAGCAGCGTCTGGTTCCCTTCGAGACGCTTCAAGGTGGCGACAATCGCGTCGAAACTCTCCCAGTTGCGTGCCGCGCGGCCGATGCCGCCGTACACCACCAGTTCCTCGGGACGCTCGGCCACCGCCGGGTCGAGGTTGTTCATGAGCATGCGCAGCGGCGCCTCGGTGAGCCAACTCTTCGCGGACAACGTGGTGCCGGTGGCCGCGCGGATGACGCGCTTCGGATCGCTGCGATTCATGAGGTGCTCCGGGTCGGGCGCGCGAAAGCGATGCAGGCGTCGAGCACGTCGCGCAACGCCACGCGCAGCCGTGCCGCCCGTATATCGTCGAGAGGCGCCGGCCAGTTGTTCTTGTTGAGGCCGCCGTCGGGTTCCTGCAGGTAGCCGCGCATCGACAGCTCCATCTGCACGGCATGGATGCCGGCCCCGGGTTTTCCATAGTGCCGCGTGATCCAGCCGCCGCGGAATCGGCCGTTGGTCACGCGCGAGGGGCCCGCGCGATCGCACAACTTTTCGATCGTGTCGGTCAGCGAGGGCGAGCAGGTCGCGCCGTTGTTGGTTCCGATGTTGAACTGCGGCAGCTCGCCTTCGAACAGCCGCGGCATGCGCGAGCGGATGGAGTGCGCGTCGTACAGCACCACGCAGCCGAATTCGGCACGCTTGCGTTCGAGTTCGGCGGCCAGCGCCTGGTGATAGGGATCGAAGTACTCGGCGCGCCGGCGCAGCACCTCACCCGGGCCGGGTTCACTGCCGGATCGGTACAAGGGCTCGCCGTCGAAAGTCTCCACCGGGCAGAGGCCCGTGGTGGCCTGGCCCGGG
>Ga0070665_100002290_pt1 | contig 21284 bp, 20 predicted proteins | sample KBSS13metaG_FD_65862 | JGI IMG/M metagenome (GOLD analysis project Ga0070665, IMG submission 65862) | Switchgrass rhizosphere microbial communities from Kellogg Biological Station, Michigan, USA - KBS S1-3 metaG | ecosystem: Host-associated > Plants > Roots > Rhizosphere > Soil ...
CCAGCGCAATCGCGCCACCATCCACGTTCAAACGCGCGTTGTCGATATCGAGCCGGTTACGGCAGTACAGGGCCTGATTCGCAAAGGCCTCATTCAACTCCCAGAGCCCGATATCGCCCACCTTCAGGCCATTGCGTTGTAGAAGTTTCGGCACCGCGAACACAGGGCCGATACCCATTTCCTCCGGCGCGCATCCGGCTACCGCGAAGCCGCGATAGGCACCTAGTGGAGTCAGACCGAGCCGCGCCGCCGTCTTGGCTTCCATCAGAAGGACTGCAGCTGCGCCGTCCGAAAGTTGCGACGCGTTGCCTGCGGTGACGTGCTTGCCTTGTTTGATAACCTCGCCGTCCTTGAAGACGGGTTGCAGCTTCGCGAGGCCTTCGAGCGTGGTATCCGCGCGCGGCCCTTCATCGGCGTCCAACAGCACGTCCGCGTAGCTCACCTCGCCCGTGTCCTTGTTGGTGATCGCCTTGCGCGTGCGCAGCGGAGCGAGCTCGGCGGCGAAACGCCCGGCGCGTTGAGCGGCAACCGTGCGCTGCTGGCTCTGCAAGCTGAATTCGTCCTGTGCCTCCCGGGATATCCCGTAGCGCTCCGCAACGAGCTCGGCCGTTTCAATCATGGCCATCCACATGTGAGGCATGTGATCCAGCACGGACTGTGACCGCGCGCGATAGGTGCTTTTGTGCTTGGTCTGCGTGAGACTGATGTTCTCCACGCCGCCTGCGACAATAACATCCATCCCGTCGATGACTATCTGCTTGGCAGCCGTGGCGATCGCTGCCAGGCCGGACGAGCATTGGCGATCCAGGCTCATCCCCGCAACCTCCTGCGGCAGGCCGGCGGCAGCCACGGTCAGACGCCCGATGTTGTAGCTTTGATTACCCTGTTGCGAGGCGCAACCGACGATCACGTCCTCAACTATCGCCGGGTCGACGCCGGCACGCTGCACGACCTGTGCGGCAACGTGACCTGACAATGCCGCGGCGTCCGTGTCGTTATAAGCACCCCGGTAGGCCTTGCCGATCGGGGTTCGCGCAATGGAAACAATGACAGCTTCACGCATGGTTGGCTCCCTCTTCGGGATAGTAACGGCTGATGGTATCGAGAACGCAGGCAGGCTTTTCCTGACCATCGATCTCGACCGTGATGCGCACGACGGACTGAATCGCTCCCTGCTTGACCTCGTCGACCTTGACGATGACTCCCGAAGCGCGTATTCGCGACCCGCACGGGACCGGAGCGACAAAGCGCAGGTGGTCCACGCCGACATTCACGCCCATCGAGAATCCACGGACTTCGATGACCTCCGGCAGAAACTTGTTGACCAGCGCCACAATGAGATAGCCATGGGCGATCGTGGTCCCGAATGGTCCGGACCGAGCCCTCACGGGATCGACATGAATCCACTGGTGGTCGCCGGTGACCTCCGCGAACCGGTCGATCAGGGGCTGGTCGATGGTGAGCCAGGCGCTTTTGTCGAGCACCTGGTCCTCCTTGCCGAGGAGCGCCCGCGGACTGTCGAATACGGTTGGCATGACATCAGGCCCGCTGGCTGGATACCGCCACGACCTCGCCGGTCATGTAGGAGGACAGCTCGCTTGCGAGAAAGATCATCACGTTGGCCACTTCCCAGACTTCCGCGGGTCGGCCGAAGGCCTCCTGCGCGGCCAGCTTGTCTAGTTGTTCCTGGGTGGTGACCTTGGCAAGGAATGGGTGCATCGCGATCGAGGGGGAAACCGCGTTGATTCTGACTCCGTGCTGGGCCGCTTCGACAGCGGCGCAACGCGTAAATGCCATAACGCCCGCCTTCGCTGCCGCATAGTGAGCCTGGCCGGCCTGGGCGCGCCATCCGAGGACTGAGGCATTGTTGACGATGGCGCCGCTCTTACGCGCGTACATGTCTGGCAGAAAGGCTCTCGTCATGCGAAAGACGCTGGTCAGCGTGACATCCAGAACGCGAGACCATTGCTCGTCCGCCATCTCGACGACGGCGACCTGGCCCCCGAGCCCTGCGTTGTTGATGAGCACGTCGACTCGACCGAGCTCGCGATGCGCCGCATCCCGCAGTGCGCGCACCTGCTCCTCCTTGGTGACATCGCACAACTGACTCGCGGGCCGTGAGCCGGTCTCTTTCGCAAGCCTTTCCACCGCCTCACCCAGGCGGCGCTCGTGGTTGTCACTGATCAACAGCCGCGCTCCTTCCTCGGCCGCGCGCTTGGCGACGGCGAAACCAATTCCGGTGCCGGCGGCTGCCGTAACGACGACGGTCTGGTCTTTGAGGAGGTTGCGGGGTGTTGGGTATTTGGGAATCGCGACACTCATGCGGATACCTGCTGCAGGCCTATCAATTGAGCAATGCGCTCGCGGTGGAGCACCGGCTCGCCAAGCCAGGTCGAGCTCGAGCGCGCGCGCTTGAAGTAAAGGTGCGCGTGGTGCTCCCAGGTGAAGCCGATTCCACCATGCAACTGGATCGCCTCCGCTGCGCAGTGTTGAAACGCCTCCGAGCACCAGACGCGCGCCACGGAGGCAGCCTCGAACAGTTCCGGCGTGTCGGCATCGATCGCCGCCGCCGCGTAGAGTGCCGCTGAACGCCCGGCCTCAACGGCCACCATCATGTCGGCCAGCTCATGCTTGACCGCCTGAAACGAGCCGATCGGCCGCCCGAACTGCACACGCTCCTTGGAGTACTCCACTGTCGAGGCCAAGCAAAAGGCGGCGCCGCCTGTTTGCTCGGAAGCCAACAGCCCCGCACCCACGGCGAGCACCCGGTCGAGTGCCTCTCCGGCAGCCCCTGCCGGGCCCAACACGGACCCGGTTGGGACATCCACCTGATCGAACGTGACCCGACTGAAGGGACGCGTGAGGTCGAGACCGGGCACCCTGTCGATCCGGATCCCAGGCGAGGTGGCGGGTACTGCGACCAGACTCAAGCCCTCGTAGCCTCGCGATCCCGGAGCGCGGGCGATCACCAACAGCAGATCGGCGACGTGTGCGAACGTGACGAATTCTGCCGTGCCGTGTAGTCGGCAGACCGGGTCGCCAGTGCGATACCGCAGCTCAATGGCCACGCCCTGCGGGTAAGGCGCACCACCCGGCCCGGTCATGGCGAAAGCAGCTCGAGTGCGACCCGCCGCGATTGCGGGCAGGAGCTGTTGTTTTTGCGCAGGCTCGCCCAGGAGCACGATGGCTTGCGTGGCCAGCACCGCCGTTTCGAAGAACGGCACCACTGCCAGGGTCCGACCGGTCTCCTCGAGTATCAAGGCCGTCTCGAGTGCTCCCAGGCCCGTTCCACCGTAGGCCTCGGGAACCATCAATCCCGCGAAGCCCATCTCGCCCGCAAGGGCTCCCCACAAGGTCTCGTCGAGCCCGCAGCCCGACTCCAGCACTGTGCGCAAGTGTTGCAAGCCCGCGTTGTCAGCCAGAAATGTCCGTGCGGTTTCCTGAATGAGACGCTGTTCCTGTGTCAGCTCGAAGTTCACGCCAGCTTCCCCCAATGGGCTTGCGCAACGAAGCGACAGGGAGGTCGCACCGCTCCAGCGAGTTGCGCAACGAATGCGGAGCGCGAGCGCCTTAGAGAAATCATCGATGGCCCAGACCGTTGACGAGAGACGCGCACTGTGAAAATATACAGACCGTAAGTCGACTCCCTGATGCCGACGGAATATGAGCGAGTACGCTTCCGAAGGAGATAGGTGGAGTTGCGTTGAGAGTTGAATCGCATGGCGTTGCAATCCGGCTTCGAGCCTGAGGGTCTGAGACGCTGTGTTGTAAGGTACGGCAGTACCGCGCCGAGGTGTCGGCGTCCATGTGCGGGAACGAGTCAGTTCGAGTCACGGCTAGTCGAGCCAGACAGCCCTGTCGTTGCGAGTCAGGGAATGAGCCGTGATGAGAGCAGGGCATGGGCACCTGAACTAAGCCCCGTAAACCGGTTTGGCCGCCGCGCGTCGGGCGATCAAGCGGCGGACGACGGGGCCGAGCTCCGCGGGGCTCCAGCGCGCGCCTTTGTCCTCAGCCGGGCTATCGGTCCAACCCTGGGACAGGTGGATCCGCCCCCCTTTGAGCTCGAAGACCTGGCCCGTCACGCCGGCGGAGTCCGGACTCACCAGCCATGCCACCAGTGGCGCAGTGTTCTCCGGCGCATAGATGTCGAAACCGTTTTCCTTGCGGCTCATCTCCGCGGCAAACACACCTTCGGTCATCCGCGTCCGAGCATTAGGCGCCAACGCGTTCGCCGTGATCCCATAGCGGGCAAGCTCCGCGGCCTGCACCAACGTCAAGGCTGCAATGCCGGCCTTGGCTGTCGAATACGCACTTTGGCCGACACTCCCTTGCAGACCTGCGCCGGACGTTGTGTTGATGATACGGGCATCCACCGGTCTGCCCGCCTTCTGCTGCGCACGCCAATAGTCCACCGCGTGACGCGTGGTGCAGAAGTGACCACGCAAATGCACTCTCAGCACAGCGTCCCACTCCTCCGGAGTGCAGGAAACAAACATCCTATCGCGCACAAATCCCGCATTGTTGATGACGGCGTGCAGATCCCCGAAGGCTACGAGCGCGGCCTGCACCAGACGGCGACCTGCGTCCCAATCGGTGACATCGTCGGTGTTAGCCACTGCCTGTCCGCCCGCGGCACGGATCTCGTCGACGACCTGTTCGGCGGCACCCTGGTTCGCCCCTCGCTCCCCCTGGCGCCCGACCCCCAAATCATTCACTACGACGCGGGCACCTTCGGCGGCCAAGCCAAGCGCATAGGCACGACCCAACCCCGCCCCGGCCCCGGTAACGATCACTACACGCCCTTCGCAAATTCCCGCCATCATCGACTCCGATCTGACTGTTGGGTTGAGCCACTCACGCTGAGCTCGGGTTGGCGGGCGGTTGGGCCCGTCAGACGCACCGCCATCGCGTTGGAGCGAATGCGCGGCCGCTGCGGCTCCGGGGCGCGCAATGGCTCGCATTCGACCAGGTCGGCCAGCGCCTCCCGGGTCAACCGTTGGTACTCGCCGTCGCCGACATTGCGCCAGGTGATCTGTTCAGCCGCGAACGTTCGGATGACTCTGGCCGGGTTGCCGGCAACCAGGCTGCGCGCTGGCACCCGCATCGCGGACTTCACCAGGGTCATCGCGGCCACGAGACACTCCGGACCGATCTCAGCCTCATCCAGCACGACCGAGTTGATCCCGATGAGCGTCTGCTCCCCGATCCGGCAGCCATGCAACACCGCGCCGTGACCGATCGTCGCCCCACGACCCACAATGCAATCCGACGTGGAGGAGGTGTGCAGGCAGCAACTGTCCTGGATACTGCTGTCGCCTTCAACGACGACGCGCCCGAAATCACCCCTCAAGGAGGCCCCGGGCGCGATGAAACAACCGGGCCCGACCATCACATCCCCGATGAGCGTCGCCGTCGGATGCACATAGGTGCCGGGCTCGACGACCGGGACGATTCCCTGGAAACGATAGACCGGCATGATCAGAGCCGCTCGATAATCGTCACGTTGGCCTGGCCGCCGCCCTCGCACATGGTCTGCAGCCCGTAGCGGGCCTGCCGTCTCTCGAGCTCGTTCAGCAGCGTCGTCATCAGTCGAGCCCCCGTGGCACCCAGGGGATGCCCGAGGGCGATGGCGCCCCCGTTGACGTTGACCTTCCCCGGATCGATCTCCAATTCCTGCATCCAGGCGAGCGGAATGCTGGCAAAGGCCTCGTTGCACTCGAACAGATCGATAGCCGACAGGTTCATCCGAGCCTTGCTCAAGGCATAACGGGTCGCCGGGATGGGTGCCGTCAACATCCATACCGGGTCATCCCCGCGTACGGACAGATGATGAATGCGGGCTCGAGGTCTCAACCCGTGATCCTTCAGTGCACGCTCCGAAGCGATGAGCAGTGCGGCGGAACCATCGGCATTCTGACTCGAGGTGGCCGCCGTGATCGTTCCCCCTTCAACAATCGGTTTGAGCTGCGACATCTTCTCGCGCGAAGTGTCCGCACGAGGCGTCTCATCGACCGAGAATTCGCCGACCGGCGCGATCTGTGTTGCAAACCGGCCCTCCCTGACGGCCGCCAGCGCTTTGCGATGACTGTCCAGGGCGAAATGCTCCATCTGCTCCCTTGAGATGCCCCATTTCGCGGCGATCCGTTCGGCGGAGCGGAACTGGCTGACCTCCTGGTCCCCATAACGCTGGCGCCACCCCGGCGAGGTGGAGAAGGGATCGGGGATGCCGTACTGCTGGCCGGCCAACATCGCCGCCGAGATCGGAATCATGTTGAGATTCTGGACCCCGCCGGCCACGACGAGATCCTGGGTGCCGCTCAGCACGCCTTGGGCCGCGAAGTGCACGGCCTGCTGCGAGGAACCGCACTGACGGTCCACCGTCACTCCCGGAACGTGGTCGGGCAAACCGGCCACGAGCCAGCACGTGCGCGCGATATCTCCGGCCTGGCTGCCAAGGGTCTCGGTGCAACCAAACACAACGTCGTCGACGGCGGCCGGGTCGACACCCGTGCGCTGGATGAGCGCCTTGATCGAATGTGCTCCCAGGTCGGCTGAATGCACGCCGGCGAGCGACCCCTTCTTGCGTCCGATCGGCGTACGTACGGCATCGACAATATAAGCTTCAGGCATGGTGCTGCTCGCGGGAAAACGTATGCTCGGGGCCGAGTGGCTGAGTGAGGATGCGTCGCGTAATGCGTTTGCGGTGAAAAGAGGACAAACCCCAGGCGCACTCCAACGCCAGCGCGCGCTTGAGGAAGAGGTGCACATCCACCTCCCACGAATAGCCCATCGCACCGTGGACCTGAAGGGCAGCACGCGCTCCTACCTCGGCCGCTTCGGACGCGACAACCTTGGCGTGCGAAATGAGTGCACGGGAGAAACAATCATGCTGGGAGAAGCGGGCCGCGGCGGCATATAACACAGGCCGTGCGAATTCGATCTTCACCTGAACGCTCGCCAGCAGATGCTTCACGGCCTGATAGGAGCCGATCGGCTTGCCGAACTGCTTTCGAGACTTGACGTACTCGACACCCAGATCGACCGCGCGTTGCGCCAGGCCGAGGCATTGCGCCGCCGCGAACAGTGCGCCGCGCTCGAACGCCTCTTCCCAGAGGGATCTGCCGAGCGCCCCGTTCGTGAGCCGTGTGTCCGGCGACGCCGTCCAGTCGATGCGAAACAGGCGGCGGAACGGATCAATACTCTCCTCCCGCGTCAATCTCACTGCGCGTCGCGAGACGAGGTGAACTTCGCCTTTATGCTCCAGCAGCACGGCCTCCGCGGTGTCCGCGTCAGCGACGAACGGATTTGCGGGGTGCCCGATCGCAAGTAAAGCCTCACCAGCGGCCGCTCTTGCAGCGAGCCCCGCGACGGCAGTATTGGCACGCGCTGCCGCGAGCCTCGCGACTATAGTATCGGCACGCGCTGCGGCGAGACCCGTTCCCACGGCATTCGCCGCCGCACCACCAACAGCCGCGGCACCCGCCGCTGCGAGCAAAGGCCCAGCTACTCCGGCGTGCTCCACAAACGGGCCCGGAAGTGCGGCGTAGCCGCAGGCTTCCGCGACGAGTACGAAGTCGACTTCGCTCAAAGCGAGTCCCCCGGCACTCTCCGGCATCAGCATGCCCACCAGAGAGATCTCGCTGAGCTCGCGCCAGATCCGGTCATCATGGGCGAGGCCGGCCGCCAACTGCTTGCGTAAGAACGCCGAGGTGCAGTGCTCCATGAGCAACTTGCGCGCAACCTCTGCGCTCATGCGTTGTTCCTCGGAAAAGGTAAAGTCCAAGGCAAACCCCTTCAGCGCGGCAGCCCGAGCATGCGCTCGGCGATGATGTTGCGTTGAATCTCGTTGGTTCCGGCGTAGATCGGACCTGCCAGTGAGAACAGATAGTCATCCAACCAGGTGCCGACGTCGCCCGCATCGGGCGCCTGCGGCAGCAGCTCGGCGCGCGCGCCGAGAATCGAGAGGGCGGTGCGCTGCAGCGCGATGTCCAGCTCCGACCAGAAGATCTTGTTGGTGCTGGATTCCGCGCCAATCTTGCCGCCCTGTATCAGCCTGGATGCCGTGGCATAAATCGATAAGGCATAGCTTTCCGCATCCATCCACGCCCGTGTGACAGCGGCCTCGAGTGTCGGATCGGCCCTTTCGGCTTGCTGCTGATAGAGCTCAACCAGCTTCGCGGCGGCAACCTGGTAGCGGGATGGGCTGCGCAACAGCAGACCCCGCTCGAACCCCGCCGTGGCCATACACAACTTCCAACCTTGACCTTCCTCGCCAATACGCTGCGCCACCGGTGCGCGCACGCCCTCGAGAAAGACCTCCGCGAAGCCGACCTTCCCGTCCAGCCGCGCAATGGGCCTTACCGTCACGCCAGGTGCGTCGAGCGGGAAAAGCACCAGCGAGAGCCCTTTGTGGCCTTCACTCGTGGGATCAGAGCGGAACAGCCCGAAAGCCCAGTCGGCAAACGCGGCACGCGAACACCAGATCTTGTGTCCGTTGAGAAGGTAGTCATCGCCGTCGCGTTGCGCGGTGGCGCGGACTGCGGCGAGGTCACTGCCAGCCTGGGGCTCCGACCAGGCCTGGGCCCAGATCTCATCACCCCGCGCCATGGCCGGCAGAAAGCGGGCTTTCTGCTCGGGCGTGCCGAATTCCATCAAGGTCGGACCCAACAGAAACAAGCCATTCTGATTCACCCGGCCGGGCGCGCCCGCGCGGTAATACTCCTCCTCGAAAATGAGCCACTGGATGAGATCGAGGCCACGGCCGCCATACTCCCGTGGCCAGGTGACCATGCCCCATCCGCCGGCAGCCAGCGTGCGCTCCCACTTACGATGGGCTTCAAATCCCTCGCGGGTCGCATCGAATGGCGGCAGCGCGCTCGCAGGCACGTGCGCTTTCAACCACGCGCGAACTTCCGCACGAAATGCCACCTGCTCCGCCGTATACGTCAAATCCACCCAAGACTCCCGGCTCAAACCCTCGCCTCAAACTCCGGCCGCAAAACTCCAGGCCCCTCAAAACTCCGGCGTCAAAACCCCTCGCCCCGAGCAACAGGGCTCGCGCGCTCAATACTTTGCAGTCCCACCTTTCTCGTGCACAAATGCATCACGCGCCTTCTGACTGTCTTCGTGCATGTACATCTCGAGAGTGAAACCCTGCTCGAAGCGATAACCCCGCAAAGCATCGCGGGCTTCCAGCCCATTCAACGCTTGCTTGGCAAGCACCAACGCCGTGCGGCTCTTGCTGCCGATCACTCGACAAAACTCGCGCGCTTCCTCGAGGAGGGAAGCGCGCGACACAACCTTTTCAACGGCGCCGAGACGGTACGCGTCGGCAACCGATACGCGCCCACCGGTAAAGAAGGCGGCGCGCACCTTCATCAAAGGCAACATGCGCATCATGTAGGACGCGCCACCCATTGCGCCGCGGTCGATCTCCGGCAGAGAGAAGTACGTGTCCTCGGCTGCAATCAAGGCATCCGCAGCGCCGGCGATGTTGACACCACCACCAATGACGAAGTTGTGTAGCGCACACACTACCGGTACCGGACACTCTTGAATGGCCTTGAACGTCAGCAAGTTGTCCCGGTTGAGCTTCACGATCCGCTCGGGATGGGCCTGCATCTCCTTGAGGTCGACGCCTCCGCAGAAACCGCGGCCCTCTGCCCGGATGAGCACGCAACGTACGTCTTCGTTGGCGCCGGCCCGGGCAACCAGTTGCGGAATGAGCTCCCACCCGGCGGTGTCAAAGGCGTTGACCGGCGGATGATCGAAGATGACTTCGGCCACGCGCTCGCGGACTTCGAGCGTGATCGGCATAGTCCCGCACCCCTCATATTCGCAGTTAAATGGAGTCTACACTACCTATCAATGAAGTGGATAGGCAAAAAATTGACGATTTGCGTAATCGGGGGTGCTGGCTTTACCCTAGATTGAGGTGTGCGATTTCACCCTTGGCCGAGCCCGGAACCTGAGCACGGGGCATTTCACCGCGCGCAACCTCGAGGCGAACATGTCCACTCTTTACGATTTCGTAGCGCACGACATCAGCGGCCGTGAAGTCCCCATCCGCGCCTATCGCGGCAAGGTCCTGCTGATCGTCAACACCGCGAGCCAATGCGGTTTCACACCCCAATACGAAGGCCTCGAAGCTCTCTACACCGACCTGCGCCAAAAGGGACTGGTCGTGCTCGGCTTTCCCTGCAACCAGTTCGGCCGCCAGGAGCCCGGGGATGCCGCGGAAATCGCCAGCTTCTGCAAGCTGACTTATGACGTCACCTTCCCGATGTTCGCCAAGATCGACGTGAACGGCCCCCAGGCGAGCCCGTTGTTCGCATGGCTCACGAAGCAGGCCCCGGGCCTGTTCGGCAGCCAGCGCATCAAATGGAATTTCACCAAGTTCCTGGTCGACCGAAATGGCAAAGTCCTGAAACGCTTTGCGCCCTCAACCAAGCCCGCAGCCATCCGCAGCAAGATCGAGCAAATCCTGTAAGGGCTCCTACAGCCGGATGACCCGGCACACCGGCACCGGATGCCGCTCAGCCTCGATCCACCGCCACAGTGCCGTTCCCCGCCGATGCCCCGCCAGATCCACCCAGTTACCGAACCCCGGATCGGCATCCGCACACACGACGACCACCCGCCCATCCGCCTCGTACTTCGCCTGGTGCCCATTGACCCAGACCTTCTGGTGCACGTGATCGAGCGACTCCATCCACCAGTTATCCAGCTGGAAATTCCACATCCGGCACGGCGGCGGCATCACTTCCAACACCCACGCTTCCCCCGGAGCCAGTTCGTAGTACGCGTGTCCATACCAGATCTTGGGATCACCGCCCGCGCGCTGAAAGACCGCTTGGTCGCCTTCATAGATCCGGTTGGGTTGTGATTTGAACCATTGCGACCAGTCCGCAAAGGTGTTGGCCGTGCCGCGCACCCAGGCCGCAGCGCCCAGCAGCTGCTGGCTGATCGCATCCGGGGTGAGCAGGCCCGGCGTGGAGGCTCCCTCACCCAGCCGCTCGAGACGGAACTCGGCCGGTCGCTGCGTCTTCTTGTCATGGAAGGTCTGGCGCACGATCAACAACGAGCTGTCCTCAGCCATCGGCAACCAGTTACCCGGCCGGGGAGTGCGGCTCACCGTGATCTCGAAGCCGCCATCGGCATCGATCGCGAGGTCGCTCAGCTCGAGCTCCCCGGTCGACGCCATGGTCCCGTCGATCGCGTACCGATTCGCCTTCGTCCCGAAGCTCAGATAAGGCACGGTGTTTCGTTTACCCCGGATGCGATACGTGCGCTCGGGGCTGATCACCGCCTGCTGATAGAGGTTGTCCGGGTTGTCGGCCCCGATCTTGATCTTGTCGTCCGATAGCATGAAGAGCCGCGGGAAGTCGGGGTCCGACGAGTCCACCAACATGTTGAGCGCCGTGCGAGTGAGACGGCTCAAATACCGCACCCCTTCAGCCTGGTCGAGCGGGGTTGCTGGAGCCTCAGGGCGCAGCAACACTTCCCCAGCCAAGGCGAGTCGCTCACAGAAATCGCGCCACACGTGCGCAAGGCGCGGGTCCTGGGCAAGCCGATCGGGAGCACCACCCTCCGGGCCGGCGGCGCGCCCCGCAACTTCATCTGCATTCATGGATTGATTGGGCATGGTTCATCCCCTTGATCACTATGCCTTCCGCTACAACTCAGCCCTCGACTTGCACCCCGTTCACCCGCAGAAAGCCGCGGACCGGCTAGGCGCGGCGCGACCGATGCGCCGCAACTATCGGTCGATATATCGAGCGCGATACTGGGCAAACTCCCGCTCGATCGCTGCCTTGTCCAGTCCAAAGCGCCCCAGCGAATACACGTGTCCCGGGCGCTGCTCGCGCTGATTGCCGGCCAGAAATTCCTTGAGCGCCGTCTCCATTCCCTCATCGCATGGCATGCCCATGCGCTCCAGTACCCGCCGCGCCTGCGCCAGCGGCTCACGACCCACGGCGCGGTAGTCGATATCGATAAAGCGGCTCTCGCCGATCCGCTCGCGTGCGGCCTCGAAGCGACGCATCCATTCACCCAGGCGGGCGAACCAGAACTCTCCGACCGTTTGATCGTCGATCGCAGCCGTCAGTTTGTAGAGAGCGGCTTCCATACTGACGTACGAAGGGACTGTCTCCAACGGGTCGCGATGCGTCATGATCAACACGGCATCGGGAAACGCGCGCGCTGCAACTTCAGCATACGGCAGGTTGGACGGGCTCTTGAGAATCCACTTCCGACCCCGCCGGGCCGGCTCCTGCCATTGCAGGTACTTGAGAATGGTGTGCAGATCCTCATGGCCGCGCGACTGGTCGTAATCGTTCAGCCAGCGCGCGAAGGAAGGCACGAACGTCATTCCCTCCGGCATGGTGGAAACAAACATCTGGCCGAGAATCAGGATCTCCTCATCCGGCGCGTCAGGATCGAGCGGATGGATCGAGGCGAGCTCGGGCGCGAGCGCGAGCCAACTGTCGATCATCGTCTGGGCATAGGCGCGCCGCTCGACGGGATGACCGGGTTGCTCGCCGGGAAAGGGTGCAAAGTTCTGCGCTTCATACCAGCGGATCGCCGTCATCCCCGGGGCGCTGGCGAGCAGTCGATGAAAGACGGTGCTGCCCGTGCGCGGCAAACCCAGGATGATACCCGCCACCTCCACTGGCTCCCGCAGGATTTCCGGGTGGCGTTTGATGTCAGCGACCATCCGCAACCGGCTGACCAATCCTTTGACGATGACCTCGGTCTGCGTGGTGACGCCGGCCGGGGTCAGGCGCGCCTCACGGTTGGCGGCCTCGAGAAAGCGGTCCATGGGTTGTATGAACCACAGGTCGCCGAAGTCGGCCAGCCCGGCTCGCTCACGCGCCTTCTGCAGCAGCTCCTCGCGATCCAGGAGCGCGGATCCGTTGGTTTGGGTGTGACTCATCAGACTTCCCCCAGCAGCCTGTCTACTATGGTCTGCGCGGCCTCTTGCGCGGACATCAGGGTCGTATCGATGTAGACCTCCGGGTTCGCTGGAGGCTCGTAGGGGCTATCGATGCCGGTGAAGTTCTTCAGCTGGCCCGAACGCGCCTTCCTGTACAAACCCTTCACGTCACGGGCCTCGGCCACGGAGAGTGGCGTGTCGATGAACACCTCGAGAAACTCGCCTTCGGGCAGCATGGCGCGCACCATTTCCCGGTCCGCCCTGAAAGGCGAGATGAAGGCTGTGATGACGATGAGGCCGGCGTCCGTCATGAGCCGGGCGACCTCGCCAATGCGGCGAATGTTCTCGATCCGGTCGGCCTCCGTAAAACCCAGGTCCTTGTTGAGGCCGTGGCGGACATTGTCGCCATCCAACACAAAGGTGTGCCGGTTCATCCGGTGCAGCTTCTTTTCCACCAGGTTGGCGATCGTTGATTTCCCCGAGCCCGACAGGCCCGTGAGCCACACCACGGCGGGCTGCTGGTTCTTGAGGCGGGCGCGGGCCTGGCGCTCCACCTCGAGCGCCTGCCAGTGGAGATTCTGCGCACGCCGCAGGCTGAAGTGCAACATGCCCGCAGCCACTGTGCCGTGGCTTGCCTTGTCGATCAGGATGAAACTGCCCAACGTGCGACTGACGGTGTAGGGCTCGAAGACGATAGGCTTATCGGTGTGGATCTGACATACCCCGATCGCGTTGAGCTCGAGGGTTTTTACCGCAACATGCTCCAACGTATTCACGTTGATCGCATATTTCGGTGGCTGCACGGTGGCGGAAACGGTCTGCGTACCCAGCTTTAACCAATGCGCGCGGCCGGGGACCAACGCGTCATCGGCCATCCATACTAGGGTAGCCTCGAACTGATCGGCCGCCTGGGGTGGGGCGTCGGCCGCGGCGATGACATTCCCGCGCGAACAGTCGATTTCGTCCGTGAAACACACGGTCACCGATTGCCCGGCGACGGCTTCTTCCAGATCACCGTCCAGCGTCACGATCCGTTTGATCGTGCTCGTCCTGCCGGAGGGCAGCACACGGATGGGGTCGCCCGGCCTCACTGCCCCGGTGGCGATGAGGCCGCAATAGCCGCGGAAATCCAGGTTGGGCCGGTTCACCCCCTGCACCGGCAGGCGCAGCGGCTTGCCCAGCTCGCCGGTTGCGTCCAGCTCCACGGTTTCCAAGTGATCCAACAGCGTCCGGCCAAAATACGCCGGCGCCCGGTACCAGGGCGTGTTGGCGGACAACGTGGTGATGTTGTCCCCCTTGAAACCCGAGATCGGCACGGCGATCACATTGTTCATGCCGATGCCGTGTGCAAAGCCAGCACAGTCGGCCACGATCCGATCGAACACTTCCTGCGAATAGTCCACCAGGTCCATCTTGTTCACCGCGAGCACCACGTTACGGATGCCGATCAGATGACACAGGAAGCAATGCCGACGCGTCTGCTGCAGCACGCCCTTGCGCGCGTCGATCAGGATGACGGCCAGTTCGGCGGTGGAGGCGCCGGTCACCATGTTGCGGGTGTATTGTTCGTGTCCCGGCGTGTCCGCAACGATGAACTTACGCTTTTCGGTGGCGAAGAACCGATAGGCGACATCGATGGTAATGCCCTGCTCACGCTCGGCGGCGAGGCCGTCCAGGAGGAGGGCGAAATCGAGCGCCTGGCCTTGTGTGCCGATCCGCTTGCTGTCCGCCTCCAGCGCCGCCAGCTGGTCCTCGAAGATCATCTTCGAGTCATACAACAGACGCCCGATCAGAGTGGACTTGCCGTCATCCACGCTGCCGCAGGTGATGAAGCGCAGCAGTGTCTTGTGTCGGTGCTTGTCCAGGTAGGCATCGATGTCCGCGGCGATCAGCGAGTCGGCGACATAGGCGGTATCGGGTTGCGACGCGGGGCTCGAGGCGCTCGTGCTGCTCATCAGAAATACCCCTCCTGCTTCTTCTTCTCCAGGCTCGCGCTCCCGGAGTCCTTATCGATGAGGCGGCCCTGGCGCTCCGAAGTCGTGGTCAGCAGCGTCTCCTGGATCACTGCGGCCACTGTCTGCGCCTCACTTTCCACCGCTCCCGTCAGCGGATAGCAACCCAGTGTGCGAAAGCGGATCGAGCGGTGCACCGGCCGCTCTGCGGGTTTGAGCCGAAACCGCTCGTCGTCCACCATCAGCAACAGCCCGTCGCGCTCGACAGTAGGGCGGCGCGCCGCGAAATACAGCGGCACGATCGGGATCGCGTTGAGTTGGATGTACTGCCATACATCGAGCTCGGTCCAGTTGCTCAAGGGAAACACCCGCAGGCTCTCGCCCTTGGCCTTGTGGGCGTTGTAGATATTCCACAGCTCCGGGCGCTGGTTTTTGGGATCCCAGCCATGCGATGCCGTCCGGAAAGACAAGATCCGCTCTTTCGCCCGGCTCTTTTCCTCGTCCCGCCGCGCCCCGCCGAAGGCGGCGTCAAAGCCCCATTGGTTGAGTGCTTGCTTCAGGCCCTCCGTTTTCCACAGAGCCGTATGCAGCGCCCCGTGATCGAAAGGGTTGATCCCGCGCGCCAAGGCTTCGGGGTTGCGATACACGAGCAGTTCCATGCCGCTTTCTTTCGCCATACGATCGCGCAGCGCGTACATGTCCCGGAACTTCCACGTGGTATCGACGTGCAGGAGCGGGAAGGGCGGCGACCCGGGATAGAAGGCCTTGCGCGCCAGGTGGAGCATGACCGCACTGTCCTTGCCCACCGAATAGAGCATCACGGGCTTTTCGGCTTCCGCCGTCACCTCGCGGATGATGTGAATACTCTCGGACTCGAGTCGATCGAGATGGCTGAGTTTCTGTGCCGACGAGCGCAACACGCTGCTCCGTCCTGATTTGTTGGATCCCTACGATACGGGCCTTGACAACCCTCCGAGCCTCCCATATGGGAGGGGTATGCGCCTGACCAGTCACGATGAGACCGACCTGCTGATGTCGCTCCACCAGGGCGTCCACGAGGAACCGCGGTTCGCAACGTTCCTGGCCCGATTGAGGCGGCGCACGGAGGCCGACTACATCGGCCTCGTGTTCCGCCAGGGAGACGTGCCGATCTACGAGGCCACCGAGCTGTTCGTGGGCTGGAATCTACGCGAGCGGACCCGGGAGCTGGGCATCGAAGAGCTCTTCCACCTCGACCCGATTCCCTACAACGGCTTGCGGCCGGGGCGTGTCTACAGTGCCGCCGAGTTTGCCGAGCGCGATCCCGATCCCAACTTCAATCGCCTGCGAGAGACCTACAGGCGCCTCGTCGGCATCGCAGATGAGCGCGTGGTGCGGATCACCGAAACAGACCGTGTGAGCGCCTGGCTGGTCATGGCGCGCAGCCGCGAATGCTCGGCTACTGATAGCGCGTTACTGTCGGCGATCGCTCCCCACGTTGGAATCGCGCTACGCAGCTTCGTCATGCTGGAGCAGCAGCGCCAGAGGGCAGCCCTGAGCGGTGAAGTGTTGCGTCGCTCTGGCACGGGCTGGATCGTATTCGACCGCCAGGCCCGTATCCTCGACCTCGACCCGGCCATCGGGGATTCAATCGAGGCGCTCACCCGGATTCGACCCAGGATCGGCGAGCGGTTGCGCGCCATGGAGCCGCAGGCTGAGCGAGTGTTAGTCGAGACGGCGGCGGATTTCGCTCGCGAGTCGACTTGCGCTGTGCGTGCCGTCACACTGAGCAACTCTCCACGGCTGGACGCCTTGCTGCTCAAGACGGATGTTACGCCCGTGGCCGCCCAGTCACTGCCGGTCATGGTCGCGCTCCTGCGGCTGCCGGTCGCACCATCGCTCGACCGTGCCGCGCACCTCTGCGCGTTGTTCGATTTGCCGCGCCGGGAGGCCGAGCTTGCCGCGGCGCTGAGCGATGGCCTGTCCATTGCGGAAGCGGCACGCTCGCTTGGGCTCTCGCTGGAGACCGCTCGCAACTATTCCAAGCGGCTCTACGCCAAGCTCGGGGCGCGCGGCCAGACGGACCTCGTCCGACTCATCCAGCGCAGCAGTGCCACGCTGGCCTGATCAACATCAACGTACGGCCAATGTTGCCGCCTCGGCCATCGAGCGCCCGACGAGTAGCGTCTCGAGCTCTCCGGCCGCGTAACTGCAATGCAGAGCGGTCTTGAACTGCGAACGGCACTTGGTGATTTTCCACTGCGTTGCGAACTTAGTGTACTCGTCGTCATACTGAACACTCAGGAACGTAACGGTGCGTGCCTGCGTGTTGATATTCCTATAATCGAGAGCCCAGGACGCTTGCGCATGAGTGTCGTCCAGGAACTCGATTTCGGCATTCGCCCCAAGGTGCATATCGAGGATGTGAGGGTGGCATCCGGCGCCCCGATAGAGGGCCTCCCACTGGTCCCGGCTGCGAAATACCCCGAGATGTCCGAAGTCGATCAGCACCTCGCCCTCGGCGAAGCACTGCTTCGCGCGCTCCGGGTCCTGCGAATCGCAGGCCTTGAGGTAAGTTGCCTTCAGACGTCTGATCGCCTCGATGTCCTCCAGCCGCTGCACCCGCTTGAGGAGATGCTCATAAGCCGCATCTTCCATCAGATTTCCGTCTTGTTGAACATGTGCTGTGGATGGCCGGGGAACAGATAGTCCAGCTCGATCACCAGATTTTCCCCCAGCGGCCCGCTCGTCAACAGGCTGGTCTCGATGAAGGCCTGGCAACCATACCTCCCGTAACACTCCCGCGCCGTGGAGCCAAACACCGGCGAGGCATCCATGCGCGCATCGATCCCGGCATCCCCGCGCCTGGCGCGATTGGCGACAATATTGATACGACCGATGAAGTCAGGATCACGCTGCGCCGACTCGCGGATATCGACGACGACCTTCTCCAGTTCCTCGAGAGATTTCATCAGCAGCCCCACGTGGAAAGTGACCTCGGGGTCCGAGACCTGTGCGGACCGCATGGCGGCCACGGCCGGATGCTGATCGGGTTGACCGACCCGCAAGGCCGAGTGCACGGCTTCCAACAAAGCGAGCTGCTGATCGCTGGCACGGGACAGGTAAATGATGCCATCTCCCTCCAACGGCGCGTTGGCATCGACGGCGAACTGGTAGAACCGGCTGCCGTTCGGCAGCGGAAGCTCCTGCACGCGAGCATAGCCCAATTTCTCGAACAGTCGTGCGGCCCGGGGCCCATCCTCGGCCTTGCGATAGTGCAGAGCAACGTGTCCGAGCGTCTTGGTGACCCGGGAGTCCGCCGGCGTACCCGTGGTGGTCATCGGATTCTCCCGTCACGCGAGCGCGGGCGGCGCGCCCGGCAACATGCTGTAGTAGTGACCGGCTGCCCAGCCTCCATCGACCAGCAGCTCGGCGCCGTTCACGTAGGAGGCCTCATCGGAACACAGAAAGAGACTCGCCGTCGCGACCTCATGCGGCTCCCCAATCCGTTGCAGCGGGACCTGTCGATAGTCCGCATTGAGCTCTTCACGACGCAACTGCTGCGGATTCCCCATGAGCGTATCAATTCCGCCGGGATGCACCGAGTTGACCCTGACCCGATGGGGACCGAATTCCAGCGCGGCGGCTTTCGTCAGTCCCCGCACCGCCCATTTGCTCGCGACATAGGCGGCGATCCCGTTGGCAGCCTGCATACCGTCGATCGAGGAAATGTTGACGATGGCCCCCGCGCGGGCACGCTTCATGAGGCGCCCTACATGCTTCAACCCGAAGAACGTTCCTTTCAGATTGACACTCAACACACGATCGAAATCCGCCTCCGCCAGCTCCTCGAGACCACAGAAGTGCAGAATGCCGGCATTATTCACCAGTCCATCGATCCGCCCGTGGCGGGCGCTCACCTCGCGGACCAACTGCTCCCACTGCGCTTCGATCGTAACGTTGAGCGGGTGGAAGGACGCAGCGCCCCCAAGCTCGGCGGCCAGCGCTGTTCCACCGCTTTCCGCAAGATCCGCGACAATGACCGTCGCGCCCTCGTGCGCGAACAGTCGCGCAGTGGCCGCGCCCATACCGCGAGCGCCACCGGTGACAATGACGATCTTACCCAGAAGTCTGTTCAAGCCATTCCCCTTGTCTGCTGATCCACATCCGCCTGCGGTCCGCCACTGCTGCCGCATGCGACTCACATAACGCGCTGCGTAACACATTGGCCGGCCACGGCAATCGTCTGTGCGAGCGCGTCGGAATGCCCTTCAGATCGAGATGAGATTTTCGGGGACGCCCGAATGTCCCTGGCTCGACGACCTGCTACCCGGCGCCGTCCGTCGCTCCTGATGCGCCATTACGAGCCCTTGAGGGCTGCCGGCGCTGTCTCCTCCGGCCCCATCGCGGACAATGCCGCGTTCTTGAATTGGCCCATCGATTCCTCCCCCCTCCGGTGCCAACGCCTCGAGGCGCAGGAACTGCGGCGCGCGCGCCGATGTCTCACGTATGCGCTGATCCTAGGCACATACACTACGCAAATCAATAGTGATAGACCGCTTTGGATGCGTTAAACGTAAGGACCACCTCGGGATGCCTACGGTGCATCCCTTTCCGGGCCCCCGGCCCGGTCCCGGCCCTCGCGCGACTGCCGATATTTCGGTAGGGTTCGCCGCTTGGGCAGTTAACCAGGGCAGCAACCCCACAATGAAAATCGACGCCGGCGCCGCCGCGCATCAGGCCATAGAGCTGGACGACTTGGACAAGGGAATCGTCGAGATTCTGCGCTCCAACGGACGAGCTACGAACCAGGAGATCGCCGAGAAGCTGTCGGTATCGGCAGCGACGATCTCCTCGCGGTTGCGCCGCCTGGAGGAATCGAACGCCATCCGGGTAGTGGCGGTGGCGGATTTTGCCGCGCATGGCTACCACATGTTGATTGCCGTGGGAGTGAAGGTGTTCGGCCGGGATGCCGCGGCGGTAGCCCGCGACCTGGCCAAGCTGCCGGAGGTTTTTAGCGTGCACCTGATGCAAGGTCCCTTCGACCTGGAATTACTCGTGGGGCTGAAGGAATTCGCCGAGATCAATGTCTTCCTGACCGATCACGTGGCGCGTATTCCGGGAGTGTCCGACTTGAGCGCCGGTATTGCGGCGGACATCGTCAAATTCGAGTTCAACGTGGCCCCCCTATGAGCGAACCTCAACTGGACGAGCTCGATCAGCGCATCATCGAGCAGCTTGCCAGGAACGCGCGCGTCTCGAACCGACAGATCGCCGGCAGCCTTGGCGTCACGGAAGGCACGATCCGCACGCGCATCAAAGACCTGCAGGAGCAGAGACTCATCCAGTTCACCGTGGTAACGGACCTGCGCCTCGCGGGCTCGCCAAACCTCGTGATGTTGGGAGTCCATGCCGAACCGGCCCGCGTGCCGGCGCTCGCGCAGGAGCTGGCGCGCATCCCGGAGATCGGTGCGGTGGTGGTCCTGCTCGGCCGCTACAATCTGTTGGCCACAGGCCTGTTCACCTCGCTCGTGGAGGTGCACCAATTGATCCGGACCCGGATCCTGCCGTTGCGCGGGGTGCGCAGCGTGGAGACCTCAGTCTCGGTGCAGAACTTCAAATACAACTTCGGGATGGCGCGCATCACCCCGGAAGTCCGGCCCCGGAGCCGCTCGAAAGCGGAAGCCGTCCCGCCAGCGCCACGGGCGAAAGGCTCCGGCACCAAGGGCCGCGCCGCCCGCTGAAAAAGGGATCGTGCGACTTACGCCCGAACGGGTCCGGTGCTCATGACGCGCTCGCACTCGAATCATCCCTGCCTCGCAACGACAGTACGGGCCTGGCTCGGCCGATTCGAGTGCTCGCGTGCCTCGTTCCCGCAAACGGACGTGGACACCTCCACGCCGGGTGTGCAACCCGTTACAACCGGAGGCTTCAGACCCTGGCTCGCAAAACGAGCCATTGCAACCTCCGGCGCGACTCTTACGCTTCCTGGCGACTTCTTCCGGAGGCGTATTCGCCGTAATAACCCGGAATTGTCATGAGCGTATCCAACATCTTGCCCCAGGTCCCAGGCATTCGCAATGCCCTGCGCGCGTCCATTGGGGCTTTTTTCGCCAGTGTGTGTGCCGGAAATTATATCGAGTCCCGCTGGGGAAATGCCGCGCGAAGACTATCAACAGAACACCGCGGTAACGAGCCCGTCATGACCGTCACGCTGATTTTGCACGGGCGCTCGTGCTCCGCTTCCCTGCGCAACTCTCTGGTGGCTCGACACGTCCTCGTTTCTCAGTTGCATCCCGTTGGAGCCGCCGGGGCATCACTGCCAACTGCGTGGCCCCGGCATTCACCCTCGCCGTAGCACTTCGAGTCGCAACGACGCCACTGGCCATCACCATCCCCATGCCCACCCAGGCAAGCAG
>Ga0070665_100002292_pt1 | contig 21281 bp, 9 predicted proteins | sample KBSS13metaG_FD_65862 | JGI IMG/M metagenome (GOLD analysis project Ga0070665, IMG submission 65862) | Switchgrass rhizosphere microbial communities from Kellogg Biological Station, Michigan, USA - KBS S1-3 metaG | ecosystem: Host-associated > Plants > Roots > Rhizosphere > Soil ...
AAAACTCGCGAATACCGGCTTCTGCCGCGGCCTTGGTTCGACCGTAATGGTTCACAGGCGTTGGCGCGGCGTCTTCGGTGTACGGCGGCGCCAGACCGTCGAACACGGCGTCGGTCGACGTGAAGACCAGCCTGGCGCCGACTCTTTCGCACTCGCGCGCCACGGCCACGGCGGCCTGATGGTTCACCACGTCCGTCAGCTCCTGCTCGCGCTCGCAACGGTCGATGTCGGCCATCGCGGCGGTCAGAATCACGGCGGCCGGTCGTGCCGAGTCGAACGCAGTGGGAACACTGTCAAGCTTGGCCAGGTCGATGAGAACCGATTCATGTTCGCCGGAGGTCGACGCACTCTTCGCCGGCTGCCGAGCGCCTTCAATGACAGTCCACTCGGCTCGACCCAATCGCGCAAGCCAACCGCCGACAAAGCCGGACGAGCCAATCACAAGTAAACGTGGGAGTGGTGAAGACATTCATGTAGGTCACGCACTCCGTGCGTGACGATTGATGGTGGCAGTTTCAAAATGAATCGCGTTTGTGAGACGCGTGTCACGCAGGGGGCTGCGTGACCTACGGGAAGAGAGCGACCGTCGTGCTTGTTATTCTATTGGTCCACGCTCGATCGCGCGCCACAGTCTGAGCGGGTGGTCGGTTTGAATGACGTCGATGCCGGTGGCCAGCGCACGGCGATACGCGTCGACGTCGAGACCCGATGGGGCGTCGGAAAAGACCTTGACCCCCAGCTTGTGGCAATGATCGACAAACTCACGCGTGACCAGTGTCCATTTGGCGTCCACGCCATAGGGTTGGATCCTCTTGGCGAGCGTGTCGACGTGGCTTTGTGCGGCAACCGGCGGCAGCGTGCGAATCTTCGCGTTGATCGCCCGCAGCTTCTCCAGATAGACCGGCCCTTGATAGACGATCGTCCGTTCGACGAGCCCATGCCTGGCAACCGCTGCGGCCAAAGCCTCGGGCGTGATGTCTTTCGCGTCGAAATAAAGCTGCGTCTGCGGCGGGAACTTGGCCAGGTACTCGTCCAGCTCGGGGACAGGGGTCTTTTTGTACGGCAGGCCGAACCAACTGCCGGCGTCGAGCCCGCGGAGCGATTCGCTCGTCGACCTGCGGACCGGACCATGGCCATTGGTCGTGCGATCGAGCGTTCCGTCATGCAGTAAAAAGAAACCGCTGTCCGAGGTCGTGTGAACGTCAATCTCAACGTAGTCCGCTTTCAGCCGTACCGCCTTATCGAGCGAAAGACGCGTATTCTCCGGCGCATAGCGACTGGCGCCGCGATGCGCTGCGTATTGCACCGAACGATTGGTCGCCAGCTGCGAAGTTGCTTGCCCGATCGCGCAGACGACGAACTCCTCCGGCAGGTTCGTGCGGACTATGTCGGCGTTAGCGGCGATGGCCCGCTGCCAGCGATCGGACTTGTCTTCACTCGTCGTGTCGACAAGTACTGAGACATTCAGCGCGTGGAACTCGCGGCAGACTTCGGCCGACGCGTCTGGGAAGTCGACTGCCACAACGCTGGGTTTGAGGTCGGCAACCCAAGACTTAATCTTGCCGCCGGCCTGCCCGCGCGCGAGCAGTGGGATCTTGCCCTCGGATAATTCGCCGATTCGTCTCAAAGTTGCGTCGTCGGCCGAAATCAGCACTCGCTGGCCGACGCCGGATGCCTGGATCTCACGCACCAGCACTTCCGGGTCGACGTCGCGGCAGACGACGATCAGCCCGATGCGATCTTTTGTCAACTCCAGGCACTGGGCGAGAGAAAGAATCCGCGCGTCGGCAAAGCGCCTCGCGAACCAGCTACCGGCGTCAAGCGCCGTGAGTTCGGCCAGCGTGTGCTCTCGCACGGCGCCGGTTCCGGACGTGAGGTTGTCGATCTTATCGGCGTCGAAGGCGACGTGTTGTCCGTCCTTCGTGCGGCGGACTTCGACCTCGACCCAGTCGAGCCCATCGGCAATGGCCAAATCGATCGGCCGCGCGGTGTTGGCCGGGGCTTGCCGCGAATAGCCACCCGGCGCCACAACTTGCGGCTGGCTGGATTCAATGAATCGTCTGCCGATTGATGGGCCGCCAGCTCCCTGTGCCGGTTCGGCGGGGGCGCCCAGCAGAAGCGCGGCAGTTACACAGAACGAACCAATCATGCGGCAAAGACTTTTCGGTCGGGGCCATCGCCAGAATCGCGCGGCGCAAACGTTCGGGAGAGACTAGCCCCAAACAGCAACCATAGGAGCCGGTCGCAGGGTCGTCAATCGACCGCTGTAAGTCTTGGCAGGGACTTTAGAAACGCCAATCCGTGCCGCCGGCAGCAACCAGCGCCGACCGTGCGAAATAAAGAAGCGCGCTCGTGGTGGCGACCAAAAGGGGATCCCATTCGGCTACTGCCCACCACCACGAGCGTCGCTCCTCTGCCCTTAGGTAAATCAAATGAAAGCCGTCCGACCCGCCACGCTACGCAAAAGTTTTTCGGTTTCGTCGCCAACGTCGCAGTTTTTTTGATGTTAGAATCGGCCGATACGGGAGCAGGTGGAGGGTGCGGCCGAAGTTTGGCAGGGAGCTGCGGTGGACGAATCAGTCACGAATTGGTGCCTTGCCTTACAGGCCGGCAACCAGGCAATCGCTGAGCGGCTTTGGCAGCGATACTATCAATCCATGGTTCAGGTCGCCCGCAAGCGGCTCAATGGGGCGCCCAAGCGCGCTGCCGACGAAGAAGATGTGGCCCTGAGCGCTTTCGACAGCTTCTGCCGCGGGGCCGAAGCCGGACGCTTTCCGCGATTGACTGACCGTGACGGTCTGTGGCGGCTGTTGGTCGTGATCACGGCCCGCAAGGCGATCAATCAGGCGGATAAAGAGTTGCGTCGCGCGCGTCGGTTGCCGCAGGCGACCGGCGGAAATGGTCGAGCCATCGAGCCAGTCGATATTGCCGAAGTGGTCTCCGACGAGCCGACGCCGGACTTTTGCGTGCAAACTGCGGAAAGTCTGCGAGACTTGTTGTCGTCGCTGGGAGACAAGCAGTTACAGGACCTGGCAGTCTTCAAGATGGAAGGCTACTCGAACAAAGACATCTCGGATCGGACCGGCCTATCCATTCGAACCGTCGAACGGAAGTTGGGAATCATTCGCCGCGAATGGAGCCATTTGGCGAGCGCGTGAGTTGAGTGTGAGCGGAGAATGTCATGGCGGCGGACCCTCAAACCGAACAGCGGACAGAACTGCAGCGGGCCCTTGCGCTGGAGGCCGTGTTCGACGCCTTCGAGGCGGAGCTCCAGCGCGGACAAGCTCCTCAGATAGAATCGCTGGTAAAACGCCTTCCACCCGACGCCGAGCGCGAAGCGCTATTGGAGTTCGCGCGGATTGCCGCGGAATACGCCACGCGCAGCGCGCCGCGCCCCTCGACTTCGAACCCCGTGCCGCCCGATGCTGCATTGCAGTCGGCCGCGGGAACACAATCCACTGCCAGTGGGGAGACCAAGACCGACGGCTTTGCCAACGGCGGCAGTGCAATCGCGCCCTTGGTTGGCACGTTTGGCGAATACGAAATCGAAGAGCAGATCGGCTCAGGCGGAATGGGGACCGTTTACCGATCGCGGCAAACGCGCGTCGGTCGCACGGTGGCGCTGAAGGTCTTGAATCATCATTCGTCCGCGATCAGCGATGAAGGCGCCAAACGCCGTTTTTTGCGCGAGATTGCCGCCGCTTCCAGGCAGGTGCATGAGAACATCGTCACCGTCTTCGACGCCGGCGATTGCGATGGACGGCAATTTGTCGCCATGCAATATGTCGAGGGGCAAAGCCTGCGGCAGCTTGTCGGAGACGCGCCGCTGGCGAACCGCCGCGCAGCCGGGTATCTGCTACCCGTGTGCCGCGCCGTCGAGGCCATGCATGACAGTGGGGTCTTGCATCGAGATCTCAAGCCCAGCAATATCCTGGTCGACAGCGCCAACGACAGGCCGCTCGTGGCAGACTTCGGGCTGGCCAAACTTGTTGATGAAGATGGCGAATACACGCGCAGTGGCGAAATGTTCGGCTCCCCTCCCTACATGCCGCCGGAGCAATACATTGACGCGCGCGCCGTGAATCGCACGGCCGACGTTTACGGTCTGGGCGCAACACTCTACCACTTGTTGACCGGCCGCCCACCATTCCAGGCAGCGACGCTAACGGAGACGATCCAACAGGTCGTGGCCCGCCGCCCCGTCGCTCCGCGACTGCTGAACACGGCGGTCGATCGCGATCTGGAAACCATTTGTCTTAAGTGCCTGGAGAAGGAACCACAGCGCCGCTACGCGACAGCCGCATTGCTGGCGGCAGACCTCGAGCGCTACCTGAAGGGGCAGGCCATCCTGGCGCGACCACCCGGCGCTGTCGAGCGCCTCACTCGCTGGGGTCGGCAGAATCGACTCACCGCGACATTGTTGATAGGCGTATTTCTCTCGCTGCTGGCGGTCGTTGGCGTGAGCAGCACGATGTACGTTCGCGAATTGCAAACGGCGCGAGACCTGCGGGAAGCGAACGACGAGGGTCGCCGGCAACTCTCCTTCCGTTGTGTAGCGACCGCGGCGCTCGATCAAAGCGATCAACTCGGTCGCGCGATTCCCTGGCTGGCCGAGTCGCTCACGCTCGATCGGTCCGACGAAGCCCGGCGGCTGGCGGATCGCCGCCGCATTGATTTGACGCTGGCGCAATACCCGACCCTCACGCGCCAACATTGGAATGACGAGATCAGCCGGTTGTTGATTGACCAGGCGGGCCAAACGATCGTCACGACAGACACTGCCCAAAGCTTCGTCGTTCGAGATGTCGAAACGTGGCGTCAACGATCGCGTTTTGAGTTTCCAGGACGCGTAATTGGCGCCGCGCTGAGTAGCGATGGAGAGTTGCTGGCGATCACTGGACAGGACAGCGCCATTGCGTTGGTCGATACTGCAACCGGAGAACCGAAAGACGTCACCTGGCGAAGTCCGGAAAAGAGTTACGCCTATCCGCAGTTTCTGCCGAACAGCCAGCGATTGCTGACTCACGGCAGCATTGATGGCGTGGTGCGCATTTGGGACTACCGGCAAAACACGACCAGTCCAACGTTAGAGTTGAAGCATAACGATCGCGTGACGTCATACGACGTCTCCGCCGATGGCAAGACAATTGCCACTGGTTCTGCGGATGGACAGATACGGCTCTGGAACGCTGTGACCGGCGAGCCGCTGTCCGAATCACTTCGAACCACTGGCGGCATCCACGTGCTTCGTATCTCCGCGGATGGCAAATTCGTCCTCACATTCAGCGCCTTGAAAAAGGGACTGCTGTGGGATGTTCTCAAGCAACCTGCTTCGTATGAAGAATGGACGGTCGACACCCCTGTGCAGGACGCGCGTTTTGCGCCAGACGGCCAGACCTGCTGGATTGCCGACAGACTTGGCGTGCTTCATCAGCGGCATGTTTCGGATCGAAAGGAACTTCTGACTATACCCAGCGCCGGTCCAATCCGACGGATGGAGATCGACGCCAATGGCGCCCGACTAATGACCGTGCATGAAGGCAAGATCGTTCGGATCCTTGATGCCCGAACCGGGATGGCGCTGACGCCTCCGATCTTGCACGACCGAGACGTTTTTTACGGTCGCCTGATTTCAGACGATCGGTTCGCCACGGCCATGGCCGATGGCTGCATTCGTCTCTGGCGGCACACACACCCCACTCGCCAACTGCGCCCCAATGACACGCACACGTCGAGAACCGTGAAAGAGGGCGTCGTGTCTCCGAATAAGGACTGGATGGCGATCCTTCGTATCAATTACACCGTTGACATGTTTAACCTGAAGACACAGCAAGAAACGCCCCGCCCTATGACGCTGCGCCGCGATGTCTACGCCGTGCGCTGGTCGCCAGACGGCAATTGGTTGGCCACAGGGCATCGCGACGGAACCCTCCAACTCTGGAATGTGATCACCGGTGAGATGACCGGTGTGCGAAAATCGATACCTGGGCAGCCACTGGTCTCGGGTGGCGATTCCCAGGGAATTTCGCAGATGACTTGGAGCCCTGACGGCAAGTACCTGGTCACCGCCACGCGCGACGGCTTGCTACGTGTTTGGAACTCGGCGGGCGAGCAGGTCCATGAAAAGAATATCCTGCCTGCGAATCAGCAGAATGGGTTGCCAGGTCCCATCGAATTCGATTCCAGCGGACGGAGGTTCCTCGTCGCCTTCGACAAACAAGTTTTCGTTTGCGACATCGATCGGTTCGACGCCGCAGATTCTGTGCTCAGCTATACGATACAGCGGCGCCAACAACTCACTACGTTCCTGGACGACAAACGAATTCTGATTGTCGATCTCTTGGGCAACAACGCCACGATCTGGCATTGCGGCGCAGACATTCCCGATGAGACATTCCCGACGAGTATTGCCTGCAATCATGCAATTCTGGACAAGACCAACCTGCGACTGGCGACCTGCGGTAGCGATCGCGTCTTGACCGTCACCGAACTGTCACCCACTCCACGGGTTGTCGTTTCTGTTCAGATGCACGAGCGGCTGGCCGACATGAAATTCTCAGGCAATGGCGCGCAGCTCAACCTGTTGCAGGAAGACGGCTGGATGGCGTCGTGGGACGCCAGTACCGGCGAGCCGCTCAGTCCTCCAATCGAAATGGGCGAAGAGCCTTTCGCGTTGTTACCAGACGACGCGTCATCCAACATTCTGGCCCTGTTCAAATTGGGCGAGGTCATAGAGGCCCGCGCTGCCCAAAGCAAACAATCCGATGATGACCTGGCCAATTGGTGTCGATTGGTCGCAGGACATCGCGCAGATCCCCTGCAAGGTTTGATCCCACTGACCAGGGAAGAGTCGATCCGACTTTGGGAAGAGCACCTAGCGCGAAGCGGAAGCCCGTAGGGTACGCACCCCGTGCGTACCAAACCTTTCAGTTCGTGGTACGCACAGGGTGCGTACCCTACACGCAGTGCGCCTTCTGGCGGCAAAGGTCTTCGTCATGCCCTACAGCGTCGGCCCGATACTCCAAGGCACGAATTCTTCCTCGCCGATGCCGTGTAGTTCGCTCTTCGTTTTGCGGCCGCTGGCGACTTCGAGAATGAATTCGAAGATCTCGCGTCCGACTTGCTCGACAGGCGTGCCGGTCAGGATCCGTCCGGCGTCGATGTCCATGTCATCGATCATCCGCTCATACATCGGTGTGTTCGTCGCGATCTTGATCGATGGCGTTGGCTTGCAGCCGTAGCAACTGCCGCGGCCCGTCGTAAAGCAGACTACATTGGCCCCACTGGCCACCAGGCCGGTCACGCTGGCCGGGTCGTAGCCAGGCGAGTCCATAAAAACGAATCCGCGCGCCGTGATCGGCTCGGCATAGAGGTAGACGCCCGATAAGGCCAGCGAGCCTCCCTTGGCCGTCGCGCCGAGCGATTTTTCATAGATCGTCGTCAGGCCACCGTCTTTGTTGCCCGGCGAAGGGTTGTTGTCGAGCTTGACGCCAAAGGCGGCGGTGAATTTCTCCCACCAGCGGATCCGCTCGATTAGTTTTTCGCCGATCGCGCGGGTGCGAGCGCGGCGCGTCAGCAGATGTTCGGCGCCATAGATCTCGGGCGTCTCGGTCAGAATCGAAGTGCCACCGGCCGCGACCAGCATGTCCGTCGCCACGCCGAGCGCCGGATTGGCCGTGACGCCGGAGTTGCCGTCGGAGCCGCCACAGTTCAGGCCGAGCATGATCTCGCTGGCCGGAATCGTCTCGCGACGAATGTCGTTGACTTGCGGCAGCATCTCGCCGATTTTCTTGGTGACCGCTTCCAGCGTTTTGGCAGTGCCACCTGCTTCTTGCAGATTAAACATCGGTGGCAGCTTGCGCGCGGCGCCGTTCAACTGCACCAGCCCACCGTTCTCGACCAAAAACGGCATCGTGCCCGTTTCGCAGCCCAGGCCAACGAGCAAATAGCCGCCGATATTGGGATGGAGCGCAAACCCAGCCAACACGCGACTGAGTTGCTGGTGATCTTCGCCGCCGTACTGCAATCCGCAACCGCCGTGATGCGTGATCGGCAAAATCCCGTCAACGTTCGGAAACTGCGCGAGCAGTTGCTTGTCAAAACGATGCGCAATCTGCTTGCTGACACTCGCAGAGCAATTGACGGTCGAAATGATCGCCAGGTAATTGCGCGTGCCGACTTTGCCATTGGCGCGGCGATAGCCTTCGAATGTGCGGCCCTCGATCGGCGTTGGATCGGCCGGCACCTCGCTCGCGAAGGCATAGTCTCGCGCGAATTCGCCGGCGGTCAGGTTGTGAACGTGAATCCAATTGCCCGGATCGATGTCTGTTGTCGCGAAGCCAATTGTCTGGCCGTAGCGCAGCACTCGCTCGCCCTTGGCGACAGGCGACAGGGCGATTTTGTGCCCAAGTTTCACTCGACCGGTCAATGTGACGGTTCGCCCACCAGCCGTGATCGCTGTGCCAGACTCCAGATCACGCGCCGCGACGCAGATGTTGTCGTCCGGATTGAGATAAACAACGTCGACGATTTTTTGATCGGTAGCAAAAGCCATGGCGGGCGCGATTCCTGTAAATGCTCGGCGGGGTAGCGTCTACCGGGTAGTGTACCCGGCGGGGAAGGCGGGCGAAAGAAAGCGGGTGTTCAGTACAATGTGGGCATCACGGGCCCCGTGATGCCAGCAGCGCAATCCGACGCGGACGCAAATTCGCAGGCGGAAAGCAATCCACAGTAGCTCCAGATTGCGAGCCAAACAGTGCGAGACAGAAACGGTGGCAAAGTCGCTCAAGCCGCTTGTCATCACGGCGGAGCGTGATGACTACGATGGCGCGAAGCCGCGGCGCATTGTGTTCTCAGTCACGGTTCGCGGGATGACGAACTGTAGCAAGTAGTCCGCGCCGCCGGCCTGGCTGCCGATGCCGGACATTTTGAACCCGCCGAAGGGTTGCCGATTCACCAGCGCTCCGGTAATCGGCCGATTCAGGTAAAGATTTCCCACCTGCATCTCGCGGCGGGCACGATCGAGATTCGCCGGGCTGCGCGAAAAGATTCCGCCGGTTAGCGCATACTCAACGCTGTTCGCCATCTCAATCGCCTGATCCAGATCTCTGGCACGGATCACCGCCAACACCGGGCCAAAGATTTCTTCCTGCGCAAGCCGAGCTCCCGAGTTGATATCAGCAAAAATATGCGGGCCGACGAAGTAGCCTTGCTGAGCGAGCGGACCTGCGTCGACGGCGAGCGCCGCGCGCCCTTCCTCGCCACCGATCCGAACGTAGTCGAGCACGCGAGCTTGAGATTCCGCGTCGATCAATGGACCGACGCTCGTGCCGGGTTCATCGGCCGGCCCAACCTTCAGGCTACGCGTCGCTTCGACCAGCCGCGATAGGAACTGGTCGTAGACTTTGTCCAGCACGATCGCGCGCGAACAGGCCGAGCACTTTTGCCCCTGGTATCCAAACGCGCTGCGGACCACGCCCAGTACGGCCTCGTCGAGATCGGCGTCGGCGTCGATGATAATGGCGTTCTTGCCTCCCATCTCGGCGATCACGCGTTTGACCAGCGGCGCAGCGCCTTGTCCCGAGGTCTCGGCCGCGCGGCGGTAGATGTGCATCCCCACGGCGCGCGAGCCGGTAAACGCAATCACGGCCACGTTCGGATGCTCGACGAGCGCCGCGCCAACCGTCTCGCCAGGCCCCGGCAGGTAGTTGAGCACGCCCGGCGGCAGGCCGAGTTCCTGAAAGATTTCCATCAACTTCGCCGCGATTACGCTCGACTGCTCAGCCGGCTTCATCACAACGGTGTTGCCGGTCACCAGCGCCGCAGTCGTCATCCCGGTGAGAATCGCCAGCGGGAAATTCCAGGGCGCAATCACGGCGGTCACGCCACGTGGCAGATAGTAAAAGCGATTCTCTTCGCCCGGAACATCGACGCCACGCTCGCCGCGCCCAGTTCGCTCGCTTTGCATGTCGATGGCCAGGCGGGCGTAGAACTCGCAAAAGTCGATAGCCTCGCAGATGTCGCCATCGGCTTCTCGCCAGGCCTTGCCGCATTCGTAGACTTCCCACGCGGCCAATTCGTAGCGACGCTCGCGCATCAGCGCTGCAGCCCGCCGCAAAAACTCCGCCCGCTCTTCAACAGGCCGCTTCGACCACTGCCCAAGCGCCCCTTCGGCCGCGGCCACGGCCGATAGCGCTTCGTCGACAGAAGCCGACGCAACGACGCCCACAACGCGGTCCTTTTGTGAAGGATCAATCGATTCGATCGCGTGATCGGTTCCGACAGCCTGGCCATCGATCACCAGCGGATACGTTCGGCCGAACTCGCTGCGAACCGTGGCCAGTGCATCGGTCATCTCTTGGCGATGTTCGGCTTTGGAGAAATCCTGCAGCGGTTCATTCCGAAAGTCGTCGGCCTGCGACACTGCGGCCGCGATCACCGCCGGCGAAGAATTCTCCGACGGAGCCTGGTGGTTCGAGGCAGTCGCGCGCATTCCAGTTTCCCAAGGACTCATCAGCATGATCTCCGGCGAGACGTTCTCGGTGAAGCTCGCGCGCAAGAAGGAATCGTTCGATGTGTTTTCCAACAGCCTTCGCACCAGGTAGGCCATGCCGGGGATCAACTCGCCGTACGGCATGTAGATCCGCATCCGGTAACCCATGTTGACCAGCGCCTGCTTCAAGTGGTCGGCCATGCCGTAAAGCATTTGCAGTTCGATCTGACTGTTCGGCAAACCAACATGTTTGGCCACGGCCAGGCCGTGCGCGATCGAACGAATGTTGTGGCTGCCGAGCGCAGGCCGCAGGTGCGGGTAGGCGGCGATCAATAGCCGCGTGAGCCGTTCGTAGTTGGCGTCGGTCTCCCACTTCTGCTCGAAGACCGGGACCGGCCAGCCCTGCGAGTTGGCCAGCACCGTCTCGTAATCCCAATAGGCGCCTTTGACCAGGCGGACCCAAACCGGAGTTCCACGCTCGCGCGCCCAGTCGGCAAGCGCGCACAGATCGGCCTCGGAGTCTTTCAGATAAGCTTGAATGACGATGCCAACTTCGCGCCACTCGCGAAACTCATCTTCTGCCATGATCTGGCGGAAGATCGCCAGTGTCAGGTCCTTGATCTTGTACGATTCCATGTCGATGTTTACGAACGATCGCGCCGCGCGGGCGGCGCGGAGCAAATCGCGCAATCGCCGGCCGACACGTTCGGTCGTGCCGACGGGATCGATCGGGTCGAACTGGCTATCGAGCGCTGAGAGTTTGACCGAGACATTCACGCGGGGCAGCACTTCGTCCGCCGCGCGATCGATCTCAGGGACCTCGGACCAGGAGTTGACCGTTGGAGCAATTCCGGCGATCAGATCGAGATAGGCCTGCAGATAATGATCGGCCTCGACCTCGCTGGCCACGGCTTCGCCCAGGATGTCGAGCGTGAACCCGCGGCGGAGCTTTCGCTCGCGCATCGCGGCGACCAGGACTTCCTGCGTGTTCGTGCCAGCAATGAATCTACGCGCGTGCGCGAGTGCATTGCGCCTTCCGGCGGCGGCAACGGCGCGCCCGGCCAATGTGCCAGGCTGCGCGACGGCCAGCGCCAATCGGGCCGGCGTCGGTAGAAACTTCGACACGTCGTGAAAGTATTCGTGCAGATGTTCGGTCAATGACTCGCTTGTGTCGAGCATCGGTAAGACGTCGAGCAGCCGGAACATTTGCACTTTGACGCTCTCATCGCGCATGGCCCAGGCCATGATGCGATCGTCCCACCAGCGCCGCTCAAAGATGTTGGCGTGCTGGTCCGCGAGGTGCGAGAAGATGTACTGGCCAATCTCGCGCGTCGAGCGCTCGATCGCGGCGTGATCCGCTTCGGCGATCGGCAATGCGTTCAGATCGTGTCCCACTGCGGCCATTCCCCTGCTGACTGGCGGCGCCAATGGCGCGCGCTGCAACTAAGGAATGGTAGTGGGGAAGCGACGAAAAGTGAAATCCCACCCAAAACACCCGGAAAGAGTGGAGAGATTGTAGGTCACGCACTCCGTGCGTGACAGGACCCGAGGTAACCGGTGTTGTCACGCACGGGGTGCGTGACCTACGAAGAGCCCTCACCCCAACCCTCTCCCGACGGGAAAGGGAGGCGATGGAACGCTCCGCAACGGGCCCTTCATTAGCGAAAGCGCTGTGGGCTGGTTGGTGGCAACCAACTGTCGGCCATGCGTTGTGGCGCCCGCGCCGTCGGCAGGTCGGGCATCGTTGGATGTTGGCTCGTGCGTTGCTGGCGTGCGGCGGTCAGTTGTCGCAAGAACTCAGGACTCGCGCGATCCAATACCAACGCGTCGCTCTCGCCCGATTGCGGTGACGTGGGGCGAACAATGATTAGCACCTCTGCGTTGTCTCCATGAGCGCGAACTTTGTTAAGCATCGCATGCTCAGCCGCGGTCATGTTGGCGTGCGCGCCTGCGTTCGGCATGGTGCCTAACGGCGACTCGCTGCTCGTCGGCAAGGTCCGCGGAGGTGGGACGACAGACGCGACCGGCGGCATGGCCTTCAACATTGACGGTGGGCTGTTGCCAGCCAGTTGGCTTACCTCGGCGTCACCGGTCGACAACATTTCGCTCAAACCGAGTTGCGCGACTTGTTCGTGAATCGTGCGCAAGCCAGCATAGAGTCCTTCGTTGTCTTTCGGATCGGCAGCATTGCAAACGCCGATAACGACGCCGTCGGCCGTGAAAAGTCCACCGCCCGATCGACCTTCGACCGGCTGCCCGGCGACTTCGATATTCGAAGGACCGGCATACTTGTCGACGCCGTTGATCTGGCTCCGCAGCACGGTTGGCTCGCGACCATTGTCACAACCGACGTTCATCACCACGTCACCACGCTTCGGAGCATAATTCGGCGGAGCGATTCGCGCGACTGTGACTGGCTGGCCGGGCCGAATGCTGACGAGGCCGACGTCGCGCTTCAGATCGTAACCGATGAGCTCGCCATCGAGATCCTTCGGCGCGCCGGGACCGAACAGGTCGACGCTGATTTTGCCTTTGCCATCGGAGTCTCGAAAGACGTGACCGCAGGTCAGCACCAGGGCTTCGCCTGCGCGACTGTCGATAATCGTGCCGGAGCCGACGGAGTTTCCTTTGGGATCGGCGATCTTCAATCGGACGGTCGCGGCGAGGCAGGTCTTGGCAATTTCGTTGCCGGCGTTGAGCGCAGCGCCTGCGGCGGCGAGTTGTGGGCGATGTGGCCCCTGACCGACGGCCGTAGGAAACGCCGCCAGCGGTTCGTTAGACATGCTCGCTGGCATCGAACCAGCGCTGCGGGCATTGGCGATTGCCGCCAGTTCAGCGGGCGTCGGCTGTGGTGGTTGCGGCGGATGCGCTGCCGGAACCGGCGGGGCGCCGACTTGAGCGAACGCCGGCGCTCCGTTACCGAAATTGGCTGCGCCTGCAGGCTGCGCGCTGGCGACTGCTTTGAACATCCGCTCCAGCCGGGCTTGCGTTGTGCCGCCGACGGCGCGATCGACCTCTTGCCCGTTGACGACCATTACAAAGCACGGAATCGCGCTGACTTTGTATTGTGCGACAAGCGCTCGGTCGCGGTCGAAATCGACTTTGCGGATCTTGTAGCCTTGCGCGACAAGAGAGTCGACAATCGGCTGCATTTGTTGACAGGGACCGCACCAGGGAGCGGTGAAGTCCAGAAGTTCCGCCTGGCCCACCTGGCCAACGCTCGACATCGACAGACACAACACGGCCGATTGCAACCACACCATAAGATCCCTCCATGGATCGTGCGCACAGATTCCGACTACCAACGCGCGTTTTTGCGGGAACGCGCAGCAGCGGACCGAACTATCGCGGGAGCGAGTAGGAAGATGGGCCAATGGGCGCCGGTCGTCGAAAGACCGGGGAACGCCAACGGACGGAACCTCCGTGTCGCCGTCACGATCTGATTTCACGTGGTTCGTCGCGCGACCAGTTTCCTTAACTGGTCTCGAGTCCTTCCTTGGACCCCAACGCACGACGGCGGGACACGCTACTCAGATCACAAAGACCGGGGACAAATGCGGGCGGTATATTGCCGACGCGCGACAAATCGCACAAGAGCAAAACGAGGGGGTTGCCCGGGAAATTATGTTACCCGGAATGCTGCGTCATCTCCGGGCGCCACTGGCTCTGCCAGTGCTACACCCGCCCGAGTAACTTGCTCTTTCAGCAGGGTATCAGCAGGGCTTCGGCCCTTCGCGATACGTGCCTGGCTGGGTTACAATGCCGCCCTCGCCGTTGTGCTTGCGCCCTGCTAGCAAGGGCCGAGCGCGGCGACGATCAAGCCGAACCACCGCCGGCGCTCGCGTGTCTTTTTTTTCGAAGATTTTTCGCTGCCGGTCTGACGGAGTATTCATGGCCCGACGGATTCTTGTTACTAGTGCCCTCCCCTACGCCAATGGCCACATTCATTTGGGCCACCTGGTGGAGTACATCCAGACCGACATCTGGGTCCGCTTCCAAAAGCTCTCGGGCAACCAGTGCGTGTTTGTCTGCGCCGATGACACGCACGGCACGGCGATCATGATCCGCGCCCGCCAGGAAGGCCGGCCCGAGACCGAACTGATCGGCGACATGCAAGCCGCGCACGTCAAAGATTTTGCCGGGTTCGATATCGTCTTCGACCATTACGGCAGCACGAACAGCCCGGCCAATCGCGAGCTGTGCGCCGAGGTTTGGAAATCGCTCCGCGCAGCCGGGCTGGTCCACACCCGCGAAGTCACACAGCTCTTTGACCCCGAGGCTGGGACGTTTCTGGCCGACCGGTTTGTGAAAGGGACATGCCCGGTTTGCAAGAGCCCGAATCAATACGGCGATAGCTGCGATAAGTGTCAATCGACGTACAGCCCGACGGAGTTGATCGACCCGGTCAGCACGCTCTCTGGCGCGACACCGGAACTGCGCTCGGCCGATCACCTGTTTATCGAAACCGAACGCGAGCGCCCCTTTCTGAATGAATGGACGCAGACCGGTGATCACCTGCATCCAGACGTCGCCAAGTGGTTGGCCGCGGCGTTTCTTTCGCAACCACTGAGAGACTGGGACGTCTCGCGTCCGGCGCCTTACTTTGGCTTTGAGATCCCTGATGCGCCTGGCAACTATTGGTACGTCTGGTTCGACGCGCCGATTGGGTACATGGCCGCCACGAAGGAATGGGCCGACGCTAACAAACACAAGTTCAACGATTGGTGGCGCGACTCCAAAACCGAGATTCACCATTTCATCGGCAAGGACATCACCTATTTCCATACGCTCTTCTGGCCCGTGATGCTGAAGGCTGGCGGTTTCAATCTGCCGCGGCGGGTTCACATCCACGGATTCTTGACCGTCAATGGCGAGAAGATGTCGAAGAGCAAAGGGACGTTCGTCCGTGCCTCGACGTATCTCGAAAGCGGTCTCGACCCGGCCTACCTGCGCTACTACTACGCCTCGAAGCTGACGCCCAAGCTCGACGACTTGGACATGAACCTCGACGAGTTCGTCAACAAGGTGAACAGCGACCTCGTGGGCAAAGTGGTCAACCTGGCCAGCCGCACCGCACGGTTTGTCGAAGCGACAGGGCTCTCGGCCAACTACCCGGATGACGGCGGACTGTTCAAAGAAGCCGCCGCGGCCAGCGATGAGATCGCCGCGGCGTACGAAGCGTGCGATTACAACCGCGCCATGCGAGCGATCATGCTGCTGGCGGACCGCGCCAATAAGTTCGTCGAAGAGCGCGAGCCGTGGAAGTTGGCCAAGCAGGCGGACCGCGCGGCTGACTTACAAGACGCCTGCACCGTTTCGCTCAACTTGTTCCGCCAATTGGTCATCTACCTGGCGCCGGTCCTGCCGCGCCTGGCCGAGCAAACTGGCGATCTGCTCAATCGGCCGATAGCGCACTGGGACGAAGCCCAGACGCCGCTGGTCGGAACGACTGTCGGCAAGTTCAAACACCTGATGCAGCGCGTCGACCCTGCTCAGATCCAAAAGATGATCGACGCCAGCACCGAGGCGCCCGCCGCGCCGGCGTCGAACGCAAAAACAACACCTCAGCAATCGAAAAAATCAGGAGCGACCATGACCGAAGAAAACGCCGCAGCGCAATCGCCCACGGCCGGCGACGGAACAGCGCTAACTCGCGAAAACCTGCCAGTCGACGGACCAGAGCCACTAGCCGCGGAGCCAATGGCCGAAACGATCACGTTCGAAGAGTTTGCGAAAGTCGATCTGCGCGTGGCGCGGGTGATCGCAGCGGAAGAAGTGCCCAAGAGCAAAAAGTTGCTGCGACTCACGCTCAGCTTAGGTGGCGAAGAGCGTCGCAACGTCTTTGCCGGCATCAAAGAGGCGTACAAACCAGAAGCCCTGATCGGCCGACTGGTGATCATGGCGGCGAACCTCGCGCCGCGGCAGATGACGTTTGGCCTGAGCGAAGGCATGGTCGTCGCGTCCGGTCCCGGCGGCGCCGAAGTCTTCGTCCTCTCGCCAGACGCTGGGGCGAAGCCGGGGCAGCGGATTCACTAGCGGAAGACGTGGCGCCGCTCGTCGATATTTACTTCGCCAGGCCGCGCTTCGGCCGAGACTTTTTTGTGCGCAAACACCGTTTTTTGTTGACCGCAACTTTACGCTTGCCGATACTCGACGTTCGGCACATTTTGCACACGCAGTTGGGCGGGCGTCAGCGAGGGGACGCAGCGTGGGCAGGACAAGCGAGCCTGCAACGGCCGGCGCGCATTTCCAAAGTCAACGGAACAGCAAAAAGCCATCGCGCGATAGGGGCACGCATGCGGAGACATTCTTCCAGCCAAGGCCGTCAATCTCGCAGACTCCGCCGCAACAGTCTGCGAAGCATCTTGCGGGGCGTCTCCAGCCCCTACTCGCGCCGCCTGCGCATTGAACCCCTCGAAGACCGCAGCCTGCTTTCGGCCGTAAGCTGGGACGGCGGCGGCGATGGCGCGAACTGGTCGGATCCGCTGAACTGGAGCGGCAATGTCCTTCCCGGGGCAAACGATGACGTGACGATCGATGCGCCGGGAGCGGTGTCGGTGACGCTTTCGTCTGCAAGTCAAGCGATCTACAGTCTGACGGTCGCAGCCGACGAGCTTTTGACGATCAAGAGTCAACTAACTGTGGCAGCGGCGTCAACGATCTCCGGGTCGCTAATTATCTCGTCTGGCGCCCTGACTCTGAACGGCGCGACCTCGGTCCAGTCACTGAAGTTCTCTGGCGGGACGGTCAACGGGCAGGGCGATCTATCGTTGACGAGAACCGCTGTTTGGTCGAACGGAACAATGAGCGGAAGCGGTCGAACGATTGTGACTCCGGCTGCGTCTCTGCAGTTCGACTCCAGTGGCTCTCGCAATCTGGATCGAACCCTCGAAAACAACGGATCGATTGTCGTTCTAACCAACGCAAGCATATCGATGCACAACGGCGTGCTGCAGAACAATGGAACATTCACTTCGAATGCAAGCAACTCTGTAAACGTTGGTATTACCGGCTCAAGCGGCTCCAATATCTTCGTCAACACCGGTGCGTTTATCGTGGCAGGCACAGTGCCAGTGGTGGTGACCAGCGCCACTGGCGCGACGATGCAGTTCAACAATTCCGGATCTGTCGATGTGCGAATGGCGGCACTAGACCTGGGATCCGGCGGCATCAACACCGGCGCTGTGAGCATTGCGAACGCCGCCAAGCTACGAGTGACCGGAGCCAGTTACAGCTTTGCCGCCGGCGCTAACGTGACCGGCGCCGGCACGGTCGAAGTCGCCGGCGGAACGCTAAGCATCGACGCGGCAGTCAGCGCGCCGAACATGAGTCTGGCCAGCGGAACGCTAACCGGGGCCGCCGATCTGACCGTCACTCAGTCACTTGTGTGGACCAACGGCTCCATGACTGGCAGCGGAAGAACCATCATCGCGTCGACCGCCGCCCTCACCCTGAACAACAGTAGCTCCCAAACGTCAATTGTCCTGAGCAGGTTCTTGCAAAACGACGGCGTTGCCGTCTGGACGAGCGGCGACCTGCATTTTGCGGGAGGCGCCGTTCAGAACAGCGGTCTGTTCTTTGTTGCCGGAACGAGCGGCGCTGTGACTCTGAATGCGCTTGCGGACAGCGGCGTTAACGCCTTCAACAACATCGGAACATTTGCGAACGTCGGCGCGTTTGGCACTCGGTTCGCAGCCAACGCAACATCGGCAGTACGCTTCAATAATAGCGGCACCGTTCAAGGATTATCGGCAAACGTCGGCTCAACCGCATCGATTCAGCTCAATGGTGGCGGCTCCTTCAGCGCTGGGTCCATATTCGAAGGGACGGTGTCGATTGGTCGCAGCGCAAATGCAATTCCAACGGCGCAATTCGGTTCGACCATCGAAGTCGATGGATCATTGTCAATTGCGCTGGTGATTTCCACCGATACCCCAGTTACTTTTACCGGATCCGGTGTTGTAACGGTCGCAAATGGCGTCTCAGGAAGTGGGGACTTGACGTTCGAATCCAACGCCATCTGGGGTACCGGGGCTATGACCGGCACCGGCAAAACGATCGTCGCGCCCGGCGCGACTTTGACGTTGGGCGGCTCGTTTACGTTAAGCCGGGTGTTGGAAAACAACAGCGCGATTACATGGTCATCGAGCGCCAACGTCACGATGAATGACGGAGTTGTGCAGAACAACGGAACGATCGTGGTGGCATACGATGGAGTTGGTTACGGCGTCCGCGTCAACGCGTCGGGCGGAACGAATGCAATCAATAATGCCGGCCTGTTTCTTGATCAACTGAGGTCCGTCTCGCCGCCTGCTCCTGGCGTTCAGATCAACGTTCCGTTTAACAACTTTGGGACACTCAATGGTGGAACGGACAAGCTTGAGCTCACGGCGGGCGGGACTAGTGCCCCAGGAGCCATTTTCTCGGGCTCCATTTCTCTGACTGGTGGCGCGTTCGTGTTCGCCCCGAACACGGTCGTTATCGGAACGCTTGAAATCTCGACGCCGATTAATTTCGACGCTCCTGCGTCTTTCGCCGGTTCCGGGATCCTGGTATGGAACTCCGCTCTGGACGGCATTGCAGACGTCACGTTCAACACCACCCTTGCCTGGACCGCGGGGACAATGAGCGGCATGGGGCGCGCAATTATCGGCCCACAAGGATCGCTCATGCTGGCTGGTAGCGCGGCGCATGCGCTTAGCCGAACACTGGAAAATAACGGCGCGGTGCTTTGGACGGGAGGGGATCTTGCGTTGGGCGCATCGCTCTATAACAACGGTGTGTTCCGCGCCAGTTCCGCCGCAATCGTATCAGCTTATGGAACTACTTCCACCGCTGTCTTCGAAAACGCTGGCGAGTTCATTCATGAAACCGGCGTGACGAAGTTTACCGTCGCTGGCGGATTCAGCGCGCCATTCAACAACAGTGGACTCGTTACGGTCACGGCGGGTGGACTGCAACTCGACGCGGGTGGCACAAGCAGCGGCCATTTTGACGTCGATGGTGGCGCTACACTTTCATTCGGAGCCGGTGTCTTCGGAATTGAGCACAACACCGAGTGGACTGGTGGCGGCGACTATCAAATCAGCGGCGCAACCGTCAATGTCGACGAGAATATCAGCGTCGCCTCGCTCAGACTTTCTAGTGGCGTGATTGCGGGATCTGCAAACCTGGTGGTAACTGGCGCACTGAACTTGAATGGTGGAACCATGTCTGGTATGGGTGCGACAATTATCACACCATCGGCAACACTGAACTTCCTCGGAGCGTCGACGGTTAGTCGGACCGTTCGAAACGACGGTCTCGCCACGCTGGTTTACAGCTCAATGAGCATGAAGGATGGAACGTTCCAGAACAATGGAACGTTTGTTGCGGCGTCGTTCCTGCAAGGTTCCAAAATCCATTCCGCAGGCGGCCAAAACGAGTTCGTCAATACCGGCACGCTGCGGAACGCGTCCGCGTCCACTTCCGGCGCTCTGACCGTTGAATCGGGAATCGCGTTTCAGAACAGTGGGCTGCTCGATGGCGGCAAGGGCGGCGTCATTCTCGCTGGAGGAGGGGTTGGCTCGTCGGGCGCCACGTTCGCGGGTAACGTGTCGCTCAGCGGTGGGGCGTTCGACTTCGGCGGCATAGTCGCCATAGCTGGGGTGCTGTCAATCGCAGCGCCGTTGAACGCTGACGAGGCGCTAACGTTCGCTGGCGCTGGAATCGTCAATCTTTCCAGCACTTTGAGTGGCGCCGGCGACGTGATCTTCGAGAGCACGTTGCAATGGGCTGGCGGCGTAATGACGGGAAGCGGCAAGACGACCATTGCGTCGATGGCAACCTTGACGATGTCGTCGTCTTCCATTCTCACGCTAAACCGCACATTGGAGAATGACGGTACTGCCAATTGGCTTTCAGGCAAGTTGGCGATGACCGACGGGGTCTTTCAGAATAATGGAACCATCCAGTCAGTCGGTGGCGGCGGAAGCTACGGTCTTGGTGGAACTAACGCCTTCAATAATGCAGGTACATTTAGGAATTACAGCCTTAATCCGATTCCGTTCTACACGCCATTCAACAATGCGGGCGTGGTAGATGGTCGAATCGGATCCATTCAGAGTGCTGGTGGAACGCACTCCGCCGGCGCAACCTTCGCCGGGGCGATCGAGTTAGGCGGCAACCAGATATTCGGCGTCACTGCCATCGTTACTGGCACAATGACATTTGCGTTTCCAACGACGATCGATACGCCAGTGACCTTTCAGGGGCCCGGCAGCGTCAACGTCGCGAGCTCGCTGACGGGCGCAGGCAACATCATCGTCGAAAACACGTTGAACTGGACCGCCGGAACGATTTCAGGGCCGGGGAAAATCATCGTTGCACCAACCGGGACGTTCAATTTGAGAGTCTCGCAACAAAGCACAACTGCGTTTCTCAATCTACAACGGAATGTGGAAAACAATGGGACCACAAATTGGATGTTGGGTAATCTCCAACTTGTTGATTGCGTATTTCAAAATAACGGCACATTCATCGCGCATTCGTTGGACGTGTTTGGTTCTGTATTCAGCCCCACCAGTACCAGTGTCTTTGAAAATGTTGGGCGGTTTACGATAAATAACACTTCCGTCGATTTCAAATTATCTGGAGGCGCCGGTGTGCCTTTCAATAACAAGGGTGTCGTTGATGGAGTGTTCGGTGGCCTGACTCTCCACGCGGGCGGAACGCATGGCGCCGGCGCCGAGTTTGGGTCGGTCGTAACCCTGGCGGGAGGAACACAGGTGTTCGATAGCTCGGCCACCGT
>Ga0070665_100002293_pt1 | contig 21277 bp, 23 predicted proteins | sample KBSS13metaG_FD_65862 | JGI IMG/M metagenome (GOLD analysis project Ga0070665, IMG submission 65862) | Switchgrass rhizosphere microbial communities from Kellogg Biological Station, Michigan, USA - KBS S1-3 metaG | ecosystem: Host-associated > Plants > Roots > Rhizosphere > Soil ...
AGATACTAATGTAATGATAACGCGTCGCGAAGGAGTTGTGGCTGTACATTTGTGCTGCACTGCTCCATCGGCCCTCGAGCGCATCGGAGCCCTATGACCGGAAGGCGCGAAAGACAGGAAAACAGCGGCTTCGCCGCGCGCTTGAGAGAAGTGATCGATGCATACGGCAGCGCAAGCGGCCTCGCCAAGGCGATCGAGCGCTCCGAAGGCGCGGTCCGCAAGTGGCTGCGTGGCGAGTCGGAGCCGAACGTCACCGATCTGCGCGCGGTCTGCGAGCAGACCGGCACTAGCATCGAGTGGCTCGTCACCGGCCGGGGCTCGCGGGAAGCACAGCCACCGGGCATCCGCGACAATGCCCCCCCTTACCAGAACAACGGGCCCCGGGAGCCGCTCAATGGCCAGCTCCTGGAGGGTATCTTGCTCGCCGTTCAGGAAGAGTTACGCCACGCTGGGTTGGAATTGCCCCTCCTCAAACAGTCCATGCTGGTCGTAACCTTGTACGAGCTGTGCCATGAGCGTAAGGAAGTCGACCGGGAGGCGGTAGCGCGCCTCGTGAAGCTCGCGGGGTGAGTTGTGCGCCGACCGTGGCCCGGAGATGGACGACGCTATGGATTCGCCTGTGCCGTGACGGTGCTGGCGCTGTTGGTGGCTTTCGGGATCCGGATGCTGACCGGCAGCGGCCCCGCGCTGGCGATGGCGTTTTTTCCGGCGCTGTTGGCCATTACCTTCTATTCCGGCGCGCTACCCGCCGTCGTCGGTTGGTTGTTTGCCACCTGTGCGGCCGCGTTCACCTGGGGAGGCTCCTTCGACCACTCCACCCTGGCGCCGGCGGATCGGTGGGCGCTGTTCGCGTTCGCCCTCTCCACCGCCCTGAGCATCACGATCGGTGCCCGGGCCCGCCGCGCGGCTCTCGAGGAAAGAGTCGAGCTGCTGCGTGTGGAGGAGCAGGCACAGCACGATGTGAGCCTCGCGACGCAAGACAAACACAAGGCGCTCTCGAAGCTCTCGCATGACTTGCGGACGCCGCTGAGCACCATCATCGGCTGGGCGCAGGTGTTACGCGCGCAGAACCCGCCCGAGCAGATGCTCCACGGCCTGGAGGTCATCGAGCGCAACGCGCGGATACAGACCCGGATCATCCAGGAATTGTTGGACGGTAAGCCAGCTCCGGCGGAAAGTCCTGGCCCCGGCAACAACCGCAACCCGCCGCCATCGAGTTAGTTCCGGCCGCCCTCGTGCAGCGACTGCGGGCGCTGATTCGCCGCGAACGGATGTTGTTGTCCCGGGTTGTTGATGCGGGACCTGAAGGTTGCAACAGCACTCGCCGCAACCTCGTGAAGCAGCGACGCAGACTCCCGCAACCCACCGCCGCCGCTGCCGCCGCGCGCGGCGAAGCCGCCAACCTGGTTCGCTACGAGGCGTGACTCGAACGATCTCGGCTCAGGAGTGCCCTTGACCGCGCTCGCCATCGAGGCCGTCGAGTTCGCAATCGCCCGCGGACCAATGGTCATGGAGGCCGACCGCGACGATAAACCAAACGAGCGATGGGCCATATCGAAGGTCACGTGGTTACCGAGCTCGAGCCGCATATCCGAGAAATGCATATCCCTATGGCCATCCACCTGCCAGCCGATGAGACCCCGGTGTTGCATGGGATCGGGCGCGTCGGGAGCGCCGCTGTTACCCGTCATGCGCACCTGCTCGAGTCGGAAACTGATTTTCGCCGGCATGCCGCCGCCGGCGCCGCCGAGGGATTTACTCAAATACAACATAAAGCCGGGTTTTCGCGGTGGAAGGGCGGGACCCTGGGGCAGAGGTAAGGAGTTCGCGGCCGTGGCGGCCGCCGTGGCCAGGAGGCAAACGACGCTGCCGGCTAAATGGAGCGCCGCCCGTCGCACGACAGCCGCTCCCGGGATCCTGCGATATCAGCTATCTCTCCCATGGCTGACAGGATCCACCTCGACCCCCGGGGCAACAATCCGCGCCCCGGAGAATCCTTCTGTAGGAGGGCTCCCATCGGCCGGGAACGCCGCCCGACACGGTTGTAGGACTGGAGGAAGACCCGACCAGGACTCGAGCTACGCGGACGGAATGACCGGTATCAACAGGTGCGAGTCACGGGGACCGCCGCTGTGAATGACGTGCGTCCCGCGATTGCGCGTCTGCTCGTGCCGGGCAAACGGCGCGTTGGGCAGCCCTTGGTCGACAATATCGCTGCCCTGCACAACCACCCGAAGTTGCTGCCCCGCACGAAACAACGTGCTGGAGGGCCAGATCTCGATTTCCACGGCCGTCGGCTCACCGGGCTGCAAGCGCTGCTCGCGCGTGTGCGGATGGACCGGCTGCTCGGGGCGCGAACGCGCGACATCCAACTCCCGATGACTGGCACGCAACCAACCCAACGCTACGGGCCCGTCCTCGTTCATTGCATAGAAGACGAAGGGGACGTAGCTCCCATCGGCCTCCAGCTTCTGGATGGCGACAAACAGATCCATGTCGTCCGCCTCAACCGCCTCGACCCACAGGCGCAGCTTCATGTGGCCCGTCAGCTCGGTATCACGCTCAAAGGTGTAATCGAAGACCGCGCGGGTCGTCGCGCCACTCATTTCATAACGCGTCGCGCTCTGCCCGCTTACCGGCGCATCGCGCAGTTTTCCGCTGGCGGCATCGAGGAAGAGCTTGCGGAACTGCGTCCGTGCCAGCGGATATTCCTGCTCGGCCCGAAACGCGCCCACATGAGCGCGCTCACGGACCTCGACGAGCACCTTCGGCCAGGCGCTGAGATCGGCCTCCGGCTTCTGCTTCAGATAGTGGTCGAAGAAGCGGCGCTGTTTCTCGACACGGGAAGGCTCGTAGTAGTAATGCCATTTCTTACGGCCGTGGACCTCGAGCCATTTTTCCTTGGAGCCGATGCGCTTGTAGGCTTCGAGCGTGCCGCGGGTATGCAACCCCTGGTCGGACCAACTCGCCACGACGTACGCGGGCACTTCGATCGCCTCGAGCTGCTGCTCCTTGCTCGTCCAATAAGCGTCATGGAGCGGATGAGCGCGCACGTTTGCCGCGGTATCTTCGGTTCGCGTCAGCGAATACTGCAGGTTGGCGCTACCCCGGGGCACGAAGGACGTTTCGGGAATGCCGCCGTGATAACAGAACTCCCGGTACCAGTCGGTAAAGCCTTCCCACGGGTTGATAGCGGCCAGGTGCGGCGGCCGTAACGGCGCCACCTGCCATTGGATGGCCGTCAGATACGACACGCCGGACATCCCGACCCTGCCATTACTCCAGGCTCGCGTGCCCAACCACTCGATCAGGTCGTAGCAGTCCTGCGACTCACCCATGCCACCGTGGCGGAGCTCGCCTTCCGAATACCAACTCCCGCGCGGATCCGGAAAGACGACGGCGTACCCGTGTCCGCACCAGTACACGGGATCGGGGGCCTCGAAGGCCGTATAGGCAGAGATCCAGCCCGCGGCAACGTCGGCCGCCGGCCAGGGGAGACGGCTGGAGAGGTTATGTTTCCCGTAAGGGCTCCAACCGAGCAGGATGGGCAAGTCACGTTGCCCTGCCAAGCCGTCGGGACGGTAGATGTCGATGTAGATGCGAGTCCCGTCGCGCAAGTGCACGGACACGTTGCGCTCGATGACCATGCCGTCTTCGTGCGATTCAACATAGTCCGGCGGCGGCGGAATTTTCTTGCCTACGGCACGGCTGGGATGCACCCCCGCGCGCATGATGAGCTCGAAGCTGCCCCGGGTCATTTCTGCTGGGCTTGCAACAGTTGTTGTTGCACCTGAATAGCCTGGGCGAGCAGGTCGATGAACGTACGGAGCCGCTGTGGCATGTGGCGCCGCTCGAGAAACATCGCGCACACAGGCACGGCGGGAATGCGCCAGTCCGGCAGCACGCGCACGAGCCGACCCGACCGCACACCAGCCTCGGCCAGTGGGTGCGTCATGATCCCGCAGCCCAGTCCGGCGACCACCATTTCGTGGACCACCACGATGTCCGTGGAGGTCATGCGCGGCGTCACTGTCTTCGTGCCACCATTGGGGGTCATGAAAGTCCACGCCCCATCGGTCACCTGGTTCTCCAGGGCGATACATTCGTGATGGAGCAGATCCGCCGGCGTTTGCGGGACACCGTTGCGCTCGAGATAGCTGGGGCTCGCATACACACCCCGTTGCAGCTCGGCGAGGCGCCTCACCGGCAGATGCTCATTGCGAACGAGCCCGATGTAAACCGCGACGTCATAGGGCTCCTCGCTCACATCGATCCAGCGATTCGTGACGTGGATGGTCAGCTTCACGTCCGGATACATCAGGGCGAAGCGGGCCAGGGCCTGGCTCATCCAGGTATTGCCGACACCGAAGGGGATGCTGATCCGCATGGCCCCCTTCAATTGCGATTGCATCTCCGCGGCGACGTTGCTCGCGTCGGCGGCCTCGGAAGCGATGCGCTCACAGTGTTGATAGAGAGCCTGCCCGATGTCGGTCAGCTCCAGCTTGTGCGGGCCGCGCTTCAGGAGCACGGCGCCGATCTGCTGCTCGAGCTGCCGCAGCTTGCGGCTGAGGGTTGCTTTCGGCATGTGCAGCCGGACGGCGGTCTGACTGATGCTGCCGGCATTCACGATATCCAGGAACGTCATCAGCAGGTTCAGATCGAGCCGCGCCGACAGTCCCGCCGCGACCCATTCGGCCGAGCGGTCGCTGATGATTTTCACTGACATGGATCCCCCTTCGAGCCACGCATTGGACAGCCAGTCTGATGATACGGTACTGTCCGCCTCCACGGGGGTGAGCCATGCCGGAATCACCGCTGCGTGGAGTACCGTGTTGGATCGTCGGTGCCGGTAGGCGCGGCACTCCGCTATGCTGCCGCCTTGTCCTACGCGGGGCGCGGAATCCAGCTGACTTGCCGGTGAAACGCAAAGCGGAGAAACTGCACCGGTGTTCAACCACAACGTCATTCCGCCGCAGCGTCCGCGGGTCATCGACTCCCGGACCCTCGGCACTCCCGACAGTTACTGGCAATCGGAGCTCGCCGGTGCTCCGAAGTGGAGCCCATCGACTGGCCCGATCGTCGTCGTCGCAGCCCATCCGGACGACGAAACCTTCGGCGCCGGAGGCCTCATTCATAGCTGCGCTCGCGCCGGCCATGAGATCACGATAATTACCGTGACGGATGGTGAGGCCGCGCGTTCCGATCTTCCACGCCCGGGCACGGTGCGCCGCCGGGAGATGCGCGCGGCCCTGAGCTGCCTGTCGGGCCGCTACATTCAATGGCATAGGTTGGGATTGCCCGACGGGAACGTGATCGGACACGAGTCGGTCGTGGAACGCGCCATCAAAACGCGCTTGCCGGCCGAGGCGACCTTGGTCGCGCCATTCGAGCACGATGGCCATCCCGATCACGAGTCGGTCGCGCGTGTTTGTATTACGCTCGCCTGCCGCCGCGGCATCCCCGTCCTACGCTACCCGATCTGGGCGTGGCATCACTCTGCGCCGGGAACTTGGCAGAACGGGGAGTTTGTTCGTTTCGAGTTGAGTGCTGCGGCCCAGCTTGCGAAGTCCCGTGCGATCCGCTGCTTCGCGTCACAACTGGACGGCAGCTCAGCCGATCCGGTCATGCCGCCGCACGTCCTCGACTACTTCAACCGCCCTTACGAGGCGTTCCTGCGCTGATACGGCTCGTGGGTGCATTATCGCGACCTCGTCGGGCGTACCCTGCGCGACCAGGCGTCCCTGCTCCATCACCAACACCTCGTCGAAGCGATCCAACAAGCTCAACCGATGGATCGAGGAGACGAGCGTGACATCCGCGAAAGCGGCGAAGAGATTGGTGTACACCCGTGCTTCAGTCGCCGGATCGAGGCTGGCCGTCGGCTCGTCCATGAGAACGAGAGCGCTACCGGTCGCGGCGAGAATGCCGCGTGCCAGGGCCACGCGGCTGCGCTGCCCCCCTGACCAGTTGGAGGCTCGCTCGGCGATGGAAGCCTCGAGCCCGATCGGCGTCGGTTGTACGAAATCCGTGGCACAGGCTGATTCGAGCGCCGCGGCATAAGCGTGCGGGCCCGGAGGACCCGACACGGACTCGCACAACCCGAGATTCTCGCCAAGGGTGCCCTCATATATCTCGGCCTCTTGAGGAATCAACGTAGTGCGCGCACGCAAGAATTGTGCAGCTTCGGTTGGCGAGACCTGGGTAGGACCGCCATCCACCGTAAGCGCAATCCGCTCGGCGGGATACAACCCGGCCAACACGCGCAGCAGCGTGCTCTTGCCGGAACCGCTGGCCCCGATCAGGGCATAGCGCTTGCCACGCTCGAGACAGAACGCCAGGCGCTCGAGCACCGGACCTGCCGTGCGACTCGCCGGGTGACGGAAAGTCAAATCGCGAATCACGAGGCGCTGCCAACGGGAGGCGGGTGACACTGTCGTCGACGCAGCAGCCGTGACCGGAGCGCAGCGGAGGAAGTCCCCAGAAGCGCCAGCGGCGCGACTCGGGAGACTCGCGTCGCGGATGACATTCGCACTTTCGTAGTCGGCATGCTGGCGGGCGAACGTCTGGAAATGCGCAGCGACGGAGGCGATTACCGCCGACGCCTGCTCCGCGTAAGCCCAGACCATGTAGAGACTGCCCAACAGCAGTGTCTTGCCCGCAACGAGACTGCCGCCGCTGCGCGAGGCGAGCCACACAAACAACGCCACGAGACAACAGTTGAGCACACGCGTGGCCAGGTCCACCGTGCACCACTTGATCTCGTTCAGAACTATGGCCTTGCGAAGCGGCACGAACACAGCAAGGAGCCGCCGCTCGATTCGAGCCATGACGCTCCGGGCCTGACGCAACGCGTAGACCGACCCTGTATTGCCGAGTGTGTCGACGAGCGTGGCGGAATAACGACGCTCGGCCTCGTTCTCCTCGTTCGCCAATCGCAACATCGCGCGGTCGAAGCCGACCACCGAAGCGACGATCAAGGTGAATCCTGTCAGCGCCGTAAGCCCGACGCGCGAGTCCACCCACCACAGGGCGACCAACGGGCCCAGCAACCGGACCGCGCTGTTGAGATAGATGTACTGACTCTGTGCGAAATTGGACAGCGCCTGCGTACTTTGCTGCACCCGATGAGCCGTCGCGCCAGAATGGTGCGACTCGTGCCAACTCAAAGGCAGCGCGAACAGGCGCTCGAGCAGTAATGCCGACATCCGTTGGCGCAGCAGCAGCGCCGCCCGGCGCTCGAGGACGCGGCCGGGTCCGTGCAGCACCCAACTACCGCAGGCCACCAGCAACACCATCGACAGCCACAGCGCGGCATCCTGCAGCCCGGCTGGGCCGCGCAATTGCAGAACATTCAGTGCGCGACCGGAAATGTACGGCACCGCGAGAAGCACGGCCTGCGCGGCAATGAGCAACACGACGGCGCCGACAAAGATCCTGCGTTCGCCGCGGATCACGCGCCACAGATCGCGATAGAGTTGGGAGACCGCGCCGGGTTTTGGGACCCCGGCCTGGGAAGATTTACGCACCGGAATAAGTTAACGACCGCGGCACGGGGCTGCTGTGCGGCAGGTCACGGGGAGCGGATTCAGTCCGCGCGCCACTCCCGCCAGATTGTCTCGATGCGTCGGCTGAAAACGGCCGGCGTGTCCTCGTAAAGGCGCAGGCCGAGCTGCAAGGCTTTCTGCTGCATTCCAGCCCGGCATCGCATGATCAGGCTCAGCAGCGCCTCGTGCGTGGGCCCCTTGCCAAAACTCTCGCGCGCTTCCAATGCCCGCTCGTACAGGACCGCGAGATCGTGATCGTCGCCCAAGACGTCCTCCACCTTGTGCGCGACGTCCGCAAGATGCTGCACCTGTGCCGCATCCAACGAGTCGAACAGTTGCAACTCGTGCCACAAGTACTTGGTCTGCTTACGCCACTCGTGCAGGGTGTCGTTGTCCGGGCGGGTTTTTGCCTGCCTGAAAGCGTCGCGGCCCTTCGTGTAGGTCCGCTTCAAACCCGGGCCCAGCACGGACCACCCGTGCCGCCCCACGCGCCAGTGGTCCGAGCGCGAGCGCACCTTGCGCAAGGTTTTGCGTGCATCTCGCAGCGGTCCCGCTTTGCTGAGCACCATCTTCCGCGACTGCGTGCGGCGCCGGCTCAGAGCCTGTTTGAATTTCGTCAGGTGCAGAGACCTGGCTGGAGCCCCGTACAATTTGACCAGGGAATTCAGGGCATCGAGCAACACGCGCCCGTCGCGCACCGCGCTGAGCGGCCGCGCCGCATCGCGCAGCGCGGTGTTCTCACGCTTGTAGGCTTTCTTCCCCAGCGCGTCCCGTAACAAGCGCAGCGTGGCCCGCGCTTTTTTCAACTCCTTGCGGGCTTCGTGAATGGAGTCGTCGTCGGATTTCTTCGGAGCCAGGGTCTGCAGCGCGGATTTGATGCGACGGCGCGTAATGCGGCGCGCACCGCGAGTTCCGGATTCGCGGTGCTTTAACTTGGGGTCCACGGCTCACGCAGTCGCATCAGCGCGCCCTTCAGGAGAGGTTCGCCGGCGCCGCCACCGGTGCTCTCACAGCCTGTGGGGAGACGGCAAGATGCCGCCGCAACAGGTCGGCGAGGTTGCTGAGTGACAGCAGATGGGCATACACGAGGCCGAGCTCACCGGTGCCGAACCAGTCCTTCACCGTGGCTTCCGGCAGGGCACGGAAGAGTTTCTCATCGACGATCCAGAAACCGCGCCACTGGAAGCTGCGGCCATCGGGCATCTCGGCCTTGACGTCGGCCTCCATCAGGATGTTGGTATCGGCGAGCCGCTTCATGAAGGCTTTCGACAGCCCCGCCATGTGCTGGTATTCCTGCAGACCCTTGATGCAGCCCTTCAGCGTGTCGCTCGGCTCGCCGTCCTCACCGAACAGCGGCACTCCGACATGCTCATCGAAGCACTTCGAGCTCGGATCGAAGCACACGGTGAAGTTGTCCGCCGCGGTCTCGACAAACACAAACGGATAACGCAATACGTACGCCGGAATATAACGCGCGTCCCAGCTCCCATCCGCCTTGACGAACAGGTTCTTGCTCTGGGGCAGCCCCGTCAACGCCACGGGCACGAACTCTCCGGTCGTGGGCTGGCGTATGAAGCCGATCGGATACTCGCGCGAGATCGGCCCGAACTCGGCACTCAGCAACGGAACGAGCGTGGCTTCCGCGGCAAACTGAAAATTGTCCGGCGGCCGGACCTTCAGACGCGTGTGCACGCGGCGATCCAGAGCGGCGAGTTGCTGGTAGAAAAGCGGTAGATTGGCTTCCGTCATGATTTCGCTCGAAAAAGCCGATCATAGCGCAAACGCGCTCAGCTAAGAGAACAATCCCGCGCTGACATTGATGGCAAAGCCCAGGATCGACGCGTTGAATACAAATGCAATCAAGCTGTGCGCCAGGACCACCTTGCGGATCGATGTGTTGGCTGTCGACACGTCCGCGGTCTGACAGGCGGCGGAGATGGTGAAGGAGAAATAGGCGAAATCCCAGAAAACCGGCCGGCGTGTCTGCGGAAACAACAGCGGCCGCTCCTCGTCGGTCGCGCTGTAGAACTCGTCGGTGTAGTGCAGCGTGAAGATCGTCGGAACCAACAACCAGGAGCCCATCACGGTCGCGGCGGCCAATGTCACGTGCATCGCCCGCTCGAAACCCACCACCTGCCTGACAGTCGACAGCAGGGCGACGATCGCCACGAGACTCAACAACGCGGCACAGCTGACCGTGACGAGAATGATGAACGCACTCTCGTCTTCCTCCTTGTAGCGCATGTAGAGCTGCTCGGCGGTGCAGTTCCTCATCCACAGGAAGACCCACACCAGGAATACCGTCACCCCGCCATTCCAGCTCACCAGCACCCGCGCCAGCAGGCCCCAGTTACCGGGGAGCAGGAAGAACAGCACCACGGCGGCCACTATCGAGGTCAGCAACTTGACGTGATGCACGAAGGCGTAACCCATCAGCGCGGCTTGCTGGCCCGATACTCCGAAAACACGCCGTGCTCGACATAGCGGAACACGTCGACGAATCCCGCGGCCACCAGTCCGTCGAGAATCGACTTTGGCGGAACGCACGCCTCGATAGTGTCCCAGTAATAGCGCATCAGCTCCGGAACGCTGCGGTGTCGCGCCACCACGCGGGCGAGGACGGGGACGACGCCCCGCATATAGGTTTTCAATAAAGCGCGTCGGACACTACTGCGAGGAGACGTGATCTCCAGCAAGCAGACCCGTCCCCCGGCCTTCAAAACCCGGTAAAACTCACTGAACGCCGCAGACAGGGCGCTCACGTGCCGCAGGGCGTAACCCATGCTGATGAAGTCCGCGGAGCCGTCTTCCGCGGGAATGGACTCCGCGGACCCGGCGGCTAAACGGACTCCCGGGGGCACCTTGGCGTTCGCAATCATTCCCGAGCTCGGATCGACGCCGAGGACAAGCTTGCTGTCACCCACGATTCCCGCCGCCTCGCGGGCGACGAGTCCGGTACCCACACCGACATCGATCACGGACATACCGGCCCGGAGCCCGGCGCGCTGCAACGCGCGCCGCCGATACCAGGAGCCACTGCCCAAGGCCATCAAGCGCTCCATGCGCTCGTAGTCCCCGGCGGTGCTGTCGAACAGATTCCGCACCCATTCGCGCCGATTCTCCTCCCCGGAGTAGTAGGCGCGCAGTGGCGCGTGCGGCGGAACGCGGGGAGCCTCGGGGAGTGAGCGCATCGATCGAGATTACGCCGAGGCGCGACACAGTGTCACCTTACCGGAGCCGCCCGTTCCGGGAGGACAGCTTTGCTCTGAAGGACGCCTTATATGATGGCACGAGGTTCGATACAGTGGGGCACAAATGAAAAAACCCTCGCGCGCTCTGTGCCTGCTCGGCGCCCTCGCCCTGACGGCCGCTACGACCTCTCCCGCCCAGGAAGCCACGCCGGGCTCACAATGGCTCTCGAACAACAATCAGCTCGACGGCCAACGTTTCTCGCCGCTGCAGGAGATCACTGCGGCGAACGCGAGCCAACTGCGCGAAGTCTGCCGGGTGCAGATCGACGGACCGACCACGTTCCACGCCGGACTCGTGGTCGTCGACGGGGTGATCTATACCAACACGGGGCTCCAGACAGTTGCCATTGACGCGGCCACCTGCGCGGTGCGATGGAAGAACACCTATCTACCCGAAGAGGAGCGCTTCTCGCCTTCGAGTCGCGGGCTCGCGGTACTCAATGGCCGCGTATTCCGTGGCACCGGCGACGCTCGACTCATCGCGCTCGATGCGGCGACGGGGAAGTTGTTGTGGAAAACAGTCATCGGCTCACCCAGGGTCGGTGAGTCGGCTACGGCAGTACCGTTGGCTTGGGGTGGCGTTGTTTACATGGCCATCAGCGGTAGCGAGCTCGGCGCCCGCGGCCGCGTCATGGCGTATGACGCAGAGACGGGTCGGGAGCTGTGGCGATTCAACACTATCCCGATGGGGAAGGAGACCGGCGCCGAAACATGGAAGCGGCCGAAAACGGCCAAAACCGGCGGCGGCGGCGTCTGGGGCTCGATGTCGCTGGATGTGACGACGGGGGAGCTGTTCGTCCCCGTGGGTAACGCCTGGCCGGACATCGACAAGGCCTATCGCCCGGGCGCGAACCTGTTCACCGACTCGATCGTGTCACTGGATGCCCGTACCGGCGCGTTGCAGTGGTGGCACCAGGTCACTCCCGAGGATTGGCAGGACATGGATCTCGTCGCCGCCCCGGTCCTGTACCGCGACAGCCAGGCACGCGACCTGTTGGTATTTGCGGGCAAGGACGGCTTCGTCAGGGGGATCGACCGGGACACTCACAAGGAGGTCTTCCACACTCCGGTGACCACCATCGAGAGAGCGCCCTCCATGCCAACTACGGCCGGCGTGCGCGCCTGCCCGGGTTATGCGGGCGGTGTCGAGTGGAACGGCCCGGCCCTCGACCGACTCAACAATACACTGGTGACCGGCTCGGTCGATGTGTGTTTCATCGTCAAGTTGGGCACCACGAAATACTCGGCGACGGTGGCGAATTTCGGCGGCTCGATCGAGCCCGACGGTCCGGCCACGGGGTGGGTCACCTCGGTGGATGCCGAGACCGGCCAGGTTCGTTGGAAATACCACGCGGAAAAGCCCGTAGTGGCAGGCGTCACGCCCACGGCTGGCGGCGTTACGTTCACCGGGGACTTGAGCGGCAACCTGCTGGTCTTCGACAGCAAGAGCGGCGAGCTCGTTCACAAAGTGCAAACGGGGGGCGCTCTGGCGGGCGGAGTGGTCACCTACGAGGCCGCGGGCAAACAGTATTTGGCCTTCGCGTCGGGTAACGTTTCGCGGAATGCGTTTGGCGCGCTGGGTATACCCAGTGTCGTTGTGATGTCCCTACCCGGCAAGGCCGCCGCCCCGGACTCTGCTGCAGCCAGGGGCCGTAAGGTGTACGAACAGGTCTGCTCCGCTTGTCACGGACCCGACGGCAACCTCGTTGCGGGACACGAGTTGAGCACGCTGAGGAAGCAGCGGGACCGGGGTGCGACCCTGAGCTATATCAAGAACCCGAAGCCTCCCATGCCCAAGCTGTACCCCAACCTGCTGGATGAGCAGAGCTTGCGGGACGTGACCTCTTATATATATGAGGACCTGGGGCGGTGATCCGGCTACTGCCCAGTTGCCGCCGGCTTGACCGGTGTGCTATTACTTGCTCCATGACATCCCTTGCCCGCAGCTACCGCTTTACCTACTTTTACTGGCCAGACCTTCATGGCGGTAAGCGGGCTGCGATCGACTGAGACTGACGCAGACAGATCCCGAAAAAACCGCCAGACCCCTGGCGGTTTTTTTTCGCCAGTGGCCTTGAATAGAACCGGAGCCGCCACTGTGAATATCCGTACCGACGACTTACGCATCCGTGAAATCCGGGAGCTCACCACTCCCGAAGACCTGATGCATGAGCACGCCCTCACGCCGCAAATCTCGGCAACCGTCGCTGCCGCGAGAAGCGCCGTGCACCGCATCCTCCACGGCCAGGATGACCGGCTCGCGGTAGTCATCGGCCCTTGCTCCATTCATGACATCGACTCGGCGTTGGAATACGCCGGACGCCTGGCGGAGCAGCGTGAGCGCTTCAAAGACTCGCTCGAGATCATCATGCGCGTCTACTTCGAGAAGCCACGCACCACGGTGGGTTGGAAGGGCTTGATCAACGACCCCGACCTGGATGGCAGCTTCCGCATCAACCAGGGGCTGCGCCTGGCGCGCGGCCTGTTGCTGAGTATCAATCGGCTCGGCCTGCCGGCCGGTTGCGAGTTCCTCGACATGATCACTCCGCAATACATCGCGGACCTCGTCTCCTGGGGGGCCATCGGCGCGCGCACGACCGAGAGCCAGGTGCATCGCGAGCTCGCCTCGGGCCTCTCCTGCCCCGTGGGTTTCAAGAACGGCACCGACGGCAATGTGAAGATCGCGGTGGATGCGGTGCAGGCTGCGGCGCAAGCCCATCATTTCCTGGCGGTCACCAAGCAAGGGCGCAGCGCCATTGCCACTACCTCCGGCAACCCCGACTGTCACATCATCCTGCGCGGCGGGAAGGCTCCGAATCATGACGCCGCGAGTGTCGAGGCTGCGTGGAAGGTTGGCGCGGCCACCGGGCTGTCGACCTGCATGATGATCGACGCGAGTCACGGCAACAGTAGCAAGCGCTTCGACAATCAACCGGGTGTCGTCGACACGATCGCGCAGCAGGTCGAGGCCGGAGATCGCCGCATTGGCGGCCTCATGGTCGAGAGTCACCTGGTCGCCGGACGCCAGGACCTCGTTCCCGGCAAGCCACTCGCCTATGGTCAGAGCATTACGGACGGTTGTATCGATTGGGATACGTCGGTGAAGGTGTTGGAACGGCTCGCGCGAGCCGCTGAGCGGCGCCGCGCGCAGTTGCCTCACCGGAGCGCGGCGATGCGCAGCACATAATCAACAATATCCCGGGTCATCTTGCGGGTGATGGGTGCGTGTCCGAAAAGAGCGCGGAAATAGAAAGGACCCGTCATGATGTCGAGAGCGAGCTCGACATCGAGATCCGCCCGGATTTCCCGTCGCGCCCGTGCCCTCCCGAACGCCTCTCGCATTGATTTGCGGCGCGCGGCAAGCACTTCCTGGCGGATGGTCTGCGCCAACTCGGGATCTTGCGCCATGTCAGCGACCAACCCGGCAAGCGCCTGTCCCAACGGGCCGGCGAACGCGTTGAGGAGCGTCTCGACCGCGGCTTCGAGGTCCTCGCGCAGGGCTCCGGTATCCGCGGCCGGGTTGTCGCCCATCTCGCTCAGAACCGCGTAGGCGACGAGGTGTCGCTTGCTCGGCCAGCGGCGATAAATGCTGGTCCGGGCGCGCTTGACCTTGCGGGCGATGCCGTCAATGGTCACCGCGGCGTATCCGCCGTTGCGCAGGGCCCCGAGGACCGCCGAAACCACCTCGGTATCGATCCGCTCATCCCGGGGTCTCCCTAGGGGGGCTTCCGCCGCCGCCTTATGGGACGGGGACTTACCCCGCCGCAGCCGGGAACCTGCGCCTGCCGTCATCGCCGCATGACCTTTCCAATCTCGAGACCCCTGCAATAGTAGCAAACGGCCGGCTCGTCCCCGGCTTGCGCAAGTTACGCTACATACTGTAGCGTATATGTTCCTGTCTGAGCGCCCGGAGCGAAGCCGTTTGATCCGCCTGCTGATCGCTGATGCGAACCTGCTGGTCCGAGCCGGAATCAAAGCCATCCTGACGGAGGCGTTTGCGATAACCGAGGTGGGTGAGGCGACCTGCGGCGCCGAAGTGCTCGCCAGCCTGCGCCACCGGCACTGGAACCTCTGTGTTCTCGATGTGTCGTTGCCCGAGCGCGGCGGGCTGGAAATCGCCCGTTACGTCCGCAAACTCCGCTGCCGCACGCAACTTCTTTTCATCAGTTCCCGCCTGGAAAGCCAGTACGCCGCCAGTGCCCTCAAGGAAGGCGCGCGGGGCTTCATCCTCAGGGATTGCAGCCGGGAAGACCTGTTGGCGGCCGTACGTGCACTGCTCGATGGCGGCTGTTATGTGAGCCCCCAGCTTTCGGATCAACTCCTCGCGCACGCCGACGACGACCGGCCCTGCTATGCGCGGCTCTCACAACGGGAACTGCAGATCTTCCGCAAGCTCGCGCTCGGCGCCGCGCTCACGGAAATCAGCCGGGACCTGAGTATCAGCCCGAAGTCGGTCAGCACCTACCGCTCGCGCATCCTGGAGAAGATGCGTTGCCGGAACAACGCCGAAATTACACAATACGCCGTGCGAGAAGGCCTCATCTAACTCTCCCAAGGAGCTTGCTGTGAAAATAACGCCTGTCATTTATCCGCTGATCGCGGCCGCCGCAGTGCTGGCAGCCTGCAGTTCAGCGGAATCGGACTGGAAGAAAGCGGACTCGCAGAATACCTCGGCCGCCTACCAGGACTTCCTGACCCAGCATCCCAACGATCAACACGCCCAGGATGCGCGCGAGCGCATCAAGAAGCTGGACGACGAGGCCGCGTGGGCCGATGCCCAGAAGGCCAACACCACCGACGCCTACCAGCAGTACGTGCAGAAGGAGCCGAACGGAGCGCACGCCGACGAAGCTAAAAACCAGGTCGCGGCCCTGGAACGCGCCGCGGACTGGAAGACGGCGCAGGCCGCCAACACCCCGGCGGCGCTACAGGACTTCCTGAAGAAATACAGCGCGGGACCGGAAGCCGATGAGGCCCGGGCGGCGCTCGATAAGCTCCAGGGCTACCGGGTGAAGCTGGGGGCTTTCAAGGACGAGAAGAGCGCGCAGAAGGCGCATGATGACCTGGAGAAGAAGTTCGGCAGCGACGTTCCCGGGCTGGAGGTCGTCGCGCCCGCGGGTAACGAGAAGCGGCACGTCCTGGCCTCCGGACCGATGACGGAAGAGGACGCCAAGAGCGCCTGCGCGAAATTGAAGAAAGCGCACCAGGCCTGCGAGGTCGTCAAGCGCAGCTGACCCGCGTTCCGCTTCAACGGATCGCAGGCATCACCCTCGGCGGATCATCCGTCACCGCCACCAAGGCAATGTAACGGGTCTCGTCGAGGGTGAAGCTGATCTGACGCTTGGGCGGGTTGCTCGTCTTGAGCAACATGTCGCTGCAGGTGATGGCTCGCGCAGCGAATTCGACGTACGAAACCTCCCCCGGCTTGGGACGACATAACTCGTTCGCCGCCGCCATGATCCGCTCCGCCTGGGCATAGTGACCCGGATTGGTAGCACGCAACCTATCCAGGTTGGCCTGGCCATACAGGTACACGTACTCACGTGGGACAGCCGCCGCGGCAGTCGCAACGAGTGCGGCGGTCAGCGCAGCCAGCCTGGAGAACAGTAGAGTGTTTCGCATGGCAAAGACTCACTGGGTTGTTCGGCTCTGACCGGAGCGCAGCGGAGGAATCCCGCGAAGCACCAAGGCGCGCGACGCGGAACACCGGCGGCGCGATTGTAGCGCCGCCGGTCTTGGACCGCTCGCGGGCCCGTTGAGTTCCTACCGGGAAAAACTCCAGTCCAATCAATGCCTAGCGGACGCCCCGCTCATCCCTCGAGCTTGCGTCTGCCTGCCCACGGGGGGCGCTGATGACCACCTCTTCCATAGCGGCCTGCGTTGGTGCATTGAGGGCCGCGGTACTCGTCGCCGGAGGCTGTGATGTCTGACTACAGGCGTGTAGCGAGACAGCGGCCATTGCGACGCACACGATGCGAATGCTCACTTCCAGAGTTCCCTGCGCGCGGGTCATGACCATTTACCTCTTGAGTCATGTTTTCCATTTCGGGCGCGGGCGATTATCCAGATGGTGCAGGTGCAGCGTTATGAAATCTGCATGAACCCCTCGCTGCACTGCGAGAATTATCTAACACATTCAGGATTCACCGATATCCTCGTGCCACACGTGCGGTTGCGTATTGATGAAGCCATTCAACAGTTGGAAGCACTGGGGAGAATCCAGGTCGATTACCTCGATGCCGCGCTGACGCAACCAGTCGATGCCTCCCTGGAAGGTGCGCGCCTCTCCTACAACAACCGTGCCGATACCGAACTGCACGACCAACCCGCTGCAATACCAACACGGCGCCAGCGTGGTGACCATGATGGTGTCCCGATAGCCACGCTGGCGACCGGCCTTGCGGAAGGCATCGGTCTCGCCATGGACGGAAGGATCGCCTTCCTGGACACGGCGATTGTGCCCGCGGCCCAACAGCCTGCCGTCGCGATGGAAGAGCGCGGCGCCGATCGGGATGCCGCCTTCGGACAGCCCCAACCGGGCTTCCTCCAGTGCAATCGCCAACATGCTGCGATAGTCAGGGTCTGTCGTCATCTGGTGTCACTCCAAGAGCGGGTGAAGGCTCCACGCCCTCACCCGCCAACTACTTCACGATCTTGGAAACTACGCCGGCGCCGACGGTCTTACCACCCTCACGGATGGCAAAGCGCTGCCCGACTTCCATGGCGATGGAGTTGAGCAACTCGACCGACACCGTCACGGTGTCCCCCGGCATGACCAGGTCGACGTCCGTGGGCAACGCGATCGTTCCCGTCACGTCCGTCGTGCTGAAGAAGAACTGCGGCGCATATCCCCGCGGAAACGGGGTATGACGCCCCCCTTCCTCCTTCTTCAACACATACAGCTCGCACTCGAATCGAGTGTGCGGCGTGATGCTGCCCGGAGTGGCCAGCACCTGCCCCCTCTCGATCTCCTCGCGCTTGACGCCGCGAAGCAGGACTCCTGCGTTGTCACCCGCGCGACCCTCATCGACGAACTTACGGAAGATCTCGATGCTGGTGCAGGTGGTTTTGAGCGTGGGCCTGAACCCCACGATCTCCACTTCGTCGTTGACCCTGAGCACGCCTCTCTCGATACAACCGGTCGCCACCGTACCGCGCCCGGAGATCGAGTACACGTCCTCGACCTTCAGGAGGAACGGGCCCTCGAGCACCCGCTGCGGTAACGGGATATACCGATCCATCTCGTCAACCAACTTCTCGATGGCCGGCACGCCCAAGGCATTCCGCTCACCCCGCAGTGCCTGCAACGCACTGCCGCGGACGATCGGAATCGTCTCACCCGGAAAACCGTGGTGCGACAACAGCTCACGCACCTCCATCTCGACGAGATCGAGCAGCTCGGTGTCATCCACCAGGTCCGCCTTGTTCATGAAGACGACCATGTAGGGCACACCCACCTGGCGAGCGAGCAGAATGTGCTCGCGCGTCTGGGGCATCGCACCTTCCGGTGCCGAGACAACCAGGATCGCGCCATCCATCTGGGCCGCGCCGGTGATCATGTTCTTCACATAATCGGCGTGTCCCGGACAGTCGACGTGAGCATAGTGCCGCGTGGCGGACTCATACTCGACGTGCGCGGTCGTGATCGTAATGCCACGCAGTTGCTCCTCGGGCGTCTTGTCGATGTCCTCCATCGCCAAGGATTTCCCGCCGTGCAACTCTGCCATCACGCGGGTGAGCGCGGCGGTCAGGGTCGTCTTGCCGTGATCGACATGACCGATCGTCCCGATATTGACGTGTGGCTTGGCTCGCTCGAACCTCTCTTTCAACATGTCGGCTTTCTCCTTACTCGCGAGCATTGGCTCGCTCACTCTCGATCCTGGGCCGCGCCCCCGGCGAACAAAGCACAAAAACGAAAAGGCCCCCTCCAGGGGAGGGGGCCTCTTTCGTTTTCGCAGCCCGTTAAATGGTGCTCAAACTCTAAACGCAACCCTCCCGTCCCGCATGGGGCAGGCTTAGTGAGGTGTCTAGTAGGGCGACCACGAAACGCATGATGGGGAAAGTTTGCTGTGTGGTTAGGGTGAAAGTCAAGCCCGCATGGCGCCGCCCCGAGCCGTCCGCTGCAGCCCCACCCGCGTCAAACCAACCGCCAGCGGACTAGCGTGCTTCGGCATGCGGCGGACATCCTCAGATCTTGGGTGCATTCTCATCCACGCTATCTTCGCCGCGATAGGCGTCGAGTCCTATCCGCCCACCAGCCTGGCTAACCCGGCTCTGATCCTGCTCGCAGAGCGAGTCCGCGATGAGATCGAGTCGCTTCCAGGCGGGGAAGGGCTGGTGCCCCTCCGCGTCGGGCACGTGCGGTGAGAGAGCGTGGCTGTCGAGTTTGTGGATGTACCGGCCGCAATTGACGAAGATCTGCTCGGCCGTCACCCGAACGAGGTGCTGCGCCCCGGGGAAATGAGTGGCTGCGCCGTCCTCGATACGCGCCATGCCTTGAACCCGCAGCCGACGGGGCGATTGGAAATCAATGAACAACATCCCGACGTGTGCCCGCCCCGCGATATTGCCCAACGACAGAAACATGCCATTGCCATCGTACACCGGGAAAACCAGCTCACTGGGACCGACGACGCGAACGAAACCCGGAGCACCGCCTTTATAGGACACGGTCGGCCGCCCGCGCGCATCCACGGTGGCCAGAAAGAACATCGCCAGGCTTTCAATGAATGCCCGGTCATTCGGCTCGAATTCACTGTGCGCCAACGATTCCAGGCGATCGGCCAGCCGCCGACTGTCGTGCTGGTCCTGGAAGGATCGATGCGCCTCGTCGTAGAGCTCGCTCAAGGGCCCCTCCTGCCGCGGTCGTTTCGGTGGTGGTCTCCGATGGTGCGGCGTTTGGCCAGAATACCAGCACCGCCCGCCCCTACCAGAGGCGCGGCGACGAACCGTGCGAGCCCGGCGGCATCATTTGGCGTGGTCCAGCTGCGCCGCGGACGCAGCCGCTCTCAGCGGCCAGGCGCGCTTCGGCGAGCCGGGCCACGAGACCCCTGGTCATCATCCTCGCGCTACCGCCGTTCGGAATCGCGGCAGTGCTCTTCGCGACCGGGAACTTCCCCCCGGCCTATCTGATGCTGGTTGCGGGTCTCGCGACCTTACTGGGCGGCATCAGGCATGCTGGCGCCCCAACAACCGTCACCCCGCCTGCGACCGCGGGTCTACAGACGTAGCAACAGCATCGGCCTCGTGCGGCAGCTCTTTCAGCGCACGACGCAAAACGCCCAACAGGTCCGAGCGTACCTTGGCGGTCAGACCTGACACTCCCGCTTCATACTCAGCCGCTCGAGCACGCCGGACGCGATCGAGAAGCACGACACCCTTCTTGGTGAGGCCAACCTTCTTGCGCCTCCGGTCCTCGTCCGCTTCGACGCGTGTGAGCAACTCGAGCGCAAAGAGTCTATCGATCATCTGACTCACCGCCGGTGGCGACATCCGCATGCGCGCGGCGATTTCCGAGAGCGTACTCTCCCCCATGTGCTGCAACCGGCGCAGCAACAACACCTGTTGTAATGTCACCGACTCTTCCGTCAGAACCGCCAGGGTGTGGCCCTGAAGGTGGGATACGCGGTTGACGAACTCCTGCAGCAGCTCGCCCAATTGCCGGTCGTCTGCTTCCTTCACGAGCGCGCCTCTTGGCTCCAGGCGACCGCGGCCATGACCGGGGGACGGATCGGAATCGGCTTGCTGAAGCCGAAACACGCCAACTCGAGGTGGTTGCCGAACGGGTCGTTGAAATACAGGGACGCCTGTCCTGGCGGCCCCAACTGCAACGGCCCCTCGGTCGGTATGCCGTGAGCCTCGAGTCGCGCCTTCCATTTGAGCAAATGCCGCGCCGGAACTTCGAAAGCGTAGTGAGGATGCCCCTGCGCGGCCGCCGGCTGTCCGGTCTGCTGCAGGAACAGGTCGATCCGCGTCGAGCCGCCCAGGTAGACGGAAATGTGATGCGATCCTTCGCCCCCATTCTCCGCGGGCGGGCGTCCGAAGCGTCGGAACGTCTCATCATCGATCGTCATGAAGTGCCCCGCCCCCAGCACTTCGCAGTAGAACTTCCGGGCAATGTCCAGGTTACGCACCGCGATCGTGACATGCTCCAGCGCTCCGATGCGCGGCTGGAACAAGTGCCGCAGCACCCTTTTCAGCCGGGTAAAGCGCCCCGCCATCCCAAATCCCAGCTTGATCGCCTGGTTGCGCAGAATGGTAAACATGGCGAAATGATCCACGCTGTTTAATAGTTAATACACATTAACTATTAGGCCGCACGAAGTCAAGCGTTTGCACCAGACACATAAGGCACTAGCATCGATTTGGCAAAAGTGACCGCTCACAACGAGAACGTTGGGAAATGTCTCAGCGGCGCTCGATGACCAGGTCGGTCCCGCCGACTCTGACCGCGGGGACGGCGGGCTCCGCCGGCTCCGGCGG
>Ga0070665_100002295_pt1 | contig 21252 bp, 16 predicted proteins | sample KBSS13metaG_FD_65862 | JGI IMG/M metagenome (GOLD analysis project Ga0070665, IMG submission 65862) | Switchgrass rhizosphere microbial communities from Kellogg Biological Station, Michigan, USA - KBS S1-3 metaG | ecosystem: Host-associated > Plants > Roots > Rhizosphere > Soil ...
AGCCCCCCCAGCGCGCCACCGGCGGCCACTAGCAGATAGAACAACGTCAGATGCCGGGCAGGTGGTTTCGACCGCACCAGCTCTCCATGGCAGACCATTGCACTGGCAAAAAAGACCGACGAATAAACAATCAACTGCGATGCTACCGACGACTTCGGAGTTCGCATAACCAACACGGCCAAAATCGAAAAAGTCACCAGCAGGCCCATAAAAATTGGCCTGACGTACCAGCGCGGGCTGTCGAAACAAATGATGAACGACAGCAGGTACAGCACCAGCGGCACGATCCACAAGAACGGAATTACGGCCACCTCTTGGCAGATTTGGTTCGTCGTGGCCAGCAGCATCGACGATGCCGTCGCCGCCAACGCCAGCCAAAACAGCTTTGTCCCTCGCGAAATCGGCGCAGCGACGTCCGTTTCCTCGGCAGACGCCAGGGCCGGCGTCTCGGTCTCGCGGCCGCCGCGCAGAAAGAGCTGCAAAGCACACAAGCCACAGACCGCGGCAAAGATCGCGTAACCCCACGACCAGTTCCAAGTCTGCGCTCCCAGCTTCAGGCTCGGCTCAACCACAAACGGATAGCTCAACAGCGCCAACAGCGAGCCGACGTTCGACAACGCGTACAGCCGGTACGGCGAGCGCGAATGGGTCTTGGCAAACCACGCCTGCAACAGTGGACCGGTGGCCGAGAGCAAAAAGTACGGCGCGCCAACGGTCATTGTCAGCATGGCCAGAATCTGCCACGTAGGCGATCCTTCGAGCTTGCCGCGGTAAGACGGATCGACCGCGATCGGCAAGAACCACAGAGAGCCGGCCAATAAGGCAAAATGGACAATCGCCTGCGCGCGCGGCTTCAACCAGGCGTTTAGTCCGTGGGCATAGACGTAGCCCGCCAACAGCAGCGTCTGAAAAAACAGCAGGCACGTCGTCCAAACCGCGGGCGTGCCGCCGAAGCGGGGCAGGATCTGCTTGCCCAAGATCGGCTGCACCAAAAACAGTAGAAACGCGCTCCAAAAAATCGTCAGGGCGTAGAAGATCATGAGCGCGCAACCCGCCGACAGAATGCGTTAAGGGATCATCCCCGCAACGACGTGCGCCACGAGTGACTACGGCAATATACCTTACTGTTTGAGCCCACGACCACTGCAGACTGCGTGGGCACAACTAGTTACCGCGGATGACTTGCCACAGACTGCCGTAGTCGTCGGTCCAGAGCAGCGCTGACGTGTTGTCCGGCATTGCTTCGCGCCGCGATTGAATCTGTGGATCCGATAGCAAGGCAGGGTTGCTCGTCAGCACAGCCCAGCTGGCGTCGTACGCGCCGGCGTCGTCTCGTGGTGAATCGATGCGGAATACTTGCTTGCCGCTGATCTCGGCCAGGCCGCGCATCAGCGGCGTCAGGTCGACACTGCGATTGCGGATATTGCAGAGCAGCACGCCATCGGGCTTAAGATGTCGCCAGTACATCTCGACACATTCGCGCGTGATCAAATGCATGGGGATCGCGTCGCTACTGAAGGCGTCCATCGCCAGGATGTCAAACTGCTGCGAACCTTGCCGCAATTCATTCTCAAGCACCAGCCGAGCGTCTCCTTCGGCTGTCTCAATCGTGGCCGGGCTATCTCTCAGATAGGTGAAATCCTGATTGGCGAAGCGGATCACATCGGGATTGATTTCGTAGAAGCGAATCACGTCCCCCGGCTGACCATACGCCGCGATGGTGCCGATCCCGAGCCCGATCACGCCAATTCGCAAATTGCGATCGTTGACATCGGCCGCCTGGCGACGGGGGTGATTGTCGAGCACCAACCCAATGCCTGATGGATGGCTGAAGTAGCTGATTGGCAGGCGGCGTTTGTCCTCGTCGAGAAATTGCAGGCCGTGCGTAATCCGGCCATGGGACAACTCGCGGAGAAGTCCGGCTGGCGTAAGATCATCATGTACGCGAAGCACGCCATAGAAGTTGCGAGAAACGTCAACCACTCCCTGACGATGCGCCGTGGCTTGCATCCAGAGCAGCGCCAGAAGCGTTGCGAGCGCCAGTCCACTCACGGGCCATAGCCAGGCCATGCCCGGTCGATAGAAGGGCCCGCGTCGGTCCCGCGCTAGCGCTATCACCCCAAGTGTGCAGCAACCGACTAGCGAGATCGGATACTCCCAGTAACCGGTAAAGCAGGCGGGCGCCACGATCGCGACAAACAAGCCACCCAGTGCACCGCCAGCCGCAGCCAATAAATAGAAGAGAGTTAGCTGGCTAGACGGCGGTCTCGACCGTGCGAGTTCGCCGTGGCAGACCATGGCCGCGGCAAATAGCGTTAGCGCGTACACAGCAATCTGCGAAAAGATCGACGCGTTCGGCCCCAGGTATAGCAATACCGTGGCGCTGCTGGCCGTGATGATCAGCAGTCCGAAAAAAAGCCATCGCAGATACCAGCGCGGGCTGTCAAAGCAAATGATGAACGAGAATAGATAGAGAACGAGTGGCAGGATCCACAAGAACGGCACGACGGCCACTTCCTGGCAGATCAGATTCGTGGTCGCCATGAGCATGGCCGACGCCATCGTGGTCAACCCAAGCCAGAGCATCATGACGCCCAAAGTCGCCCGAGGGCTTTCGTGCTGCGTCGTCGCCGGTCTTGCGCTTTGGTTACTTGGCGAGTCGAGCGCGGCCACGATGCCGTTCGCGCCCGTCGCGGAGTCACGCTCGCCACGCAATAACAGTTGCACAGCACACACGCCGCAGACAGCGGCAAACACCGCATAACCCCACGACCAGTTGGCAGTCTGCTCTCCTAGCTTCAAGTTTGGTTCGACGAGAAACGGGTAGCCCAACAGTGCCAGCAATGACCCGACATTCGACAGCGCATACAAACGATACGGCGAACGCGCGTGCGTTTTGGCGAACCAGGCCTGCAACAGCGGCCCAGTGGCTGAAAGCAAAAAGTACGGCGCCCCGACAGTGAACAGCAGCAGCGACAGAATCTGCCAGGTGGGCTCCCCCTGGATTTCGCTGCGATAGGCCGGGTCGGCGGCGATCGGCAACATCCACAGCGATCCGGCAAGCAATCCCATATGCACGATTGCTTGGGCCCGCGGTCTCAACCAGGCGCTCAAACCATGCGTGTAGACATAACCACCGAGTAGCAGAATCTGGAAGAACAGCAAACACGTGGTCCAAACGGCCGGAGCGCCGCCGAACCAGGGAAGGATCTGTTTGCCGAGGATCGGCTGGACCAGAAACAGCAGCAGCGCGCTCCAAAAGATCGTCAGGGCGTAAAAGATCATTCGGTTACGCGCTGCTTTGCCAAAGTGCGATCCATTGCCGACAAATGTCAGGCCGTGCCCTGCGTCACGCGATTCAGATCGACAAAGAAGTTTGGATAGGTCTTGGCCGTGCAGCCCGGATCGCGAATCTGCACGCCTGGCACGCGCAGGCCAATCAATGACAGGCTCATCGCCATGCGGTGATCGTTATAGGTGTCGAAAACCACGCTGTCTGTTGGAAAAGAGGCAGGCGGCGTAATCTGCAGGCCGTCCGGCAGCTCGTCGACCGTAGCCCCCACTTTGCGCAGTTCGGTCGCCATGTCGGCGATGCGATCCGTCTCTTTATGGCGATTGTGAGCAACGCCAGTAATCGTCGTCGGACCATCGGCAAACAGCGCCACCGCCGCCAGCGTTTGCACGGTATCGCTGATGGCGTTCATGTCGACGTTGACGCCACGGAGATGTTCAGCGGCACGGATCGTAATAGAGTCCGCCGCGCGTTCGACACGGCAGCCCATCCGCGCGAGCACGTCGACAAACGCCACGTCCCCTTGCAGGCTGTTCTTCGAGAGGCCTTCGACGGTCACACGACCGCCGGCAATCGCCGGCGCAGCCCAGAAATAGCTGGCGGCCGAAGCGTCAGGTTCGATCGCATAGTCGCAGCCGCGGTATCGGCCAGTCGGCAGCGAGATCTGGTCCAATCTCGGAGCGGCCACGGTGAGCCCGAACGATCGCATCACGGCCAGTGTCATATGTACGTACGGCTGCGAGACGAGCGTCCCTTCCACCTGCACATTGACCGGCGATTTTGCGTAGGGCGCGGCCATCAACAAGCCACTCAGGTATTGGCTTGAGATAGCACCACGAATTGTCACCGCGCCACCCCGCAGGCCGGCCGCGTTGATCACAACCGGCGGGCAGCCACCTGCGCCTTCGCTGGTAACACTTGCGCCAAGTTGATTGAGCGCCGCAACCAGATCGCCAATTGGCCGCTCGCGCATCCGCGGCGTGCCGTCCAGGCGATACTCGCCTTGTGCCACAGCCAGCATGGCGGTGAGAAACCGGATCGTCGTGCCGCTATTCGCGACATAGATCTCGGCGCGATCGGTCGGAAACTTGCCGCCGCCGCCCACCACGGCCAGCGTGCCCTCTGCGGCGTCCCCTTCAACCGCAACGCCAAGCGCGCGGAGCGCGTCGATCATCACTTGTGTGTCTTCGCTATCCAACACGCCGGAAAGCGTTGAACGCCCTTGGGCCAGCGCCGCGCACACGAGCGCCCGGTTGGTGATGCTCTTGGAACCGGGGGGACGGATCGTAGCGTCGAGCGCGCCGGCGGTTGAAATCGACAGAATGTCCAAAGACTTTTGCACAGCGGCGCTCAGAAGCGTACTCGGGTGACAAACTCAGGCGGCAATCAGGGAGCGGCAATCTTCCACAATTGGCCGTCCGTGCGAACGTACAGTGCGCCATCGGCCACGGCTGGCGTGCCGAAGATCGGGTCGCCGAAATTGCCGGTCGCTACCAGCTCGCCGGCGGTGTCTCCCAACTTTACCACCTGGACCAGGCCCGCCTGATTGAACGCGTAAATATGATCGCCCGCGATCACCGGCGTTGCCCAGTACGGTCCCTTCAGGCGCGTCTTCCATTTTACGTCGCCAGTTGTCGCGTCGCCACAGAGGAGCACGCCCGACCCATTGAGGACGTAAACGCGTCCCTGATGAATAATCGGGCTGACGTTCGACGGACTCAGCGCGTTCGACGACCAGAGCTTCTCTGCAACCTTGGCGTCTGGAAGATACCGCAGCGCTGTCACGCCGGCCGACGGGACGTAAATTTTGTCCCCTTCGGCGACTGGCGAAGAGATCGACGAGCAGGCCACTTCGTACGACCAGACTTGTTCGCCCGTCTTTGGGTTGTGCGCTGAGAGCCGATCTGGCGATTGCAACAGCACCAAATCTTCGGCCCGCGTCTTGCCGCGGAGCACGGCCGGCGAGGTCCAATTCATATCGGCCTTGCGCGGGAGCTTCCAACGAGTCTCGCCGGTCTTGGCGTCGAGGCCGGCCGCGAACGAATTTCCTTTGTTCTCGACTTGCACGATCACGGTGTCGCCCATCGCCAGCGGCGAGGCCGACATGCCGACATCGTTGGCCGCCGTCGGAAAATCGTGCGTCAGTCCGCGGTACCAAAGCAGGTTGCCTTCGAGGTCGAGGCACGCCAAATCATTCGACGAGAAGAACGCGTAGATCCGCTTGCCATCGCTTGATGGCGATGGCGCCGCGACAGAACTTGTAGGGTGACAGAGCGTGCGCCCCGTGGCCCAAAACTGCCGTTCCCATTCGGTTTCGCCTGTCTTCGTGTCGATCGAGACGACGTGCAGCCGATCCTGGTTGTAACCACTGGTCGAAGTCACGATCGCCTTGCCGCCGACCACGATCGGGCTTGAGACACCACGCCCCGGCAGCGCGGTCTTCCAAGCGACACTGCGGTCTGTGCCAGAATCGTCCTTGGCAATCGCCGTTGGCAGCGAGTCGGTCGAGATCGAACGATTATCCGAGCCGCGGAAGTGCAACCAATCAGCCCCGCACAACACAACGCAGGCGGCCGACAGCAGGACACAACGAATCAGGCTTTGTCGCATGGCGTTCACTCTCATTTGGAAGACTTACTTAGCCGCTTGCTCTTTGTCGGCTGCTGCCTTGGGCTTCGACGCTGGGCGATCTTTCGACAACACGGCGGTTCCGGTCGCGTCGCAGACGCGCAGTTTGAAGTCCCAGTCCTGGGCCCACTCTTCTTTCTGCTCGTTCTGCAGAATTTTGACGAGGATGACGTTCTTGCCTTTTTTCAATTTGCCACGGGCGATGTACTGATCGATCTTTTCGCCAGCGTGATAGACCTTGTTTGCGGAGATCAACTCGCCGTTGAGCCAGATCTTGTTGGCGCAGACCGTGGCCAGGCGCAGTTCGATCGGCAGCGCTTCGGCAGCCGTGAACTCGGTCGTCGCGTAGGCGGTCACGCCGTTGGCTTTGAGTAGCGCCTTGTTCAGATCGACTTTGCCGTAATCATCTTCCGTCACATGGTCGATCCATTTCACCGGGCCAGACTTGCCGGGATACTCAGCGGTGAATTTCAACTCCGACTCCGGTGGATTTACAACGTCGAACCCCTTCTCCTCGGTATTGTCGAAGGGGCCGATCAGCTTCCACTCCATCAGATAGCCAAAGTGGGCCGGCACGTCGACCGTCTGGCCGAATGTCTCCAGCTTCTTGACGATCTCCTGCACCTGATCCAGATCGCGAGCGCCACCGAGCGCACGGCGATAGACCTCGGCCGCGGCGTCTTTCTTTTTGTCAGTCGCCAGCGTCTCGGCTTCGGTCAACAAGCGCGCGACGGCGTCACGGCGGAACTCGATGCTGGGATCATTGAGCATCTTGGGGATCAAGCGGTCGGCGGCGGTCTTGTCCGCGCGGCAGAGCCACTCAAACGCCAGGCGGCGCGCCCGCGGCGCGTGCGACGTATCGAGCGTGAACTTTTCGAGGTCGGCGGCCGGCAGCTTCGCCCCTTTGCGCAGTTCGCGCTCGGCGATGGAATCGACCGACGCGCGTAGCCAGTTGGCCGCCAGCGGATTGGCGTCGTCCAGGCCGGCCAGAATCGCCGGCAGGTCAGCCGCGTCGGCTTGCGAAAGCTGTTTCCAGGCTTCGCTGGCCTTTGGGTTGCCGGCGCCCTCGGCTCCCACGGCCTTTAGAGCAGCCACCTGATCTTCGACCTTGGCGGCCGAAGCAAGTGCCGGCGCAAGGCACACCCAAGACAGACAGCCGAAAGCGATTAATAGGCTGAAACTTTGTGACGTGAAACGCAGGGACAATCTTGCCGGCGAGGTGTATCGCATAAAGAAACCTGCTGGGGTGCAGATGTAGGGGATAAGGCTTGAACGCTCAGGGGATCGGTCCTGTCGAACCAAGCTTGGGCCGCAGCATTCTAGTCCGATGAACGGGGTTGGGAAGTCTGCAAATCGAAGGTCGCACCGCAGTTTTTGCCTTCGAAAGGCGCCTGGCCCGTGATGGCGGCGGTTGCAAGCCGGTGGGACCTCGACCGGCGGCGTGCCATTTTGGCAGCGCCCACCAGGCCAAACTACCCCAGGTCTGCCGGAATTGGCCAATCCGGGACGGACACCCATTCAGGCCAACAGATCGTAACCATCTATCAGGCAATGCCTTCCAATTACTTCAGTGCGGTTGGTCCAACAATTGCTTTCGTCAGGGCTCACTGCGCGGGCGGTGCGCACAAATGACAGTCGGACGAGGCCGACACCGGCCCAAAGCGACTGCACCCCAGACCACAGACTACGACGGGCCACCCCGGCGGGCTTCGAGCAGAACCCCGCCTCGGGCCAGGCCTGTCCAGATTTTACGACCTTTTCAGGTTACACCCAGTTCGAGACGAATCGGAGGCGTACAAGCGATGTCGACGGCCACAAAGACCAAGAAGCCTGCAAGCAAGATCAAGCTCCAACCCCTCGGCGACCGCGTGGTCGTGGAGCGTGAGGAATCGGAATCGAAGACGGCTGGCGGCATCGTCCTGCCCGATTCGGCCAAGGACAAGCCAGCCCGTGGCACGGTTGTCAGCGTTGGCGACGGCAAGCTGTTGGACGACGGCACCCGCGGCCAACTTCAGGTGAAGGTTGGCGACCGCGTGTTGTTCAGCCCATACGGCGCCGACGAGTTCAAGATCGGCGACCAGGAATTGCTGCTGATGCGCGAAGACGACATTTTGGCCGTCATCGAGTAAGACCGGCTGCAAGTAGGACCGGCAGCGGCCCAGGCCGCCAGCAAATCATGCCCGCGCCACGCAAGCCGCGCGGCGCCACCATACAACGTATTCAACGAACATTTGATTTTGGAGAACACAATCGATGGCCAAGTCCATTGCCTTTGATCAAGAAGCGCGCGAGGCGATTCGCCGCGGCGTTACGAAGCTGGCCCGCGCGGTCAAGGTGACCCTCGGCCCCAAGGGTCGCAACGTCATTTTGCAGAAGAGCTTCGGCTCGCCGACGGTCACCAAGGACGGCGTCACGGTCGCTAAGGAAATCGATCTGGAAGACGTCTTCGAGAACATGGGCGCCCGCATGGTCCGCGAGGTCGCCTCGAAGACCAGCGACGTGGCCGGCGACGGCACCACCACCGCCACCTTGCTGGCCGAAGCGATCTTCAACGAAGGTCTCAAGGCTGTCGTGGCAGGCGTCAATCCGTTGCACATGAAGCAAGGGATCGAGAAGGCCGTTGAAGACATCACCGAAAAGTTGAAGAAGATGTCGATCTCGATCAAGAGCAAGAAGGAAATGGCTCAGGTCGGAACCGTCGCCAGCAACAACGACGCCGAGATTGGCGAGCTGTTGGCCGAAGCGATGGAAAAGGTCGGCAAGGACGGCGTGATCACGGTCGACGAAGGCAAGAGCCTGAAGACCGAGGTCGAGTGGGTCGAAGGCATGCAGTTCGATCGCGGCTACCTCTCGCCGTACTTCGTCACCGATTCGAACAAGATGGCCTGCGTTCTGGACGACGCGTACATCCTGGTCGTCGAAAAGAAGATCACCAACGTCAAGGAACTGGTGCCAGTCCTCGAAGCAGTCGTCAACGCCGGCAAGCCGCTGTTGATCGTTTCGGAAGATGTCGAAGGCGAAGCCCTGGCGACGCTGGTCATCAACAAGCTCCGCGGCACATTCAAGTGCTGTGCCGTCAAGGCGCCTGGCTACGGCGATCGTCGCAAGGCGATGCTGGAAGACATCGCCATCCTGACCGGCGGCACCGCGGTCTTCGAGAGCCTGGGCATCAAGCTTGAGAATCTGCAGATTGCCGATCTCGGCCGCGCCAAGAAGATCACGGTGGACAAGGACAACACCACGATCATCGAAGGCGCTGGCAAGAGCAGCGACATCAAGGCTCGCATCGACCAGATTCGCCGCGAGATCGACAACTCGACCAGCGAGTACGATCGCGAGAAGCTCGAAGAGCGTTTGGCCAAGCTGGCCGGCGGCGTCGCCAAGGTCAACGTGGGCGCAGCGACCGAAAGCGAAATGAAGGAGAAGAAGGCCCGCGTCGAAGACGCCCTGCACGCCACGCGCGCAGCCGTCGAAGAAGGCATTCTCCCTGGTGGTGGTGTCGCCCTGGTTCGCGCCAGCAGTTCGGTCAAGCCTGAGGGCCTGACTCACGACCAAGAGGTCGGCTACAACATCATCATTCGCGCCTGCCGCGCTCCGCTGACCATGATCGCCAACAACGCCGGCCAGGACGGCGGCATCGTTTGCGAGAAGGTCGCTGAGGGCAAGGCGAACTTCGGTTACAACGCCGCGACAGACACGTACGAAGACCTGGTCAAGGCCGGCATCATCGACCCGACCAAGGTCACGCGAACTGCCCTGCAGAACGCATCGAGCGTCTCGACGCTGCTATTGACCAGCGACGCCCTGATCGCCGACATGCCGAAGGAAGGCAAAAAGGGCGGCCACGGCGGCGACCACGACATGTACTAAACAGTGACCGATTCGAGCACGCTCGAAACGGATCACGATAAGAATCGAAAGCGGCCCTGCTTTGCACAACGAAGCGGGGCCGCTTTTTTATGCGCGATGCACTGAGGTCAAAGGAACACTAATCACCGCTAATCTTCGCTAATGAAGAGAGAATCAGTGAGAATTCATCGTAGGGTACGCACCCTGTGCGTACCGCATTGCTTGACGGCTAATGGTACGCACGGAGTGCGTACCCTACAGCTTGTGCGATCGACGGCCCTCATCCGGTGAGCGAACGCTCACCACCTTCTCCCGCTGTGAGAAGGATCTCGAGCGCTACCTCTTCACAACTCCCAGCGCGGCGATCGCCAGCAATACCCAGCCGATGATCATGGCCGTGCCCCCGATGGGCACGATCGCGCCGAGAATTTTCGGTCCACCGAGAGAGTAGATGTAGAGCAGTCCGCAGAAGATCAAAATCCCGCCTGCGAAGCAGCCACCGGCGGCGTTCACCCAGACTGACGCGCTGTGCAGGCCAACCAGCCCCACCAGCACCAGGGCCAAGGCATGATACATCTGGTAGCGAACGGCGATCTCGTAGGTATTGCCCAAGTCGCGTTCGATCGCTTCCGGCAATTTGAATCTTTCCTTCAGCGCGTGCGCGCCAAAGGCGCCGGCGCCAACGCCCAGTGCGCCAAAAATCGCCCCGGCGATGATCCAAGTGCGTGGATTCACGTCGACTCCTGTGCAAAAACTTTCGATTCGTCCGGAGGGCCGATCCCGGCGCGCCGGGACTGCCGAGCCGCGTATGAGATATGCCTGTCACCGTAACCGATTTTGTCTCAGCTCGCTATCGGCTTCGCCGGGCGCACCGCTCAGCTACTCGTCCCCAACACCTGCTGGTCGAAGTCGATGATCGAACCGGTCATCAGGCCAGCGCGCTCGGACAACAAGAAGGCTACGACCTGCGCCACCTCGGCCGGCTTGATCAATCGCCCCAGCGGTTGCGCGCCCTCGGCCTTGGCGAGCCAGTCCGGCGGGGCGTCGTGAAATCGCTTTTGGATTGCGTCTTCGCCGGGTGAATCCATCCAGCCGATGTTCAGCCCGTTGACGCGAATGCGATCCTTCAGCACCGAATGGGCGACGTTCTTTGTCAGCGTGGCGAGGGCGCCTTTCGACATTGAATAAGGACTCAAGAAGGGCTGACCGCCATGCCCGGACATGCTGAGAATATTCACGATCGCGCCCCGGCTTTCTTGCGCGAGCATCAACTTCATAGCGCCCTGCATCAGGAAGAACGGTGCCCGCACGTTGATCGCCACGATCCGGTCGAATAGTTCCGGCGAGCTATCCAAAATGCCGCCGCGCTCCGACGTCGCCGCGCTATTGACCAGATAGTCCAGCCGGCCAAACGATTGCCGCGTCGTGTCAATGAGTCGCTGGCAATCAGCCACTTTCGACAAATCCGCGGCGACAAACTCGGTGCGGCAATCTTGCTCCATCAACTCAGCGGCCAGTCGCCGTCCGTTTTCGGCGTTCCGACCGCAGATTACCAATCCACCGATCATGCCTTCGGCGATCAAACGCCGGGCAATTGCTTCGCCCAATCCCTGCGTGCTACCGGTGACCAATGCAACTTTGGCAGACGCAGCTAAGGTTGTCATACAATCCGCCTCGTTTTCGACTCTTAAGACGCAAGGCGCGCAGTGGGCGCGTTCACACGAAACGCGGCGCGCGAACAATCAAGATACTACGCAGCCGAGCGATGGCAACCATTCGGCTTGCCGAGGGTTTTTGCGGGTACGTCCAATGCAAACAGCCGAACGCTGCGCGGCGAGTCATCTCCAAGTTTGACGACACATCCGGCGTCACCTACGATGGGGTCCGACTCGCGAGTCGCGCGAGCGCCGCCGGTTTTGATCGCGGGCAGATTTTCATTTCCTTCGGGTGCGGATTGCAAGTGCGATACGAGATCAGGCAATTGCACGTTGGCGAGGTCCTGGATCAGGCCATCGCCTTGACCAAGCACCAATTCAAGCCGCTGTTCTGGATCACCATCGCGCTGTTTACGCCGGCGACAATTTTGAACGGGGTCGTCACAACGCATCTGCTGTCGCTGATCGACCCAGAACAAATCGAAACCGCACAACCAGTCATCGACGGGCACTTTTGGATCACTCTGGCAGCGACTGGCGTATTACTTTTGTTTTACTGGATTATCGCCTATCCAATTTCGACATGCGCGGTCACGCACTGCGTCGCCAGTGCGTACCTCGATAAGCCCTCAAGCTTTCGCAGTTGCTACGCCAGAGCGTTTCGTGCCTTCTTTCCGCTGTTTTTGACAAGCTTGAGTGCCAACATGGCAATCCTGGTCGGATCGATGTGTTGTTGGATACCCGGCATCTATTTGGCGTTGATCTTTTCGCTATCCAGCCAGATCGTGGTGATCGAGGGGATCTGGGAAATCTCCGGGCTGCAGCGGAGTTTTCAATTGACCAAGGGTAGTATCCTCGTCGCAATCGTACTGGGATTGTTGCTCACGGTGATTTACCTGGCCATGTTCATCGGCACGGCGTTCATACCATTGCCGCAAGTCGCCTCGATCACCAGTTCGCTGGTGCAGTCGTGCTTTTTTGTGTTTTCCTCAGCGGCGTGGGTGATCTTTTATTTTTCCTGCCGGTGCAAGACAGAGAATTTTGATCTGGCGCTTCTGGTCGACGCCGTCGCGCAGGATTAAGGCGCCTTCGAGCCTTTGGCCCACAGATAGATCTCGCAGGGTGACCGCCTTGAATTGGATAACTCTGCAACAGGCAGCGACCACCCCTGACGCCGAATTGATTCGCCGCACGGCCGCAGAGGTTTTGCAGCGGCCGGAATTTCAAACCGACGATCCGGTCAACCTGCGACCCGCGATCATTCTCTGGCTGCTCGAATCCCTGGAGAGCGTGGCTGAATTTCTGGGGCGCGTGTTCACGGCCACCTGGGCCATTTCACCGCTGCTGGGCATCGCGCTGATCACGCTGCTCGTGATTCTGTTGCTCGCCATCGTCACGCACATTGGCTATTCGTTCACGCAGGCAGTCCAGAAACGAGCAAATCGCTCGCAGCTTACGCGGCTCGCCACGAAGCACGTCGATCCACAGAGTCTGGAGATCGAAGCCGAGGAGGCCGCGCACCGGCGGGATTACATCCGCGCCATTCGGCTGCTGTTTCGCGCGTCGCTGGCGCGGATCGAACAGGCTGCCGAGCGCAAAAGTCGACCGGGCATTACGAATCGAGAGGTTTTGCGGCGCTATCGCGAAACGGCCGCCTACGACGCCCTCAAATTGCTCGTCGACACAATCGACGACAAATGGTACGGCGACTCCACCTGCGATCAGTCCGACTACCTGAAATGTCAGCGCGCCAGCGAAATCGTGCGCGCCGCCACGGGGGGCAAACTACATGCTCACGGGGCGTAGCGTTATCATCGTCGTTGTGATTCTGGTCGTGATCTCACTCGTCACGAGCACACTCTCGTTGCTGGGTTCCCAGGACGGCGAAGGCTTGCGCTCCGACTCCTTCGGCACGCGGCCGCTCGGATATCGCGGCGTCTACGAAGTGCTGGCCGCCCTGGACATTCCGGTTGAGCGGACCGTGAGGCCCCCCTCGCAATCGCTCGAACGACAAGTCACCGTCGTCTTTTGGGGGCCGCAGTCGGATCTAGTCTCTTCCGAACCAGCCTACCTGCAACAGATTAGCCAGTGGGTGCGTCAGGGAGGACGAGTGGTCGTGGCGCCCGAAGTCAGTAAGGATTTTTTCGAAGATCTCAAGCAAAAGCGTCATGACGATGAACGTTCGCCCATCAAGCGAACAACCATTTTGAAAGAGCTCGGCGTGGCGGAGGTGCGGACCGAAATCGTCGATCTCGACGAGCTCGACACCACAGCGTCGGCGCAACCAAGCGGCGCCGCCGCGCCAGCATCCAACAACGCGCAATCGAGACTTCACGACGGACTTCGCAAGAGCCTGCTGCCAACGCCGGGGCCATCGCGGCAGGTCAGGATCGAAGTCGAAGGCGATCTCGTCGCGCAGTTGGCCGACGTCAAGCAACTGCAAGTTCCTGACGAGTTGCAGACGCTCGACCTCGGCGACACTACGCCTAGTGGTAAGATCACCGTCCGGATCGGCGACGAAGAAGAGGGCGACTTGCTGGTGATTGGGGCGCGCTATCGGCTGGGTAAGGGCGAAGTTCTGATCGTCTCGGATCGCGACATGTTCGAGAACCACTTGATCGCCGAGGACGATAACTCCGTGCTCGCCGTGCGGTTGCTGGCCGATGGCGACCGGACGGTGCTGTGGGACGAGTTCTATCACGGGCTGACGATTCGCGGGAATCCGATGTTCTTGCTCACGCGTGGCGCGTATGCACTGTTTGCACTGCTTTGCGTTGCCACGACGGCGTTGTACATCTGGCGAGCGGCTGTGTTTTTGGGGCCGCCGCTGGGCGCCATCGAGACGACGCGCCGCACGCTGGCCGAGTACGTTAGCGCCATGGCCAGGTTCTTCAATCGCGGGCCTGGCAGCCGGCGTTTTGTGCTGGGGGAATTCCGCAGCGGCGTGCTCTGGTCGTTGCGAAAGAAGCTAAACCTGACTTCGACGGAACAATCGGCCGAGGGTCTGGCGGCCGCGATTGCGCGCCGTGACCCGCGCGCTGCCAAGCAGCTCATTGACGCGGTGGCGGCGGCAGACTTAACTCTATCGACGCCGTCGCGAATCAGCGAACGCCACACTCTCCAAGTGTTGAAAGGGCTCGACGATTGTCTGTAGCATCGCTCTATCAATCTCTCCGCGCGGAAATCACCAAGGTGATTTATGGGCAGGATGAGCTTGTCGAATTCGCGTTAGCCGGGCTGTTCAGCAGCGGACATGTGCTGATCGAAGGTCCACCAGGCACCGCCAAAACGCTACTGGTCCGCTCGATCGCCGCGGCGCTCTCGATGCAGTATCGCCGCGTGCAGATGACGCCCGATCTGATGCCGAACGACATCACCGGCTCGGCCATTTATCGCGAAGATCAGCACGCGTTCGAATTTCGGCCAGGTCCGATCTTCACGAACTTTCTGCTGGCGGATGAAGTCAATCGGGCCAGCGCTCGCACGCAGTCGGCGATGCTCGAAGCGATGCAAGAACTGGGCGTAACGTACGACGGCGTCACCCGCCCATTGCCGCAACCTTTCATCACGTTCGCCACGGAAAACCCGATTGAACAAGAAGGAACCTATCCGTTGCCGCTCGCGCAGTTGGACCGGTTCATGTTCAAGCTGCTCGTTACTTATCCGGGTCCGCAGGACGAAGAGCGGGTGCTGCGCGAGCATCACGCCACGGGGGGCCGCTCAAACCCGGCGGAGATGGGCGTGGCGCCCGTTGTCAGCGCGGACGATATCATCGAAGCTCGCGAGACGATTCGCCAGACGTTCATTCGGGAAGAAGTGATCGGCTACGTGCGGCGTTTGCTCCAGGCAACTCGCAATGACGATTCGCTATCCGTGGGCGCCAGTTCCAGATCTGGCCTGATGCTGCTGATGGGCGCCAAAAGCTTGGCGCGGTTCTCCGACCGGGATTACGTCACGCCGGATGACGTGAAAGCGGCGTTTCTGCCGACGATGCGGCATCGCGTCGTGCTGAGCCCTGCCGCCGAGTTGGAAGGAACCGAGGTCGACAACGTGCTTGGCTACTTGCTCGAAGCCACGGAAGTTCCTCGTTGAGGCCGGTCATGCAATTTCGTCCCGGAAGCCGCTTGATCCTGGTCCTGGGATCGCTCACCGTCTGGTCCGTGATCGGTTTCTTCTGGAGTCCGGCGGCCTGGTTGATTCCGATCACGTTGCTGATCGCCGGCGGGTTGGCGATTGCGGAATTTAGCGAGTTGCGACGCGGCCTGCGACTGTTGACCCTGCGGCAGACTGTGCCGAGCCCTGTGGGGCGGGATCGAGAGTTTGCCGTTTCGCTGGAGATTCAGAACGATAGTTCCCGGGAGTGGCAGGCCGAGCTGCGCGACGAGTCGCCGGCCGCGGCACTACCGAACCTGTGGGTCGAACCGGTCGTGCTGCCCGCGAATGATACGGCCCAGGTGACAGGCGCCTTTCAGATTCCATTGCGCGGACGATTTACATTCGGGCCTGCCTGGATCCGTCTGCGGGGGCCGTTCGGACTGCTCGAAGCGCAGCGTTCGTTCGACGTTGTGAACACCGTGGACGTTTATCCCGAGAGTCTGCTGTCTCCGCACGAGTTGGCCAAGGACGCCGCGGACGAGATCCGCCTGCTCGACCAATTGCGCGACACCCGCCAATACGGCGCCGGAACGGAGTTTGAGTCTTTGCAGGAATTCCGCCAGGGAGATGATCCGCGACATATCGATTGGCGAACGTCGGCGCGGCATCGGCGGTTCGTCGTTCGTCGCTTTCAGGTCGAACGACATCGCGATGTGATGCTACTGGTCGATTGCGGACGCCTGATGGGCGCCGACGCGCAGAACGGCACGAAGCTCGACTGTGCCGTCGACGCCGGACTGCGGCTGATTCGCATTGCGCTGCGCGGCGGCGACCGCTGTGGGCTGGGGATTTTCGACGATCAGGTCGTCGGCTTTTTACGGCCGATCGGCGGCGCGGGCGCCCTGCCGTCGTTCTTGTCGAGCCTGCATGATTTGCAACCGCGCTGGCGCGAGACCGACTTCAGCCCGATGTTCGCTCGCTTGCAATCTCGCCTGACCAAGCGGGCGCTGGTAATCATCTTGTCCGATGTCGTCGATGCGGAGACGTCGACCCGTTATCGCACGTCTCTCGCGACCTTGGCGCAGCGGCACGTTGTGCTATTTGCCGCGCTGCAAACGCCGCTGTTGGGGTCTTTGATCTCGACGCCACTCGAGACGATGGAGTCGGGCTTTCAGAAGGCCGTCACGTTTCGACTATTGCGCGAACGCGAACAGGCGATCCACGCTCTCAGTCGCAGTGGCGTACACGTGCTGGACGTCGAGCCGCCAAAACTGACCGCCCCACTGGTCAACCAATTCATCGACATCCGCCGCAAAGGGCTGGTCTAAGATCCAGCGTTGGTTGCGGTAGTCCGACACCAACCCGAAGCGCCAGCGAGGGTTCTTCGTGTGCTGGCCCCAAAGTAGAACCCTCGCTTGCGCTTCGGGTTAGTGAGCGCCTTTCTGCTGGCGTTGAAATAAATACTGGCACTCTGGCGCGATTCCTCTGTGATCTCTGCCTCTGTGTTTCTTCTTGGACAAGAAGGACGGAAACACAGAGGCACGGAGAACCCAGAGACTGAGCCTTGGATGTGCTTAGGATTAGAATGCGGGGCGGCTGTACGTGTGGGAAATGTGCTGGCAACCGCGTAGAACCCTCGCTGGCGCTTCGGGTTAGTGGGCTGCAACTGCGCGGGCTCGGTCGAGCAAGGCCACCATCGGGTCTTCCGCGGCCGCCGCGCTGGCTTTCGCTGCGCGTTCTCGGATTGCTCCATGCGCGAAGTAAAGCGTCCAGAAAACGGCCGTAGCGGCGGCGAACGCGAATCGCCAGAAGTTCGACAAGTAGCTCTGCCGCAGGTAGCTTTCGACGACCGCGGCCAGCACCAGCATGATCGCTACGCCCATTGCGATTGCGGCCGCTTCGTTACCGGCGCGCTTCATGCTTTCCATCCGCGTCAGCTTACCGGGACTCAGCACGGCGCCACCCAACATCAGCCCCACGCCGCCGCAGAGCGCAATGGCCGAGAGTTCGCTGACGCCATGCGGCAGGATCCAGGCCCAATAGTCGGCGTAAATACCGGCGTGATGGTGCGTGGCCGTGAAGGAGCCCAGCAGCATGCCGTTGTAGAGCATCAAAAAGATCGTCGGCACACCGGCCAAGGCGCCGAGCGCCAGCGAGAGGATCCCTACTTTTAGATTGTGGCCAAACAACATCGACGCAAATTGGAACTTCATTCCCTGGCCTTGCTCGCGGCCACTCGTGAGAAAGCCACGCAATTGTTCCGGCGTCGAGCCTGGCGAGCGCTGGTCGCCCGGCATCTGCAGCGCGTACGCCACTTCAATATCGTGCGAGGCCGCCAGGTAGGCCGCCACTCCGCCGCCAATCATCAACAACGCCGACGCCAATTGGTAGCGCCATGTTCGCGCGACGGCTCTGGCGAAGCCTTCGGTCAGAAATTTACCGGCGCCGGCCAGCGCGGATTGTTTTGGCGGCAAGTAAATCACGCTGTGCGCCGCGGCTGTCAGGTCGTTCAGGTACTTCGCCAGGTTAGCGCTTTGCGTGCGCGTCGAGACTTGCGCCAAATGGACCGTGGTGCGACGATAGAGAACGTCGAGCCGGGCTAGTTCGGCAGGCGTCATTCGGCGGATTCGCTTTCGCGCTTTGGTGACCAGCGCTTCGAGTTCCTCCCACTCCGGCTTGTTGCGCGTCAGAAATTCGCTCATACTTGTTCCGCGATACGGCAGGATTGTCTGTGTCTGCGTGGAAACTTCACGTTTGCGCTGTCGATTTCGCCACTGCAGGCGGGCCATCCGCTGGTCGGCCTGTTACGTTTTTCTTCGATTGTCAATTCGGCCTATGACGACTGGCGAAATTCAGTTCGAAACCCCGGAGAATATCCGGGTCACTTATCGGGCGACCGGACCGGGGACGCGCTTCGTCGCCTGGTTTGTCGATTATCTACTGCTCGTTTTTTGCCTGGCGCTATTGGTGATTCCCGCGCTGATCATCTTCATCGTGGCGGTCGACGCGGTGATGACAGACCTGACACGCGAGGGAGAATTTGGCGAAGAACATCCGGCCCTGTTCGCGCTGGGGATTTTTTGGTTGGTGATGTCGTTCGGCAGTTTCTTTTATTTCGGAATCAGCGAATTGTTTTTCCGCGGGCAGACGCTTGGCAAGCGACTGATGGGCATTCGCGTGGTCAAGAGTGACGGCTTCGCACTGGACTCGCAGTGCATTCTAATCCGCACGCTGTTCCGTGTCGTCGACCATTTGCCGCCGCTGTGGCTGGTGCCGGTGTTTAGCGCCCGGAGCCAACGTTTGGGCGACCTGGTGGCCGGCACGGTTGTGGTCACGGACGAGAAGGCCGACTTCGGCGGGATCAGCGAACTGGCCGAGCGCAAGTACGCTGACTGCCGTTACCATTTCGACGTGACCGCCCTGTCGAAAGCGCGGCGACAAGACATCGAGGCCGTCGAACAAGTCCTGCGCCGCTTCGGCTCGCTCAATCGTAACGATCGCGACTCGTTGGTCGAACGCCTGGTAACGGCGCTAGCAGCCCGCATGATGGTCGATGCCCCGCCGCCGGCCGACCGCGGACAATTTCTCGAGGACTTTTTGTCGGCCGAATATCGCCGGCAATACCGGAAGCTGGGGTGAGGGCGGCGACACTTTCCCCGTAGGGTACGCACCCCGTGCGTACCAATGGAAGCGGTAAACGGCGCTGCGCATCTGACTGACAGGGACGTAGGGCACGCACTCCGTGCGTGACAAATGGAATCGCATCCCACGTTTCGACGCTGGTACGCACGGGGTGCGTACCCTACGAACTCAAGCCTTCAGAACCTTCCCCCTACCGGTCCATTCCTTCGGCCAGTTTGCCGAGGGCTTCGGTTTCGATTTGGCGGACGCGTTCGCGGGTCAGGCCGAGGGCTTCGCCGATTTCTTTCAGCGTGCGAGGCTCGTTGTCGTCGAGGCCGAAACGCAACCGCAGCACGGTCGCTTCGCGCTGGTCCATCGTTTGCAACTGGCCCATCACGTGCGTCAGGTCATCGCCGGCGACCATCTCGTCTTCGGGGTTGCGGGCGTTCTCGTCCATCACCATTTCCGACAGGCTCCAGCCGGCGTCGGACTGATCTGTCTGCGGCGTCGAACTATAGATGCGGATCGCCTTCTTGATGATCGGCAGCTTCTTGCGCGGCAGGCCCAGCACGCGGCCGATTTCTTCGGGCGTGGGCGTGCGACCCAACTCTTCGGACAGGCGGATCGTCGCCCGGCGCCATTTGCTGAGCAACTCGACCATGTAGGCCGGGATCCGAATCGTCTTGGCCGTGTTGATCAAAGCCCGCTTGATCGACTGCTTGATCCAGTAGCTGGCGTAGGTGCTGAAGCGGGTGCCCATCGCCGGGTCGAACCCTTCGACGGCGCGGAGCAGGCCGAGGTTGCCTTCTTCGATCAGGTCTTGCAGGCCCAGCCCTTTACCGGTGTAGCCACGGGCGATGTTGACGACCAGACGCAGGTTGGCGCGGACCATGCGGTCGCGAGCCTGCGTGTCGCCATTGCCGATCTTCACGGCCAGCTCACGCTCGTCGGCCGCGCTCAGCAGCGAGGTCTCGTTGATCTCGCGCAGGTAGGTCTCCAGAGGAGACTGAACCGCGGCAGAAAGTCGTCGTCGGGTCTTCGGCATCGGTGCGGGCATCGGATTCTTGCAGCAAATTGGGGGCGGGTGCTGGACAAACAGAACATCGACGGCCCGCACAGGTTTCTGAAGAGATCGGTAGGGTTGAACAAGTGAGCCGAATGTTCCGCCACTACGGTCCGCGCCGGTCGAACGGGCCGCTCCGAACAAACCCGGCGCAACTGCGAAAAACAGCTCACCGGTCGCGTTGAAAGGCGCGATTGTGCCACGTATTTCGGGTAGACCAGCAGCGCCGCCCCGCATTGCATTTTCGTCACTAGCCCGAAGCGCCAGCGAGGGTTCTTCGTAACGCCTCGACGAAGAAGAACCCTCGCTGGCGCTTCGGGTTGGTGTGGGAGGACGAATAGAGTGAGCGGATCGAATAAAAAAGCGGCCGTGGGCACTGAAACCCACGACCGCTTGGATGACTCTCTACGCCTTATCGCCGAACTATTCGGCGGCTTCTTCTTTTTCCACCGTGCGTGGCTTGATCAGCGGACCACTATCGCCGCCGATACCGCCCTTGAGCTCGACGTTCGACGTGGACGAAGAGGACGAGCTGGACGACGAGGCGGAGCCGTTCGCGGCTGGCTCCTCTTCGCGGTCTTCTTCGTTCCACTCAACCCGCTTGCGCGACAGGCCGATCTTGCGCTCGTCGGTGTCGACCCGCAGAATCTTGACCTCGATGGTTTCGCCAACCTTGACGATTTCTTCGGGGTTTTCGACTTTGTGGTCCGCCAGCTCCGAGATGTGAAGCAAGCCTTCCAGGCCGTTCTCCAAGCCGACAAACACACCAAAGTTGGTGAGCTTGGTGACGGCGCCGGTGACGATCTGGCCGGGCTGGTACTTGCTCGGGATGTCGGTCGCCCACGGATCCTCTTGCATCTGCTTGAGGCCCAAGGCGATACGACGACGCTGCTGATCGACCGAGAGGACCTTGCACTCGACCTCCTGGCCTTTCTCGACCACTTCGCTGGGATGACTGATTTTGCGCGTCCAGGACATATCGCTGACGTGCAACAAACCGTCGATTCCCTCTTCGATCTCGATAAACGCGCCGTAATTGGTCAGGTTGC
>Ga0070665_100002296_pt1 | contig 21239 bp, 22 predicted proteins | sample KBSS13metaG_FD_65862 | JGI IMG/M metagenome (GOLD analysis project Ga0070665, IMG submission 65862) | Switchgrass rhizosphere microbial communities from Kellogg Biological Station, Michigan, USA - KBS S1-3 metaG | ecosystem: Host-associated > Plants > Roots > Rhizosphere > Soil ...
GACACGAATTCGCCGGTGCCGTCGATGAAGAAGCAGCGGTCGGCATCGCCGTCCCAGGCGATCCCGATGTCGGCCTTCTCGGCAATCACGCGATCGACGATGTCCTTGCGGTTCTCTTCGATGAGCGGGTTCGCCTCGTGGTTGGGAAACCGGCCGTCAATCTCGAAGCAGAGCCGCGTGGTCTTGCAGGGCAGGCGCTCGAACAGCTTCGGCGCGACCAGGCCGCCCATCCCACTGCCGGCATCGAGCACGACGTTGAACGGTTTGATCACGGAAACGTCGATGAACGACATCACGTGATCCACGTACGCATCGAGCACGTTCTTCGTGGTCACCGTGCCACGGTGGGCGGACGCCGGCGGAATGCTGTCGCCAGCGATCATCTGCCGGATCTCGGCGAGCCCTTCCTCGCCGCTCAGCGGCCACGCATCCTTGCGGACCATCTTCATGCCGTTGTACTGCTTCGGGTTGTGCGAGGCGGTGATCTGGACGCCGCCGTCGTGCGCGTCGCGGGCGACCGCGAAATACAGCATGTCGGTCGCCATCATCCCGTAGTCGACGACGTCGCAGCCCTGCGACACCGCGCCGTCGATGAACGCCTCGGCCAACGACGGCGACGAGAGGCGCATGTCGCGGCTGACCGCAATCCGCCTCGCCTTCAGATACACGACGAACGCTGCGCCAATCGCCCGCGCGGCGTCCTCGTTGACTTCGCCGGGATACACACCACGAACGTCGTACGCCTTGAAGATCTCGGGGTTCAGTTTCATAGACGGCTGTAATCGGTCACGACGGACTTGTCGCCCAGGACGACGCCGTCTTCGACCACGGCGTTGCGGCCGACGTGGCAGTGCCGGCCGAGAACCGATCGGCGCACGACCGCCTCCTGGCTGATCCGGCAGTTGGCCCACACGATCGCGTTGTCGAGAACGGCGTGCTCCTCGACGTAGGTCTGCCGGCCGATGACGCTGTAGGGAAGGATGTGCGCACCGCTCTTCACCACGGCGCCCTCGTCGATGAAGCACGGGCCCTCGACGATCGCGCCCGGTTCGACGCGCGCCTCCGGCGATACCCAGGCGACCCCTGGCGTCGCCGAGAACGGGATCGCCCGATGGCCGGTGTAGTGCCGGTCCATGATGTCGCGGTGCACCTGCATGTACTTTTCCGGCGTGCCGATGTCGATCCAGTACCCGCGGTAGAGGTAGGCAACAAAGGTTTCCTTACGCTCGATCAGCGACGGGAAGAAGCTGCGCTCGATCGACCAGGGCGTGTCCTTCGGAATGCGATCGAAGGTGTCCGGCTCGAGCACGTAAATCCCGGCGTTGATCGTGTCGCAAGTGATCTCGTCGGCGTTTGGTTTCTCGAGAAACTGGAGGATGTTCCCTCGCGCATCGGTCTCCACCAGCCCGTACGCCGTCGGATTGTCGACTGGCGTCAGCACGATGGTTGCCCTGGCCTTGCGCTCGCGGTGAAGCGCGATGACGGCTGCAAGGTCCACTTGCGTGAGCACATCGCCGTTGAAAACCACGATCGACTCGCGCAGCGACTCGCCGGCGTAACGGACCGCGCCCGCGGTTCCGAGCGGCGCCGGCTCGACTACGTAGCGGATCGCGATGCCCGACTCGCCGCCGTCGCCGAAGACTTCTTCGATGCGGCGCGGCTGATAGTTGAGGCTGAGAATCACCTCGTCGATCTCGGGGACCTGCTTCAGGAGATCGAGCTGATAGTGGAGAAACGGCCGATCGAAGATCGGCACGATCGGTTTTGGTGTGTGAACCGTAAGCGGGCGGAGACGTGTGCCTTTACCGCCCGCGAGCAGAATCGCCTTCATGACAACCACCGATGTTATCATGTGCTCACGGGCCTTCGATGAACCTCCCGAATTCGCTGACCATCACGCGCATCTTCCTCGTGCCGCTGCTCGTGGTCGTGCTCCTGACGAAGGTCAAAGGTCCCGTGATTCTCGGCCTGCCGAAGGACATCGCAGGCGCGCTCATTTTCGCGCTCGCGTCCCTTACCGATTGGGCTGACGGATACCTGGCGCGCCGCCGCAAACAGATCACGCCGCTCGGACAGGTCATCGATCCGCTCGCCGACAAGTTACTGACGTCGGCAGCGCTCATCTCGCTGGTGCAACTCGATCTCGCGCAGTCGTGGATGGTGGCGGTGATCATCGGCCGCGAGTTCGCGGTCACGACGCTGCGCAGCCTCGCATACGCGCGCGACGTGGCCATGCCCGCGTCGCCGCTCGGCAAGATCAAGATGGTGGCGCAGGTGGTCGCCATCCTCGCGCTCATCCTCGCGCACCGGCAGATGTGGCCCTTCTACTGGATCGGTCAGGCGGCGCTGTGGATCGTGGTGATTACCGCGCTGGTCTCGGGCGCCGACTACTTCCGCCGCTTCAACACGATTCTCAGCCCGCGCGTCACCGATTTCCGCGTGCTGGACAAGAAGCGGAAGGCCGGATAACGCTTACCGCCTGAAGGCCACCAGGTCGCCGTTGTAGACCGCATCGCGAGCCCGTGTGACGCGCGTCAGCGCCAGGTTGGCACCCATCGAAATCACGACCCCTTCGCCAACGCTCACCAGCGGCAGTCCCTCGGCCACATTGCGATAGATCGCGAAGCGCGCGCCGGGGAGGACACCCTGCGTCTTGCCCCAGTCGATCAGCACGAACTCTCCACCGCCGACCGTCGACCGATCTTCGTTGCCGACGACAATGCGGCCCAATGTGGCGAAGTCCGGCTGACCGACGATGTCGTTGCTCTCGACAGCCGGCGGAATCTCCGGCGGCACGAAGGGCACCAGGTAGTCGTCAATCATGATCCCGCCGCACACCTCGTCCACGCGCGCGATGGCGGTCGTTTCGTTGACCGCGACGACGCGGAGCCAGCCGAGCGTCTTGGCCCCGCGCGAGATCTGGTTGCCGCCAAACGTCATCGTGCGCCGGATGAAGAATTGCTGTCCGAGCTGTACGCCTGCAGCGGTGCCTCCGCCGAGGACGAGCAGATCGCGGTCGCCGAACAAGTTCCGAGGTATCGTGTCCTGCGATCCGATGATGCGCAGCGCGTGCGGCGGCGTCCCGTCGAGCGATGGCGGCGGCGAGCAGGCGATCGCGTGGGCGAGGGGGGAGAGCGGGAGGTCGGCCGGCTGGGCGGCAGCGAGCCCCGCGGTGGAGACCATGCCGATCGCGGCGAAGATCAGACAAGAGCGTCGCATGCGAACCTCCCTCGGCGGCCCTGGCGGTCCGCCCTGAGCGAGCGTAACGGTGCTACGGCGTCGGTTTGTTCTGTGCCTGAGCCTTGAGGTCGGTGATCATTTTCTGCGCGAGCACGAGGTGCTCGCTCTTCTCGAACTCCTGCACGAGTTTTTCGAGGTAGGGGAGCGCCTCGGCTTCCTTCCTCATCTTCACGAGCGCATCGGCGAGGTAGAAGTACACGCTGTCCCGGTTGGTGTAGCCCGGATCGTCTTTCAGCACGGACTTGAATCGATCGATCGCGCCGGGATACCACTTCTGCCGGTAATAGAAATAGCCCACCTCGTAGTCGGCCTGGCTGAGGCGATCCCGCGTCTCCCGCTGCTTGGCTTTCGCTTCCTCCATCAGGCTGCTGTTGGGATACCGGGCGACGAACGTGTCGAACTCCTTCAGGGCGGCGCGCGTCTCCGTCTGATCGCGCTGGGGCAGCCGCATCTGCCGGAAATGCGCCATGCCCAGCTTGTACTGCGCGTAGTCGGCGCGCTTGTTCGTCGGATAGAACGAGAGAAACTCGGTGTACTCGTTGATGGCCAGCACGAGGGCTTCCGACGATCCTTCACCGAGGTACGTGTCGCCAATCCCGAGCTTGGCGTCAGGACGGTACGGGCTCGCGGTGTACGTTTCCGTGACCTGCTTGAAGTACTCGCGCGCCGTGAGCCACTTCTTGTTATTCAGCGCGTCGGTGCCCTTGTCGAACAGGAACTTGTCGGGTTCACTCGTGCCCGCCGGGACGGTGCCGCGAGGCGTAGAAGCGCAGGCCGCGGCCGTGGCCAGAGCAAGAGCGGCGGCGCAGAGCCGCAGCCCGGACAGATAGCCGATACCGTGTCGCTTGATAATCACAATATTCCAGTCAGCCATTGAAACTCGGCGGCGAGACCCGCCTCGAGTCCGACGGTGGGCTCGTAGCCCAGTTCCGCGCGTGCCCGCGACGTGTCGGCGTAGGTATGCCGCATGTCGCCTTTCTGCGCCGGATCGATGTTGACCCGCGGCCGCCGACCGGCGACGCGCTCGATCATGTCGAGCACCTCGTTGATCGAGACCCGCGAACCCCCTCCAATATTGTACACGCGCCCCGGAACACCCCGGGCGGCCGCCAGCAGGTTGGCGTTCACCGCATCGGCGACGAAGGTGAAATCGCGGGTCTGGCCGCCGTCACCGTAGAGCGTGATGGGCTCGTCCTCGATCGTCGCCCGCAGAAACCGGTGAAACGCCATGTCGGGACGCTGCCGCGGTCCGTACACGGTGAAGTACCGGAGCGACACCGTCGGCACACCGAAATTTGTGAAATAAAGATGACAGAGATGCTCGGCAGCCAGCTTCGAGACGCCGTAAGGCGAGACCGGCTCGGGCAGGGCGTCTTCGCGCATCGGCATTTCGACACGATCGCCGTACACCGACGAGCTCGAGGAATAGACGAGCCGTTCCAGCGCAGGAGCATGCCTCGACGCTTCGAGCAGGACCTGGGTGGCCTCGATGTTGTTCGTCGAGTAAATGCTGAAGTCGCGTCCCCAACTCTTGCGCACGCCGGCCTGCGCGGCCAGGTGAAACACATGCGTACAATCGCGCAGGGTGTCGGCCAGATTGACGTTCTGGATCGGCGATTCGAGGAAGCGGAATCGCGGATGTTTCAGTGCCGGCGTCAGGTTTCGCTCCTTCACCGGGCGGGGGTAGTAATCGGTGAAGCAGTCGATGCCGACGACGTCCGCTCCATCGGCCAGCAGCCGCTCGACGACTGCGGAACCGATGAATCCCGCGCACCCGGTGACCAGCGCCTTCACGAGAGCACCGCCCGCACGCGCTCGGGCAGCCGGCACGGACGCCCGTTGCGATCCAGCGTGGCGTGCACGGTGTGTCCGGTGGCCAGCATGCCGGCGTCGGCCGCACGCACGACCTCGTAGTTGAACTTCACGCGCACCGGCGACAGGAGCTCGCCGGTCGTGCGGACCTCGATCTCGTCGTCGTACTTTGCCGATTCGCGATAGGTGCAATGCGCTTCGATCACAGGCAGCCCGAAACCCTCCGCTTCCATCTCTCGATAATTCCAGCCGGATTCCCGCAGCAGATCCGTCCGGCCGACCTCGAACCACACGAAGTAGTTCGCGTAGTACACGACGCCCATCTTGTCGGTTTCTGCGTAGCGCACGCGCAATCGGGAAATCGCGGGGACGCTCACCGGGCGGCCGCAGTGACGGCGCCAAGGGCGGCACCCTTGAGCTCGCGCGTGGCGCGCTCGGGGTCGGGAGTGTTGAAGACCGCCGAGCCTGCGACGACGATCCGCGCTCCGGCGGCCACCACGCGCGCGACGTTGTGCTCGTCGACGCCGCCGTCGATCTCAATCGGGGCGGCGTTGCCGGCCTCGTCGAGGATCGCGCGCACCTCACGGATTTTAGACTCGCTGTGCGGAATGAAAGTCTGGCCGCCAAACCCGGGGTTGACCGACATGACGACCACGTAGTCCAGGTCGCCGGCGATCTCCCGCAACGCGATCACCGGCGTGCCGGGATTGATCGCGACGCCCGCCTGGACGCCAAGCGCCTTGATCGCCTGCACGGTGCGATGGATATGCCGCACGGCCTCGACATGGACCGACACCATCGAGGCGCCAGCCTCCGCGAACGCCCCGATGTACTGATCGGGGTTCTCGATCATCAAGTGGACGTCGAGCGGCACCTTCGCGATGCGCTTCAACGATTTGACGACCGGGACGCCGATGGTGATGTTGGGGACGAAATGACCGTCCATGACGTCGACGTGAATCAGATCGGCGCCGCCGCGCTCCGCCATCGCGACCGCCTCGCCGAGCCTGGCGAAATCAGCCGAGAGAATCGATGGCGCGATGCGGACGCTCATCGGCTGACCTCGAGGGACACGGGTTCACCGGGACCGATCTGAAACCCCGCCTGCGGGCTTTGCCTGATCACGACGCCCGCGGCGACGCCCGGGTACGGATTGGATCCGACCACTGCCACACGAAAGCCTCGATTCCGAAGGATGTCGGCCGCCCGGTCGCCGTTGACGCCGATCAAATCGGGCATCACATAACTCGCGCCGCGCTCGCCGCGGTTGACGAGCAGCGCGACGGGTCCGCCCTCGCTCTTGGCCGGAGGCGTTTGCGCCACGATGACGTCAGGCGCGAAGTCCTGCGATCGAATCTCCGAGAGATCGGCCAGCGTCAGACCGTCTTGCGTGAGGCGCAATTGCGCTGTACGTTCCGTTTCACCGACGAGGAGCGGCATCGTGGCGGAGTGCTGCCCGGCGCTGAGCCAGATCTTGACGCTGCGCTGCCGGCGCGCCGTGGAGCCCGGCGCCGGTTCCTGTGCCACGACGTGCCCCGCCGCGATCTTCGGATCGGGACGCCGAACGGCGTCGACCTTCATGCCGAGGCCCAGTTCGGTCGCGATCGCCGTCGCTTCGTTGGCGGTGCGGTTCGTGAAGTTGGGCACCTGGACTTCGCGCGTGCGCAAGGCAACTCGCATCGAAGCGGCCGCGAACAGCACGTACGTGACCAGGAGCGCGCCTGCCAGCAGTACGAGTTTTCCCGCGCCCCAGACGCGTGTGCCTAGTGCCATGAAGAATGGTGATCGTACTACAGCTTACAGCAGACCTGAAGGTCTGCACTACGTACGATCCGCGTTCTCTGGTCTGCACTACGGTACGAGCCGGGTACTCGTAGTGCAGGCCTTCAGGCCTGCCTCACGGTACGATCCGCGTGCTCGTAGTGCAGGCCTTCAGGCCTGCCTTTCGAACACCGCGCCGAAGAACGCCTCCAGCCGATGGAGATGCGGCTGCGTGCGGAGATAGCCGCGAAGATCGACGAGCCTCGGATCGAGTCGCGCCGTCGCCTGCGCTGCGTGCAGCGGCGCGAATCCGGAGGTCGTGGCGAGGAAGGCGTCGACGACGCCTTCGTTTTCTTCGGGCTCGCTCGAGCAGGTCGCGTACACCAGCCGCCCTCCCGGCGCGACGCACGCCGCCGCTCGCTGCAGCATGGTCAACTCCGCGGCGGCGAGCGGCGACAGGTCCTGTTCGTGCCTTCGCCAGCGGATGTCCGGGTCGCGCCGCAGCGTGCCGAGCCCGGAGCAGGGCGCATCGACAAGCACGCACTCGAAAGCCGACGTGAACGGCGCGGACTGAAGGAAATCGGCTTGCACGATGCGGATGTTCGCGGCGCCGCTCGCGGCCACCGTCCTCCGGAGCAACTCGATACGGCGCTCCCGGACGTCGCACGCGACGAGCAGGCCGCCTCCGTTCATCAGCGCAGCCAGGGCCGTCGTCTTGCCTCCTGGCGAGGCGCAGGTGTCGAGCACGCGAGCGAGCGCCTCGTCGCCGGCAAGCAGCGGCACGAGCTGCGACGCTTCGTCCTGGACAACAAATGCTCCCTCGTCGCGCAGCGGACCCCTGAGCGGGTGCCCTTCGTCCACGACCAGACCGTCCGGCGCATAGTCGGTTGGGTGAACCAGGATCTCGTCCGCCGCGAGCCGTCCGATCAGTTCATCGCGCGTCGTCCGCAAGCGGTTGGCGCGCAGCGTGACCGAACCCGGCGTGTTGTTGAAACGCATCCAGGATTCGGCGGCGTCGAGGCCGAGCCGCTCGTACCAGCGCTCCGCGAGCCACCGAGGGTGTGAAAGCGAGACGCTGAGGTACTCCAGGGCCGCGGCGTGGTCGCCTGCATCGGATGGACGGGCGGGCAGCGGCAACGAGTTCCGGCGCCTCGACACCGATCGCAGGATCGCGTTGACGAATCCGCTCGCGCTGCGTTTGCCCGCACGCTTCGTCAGGTCGACGGCGTCGTCGACGACGGCAGCGGCCGGGACGCGCGTCAGGTGCAGCAGCTGGTAGATGCTGAGGCGCAGGATTTCGAGGACCTCTGGATCGAGACGGGTGATCGCGCGCTTCGAGAACGTGACGACCAGGTGATCGAGCGTCGATCGCCATCGCTGAACGCCGGCGGCGATCTCCGCGGCCAACGCGCGATCGCGCTCGTCGGCGAGCCCCGAGCGAGCGGAGGCAATGGCGGAAGGAAGGTCGGCGCTTCCGGTCGAAACGGCGCAGAGGATCTGGTATGCCGCCAGCCTCGCGGGCGCAATCATGGCGCGGCCGTGAAGCGATCGCCCGCGGTCAGCCGATGGCCGGCGAGGAACTCACGCGCGCTCATCGGGCGCTTGCCCTCGGCCTGAATTTCCGTCACGCGAAGGCGTCCGGCACCGGTCGCGATGATCAGGCGATCGCCGTTGGCTTCGAGGATCGTTCCCGGGCCCACGCTGCCGTCGCCTGGAGCATCGACGAGGGAGCGGAGCAGGATGAACCGTTTGCCTCCCAGAAAACTGAAGGCATGGGGCCATGGATGCAGGCCGCGAATCAGGTTGTGAATGCGGGCCGCCGGCCATTGCCAGTCGATGGCGCCATCGTCCTTCGTGAGCCGGTGGGCGTAGGTGGCGAGACTGTCGTCCTGCGGCGTCTCGCGCGCCTGGCCGCGGGCGATCTGGTCCACGACAGCGACGAGCAGACGCGCACCAATCGTTGCGAGGTCGCGTTCGACCTCCTCGCTCGTTTCTTCCGGCCCGATCGGACGGTGATCCTTTGCCAGCATCGGCCCGGCGTCGAGTGCCTTGACCACTCGCATGATCGTGATTCCCGTCGAGATCTCGCCGTCGACGATGGCCCGATGAACCGGGGCCGCACCGCGGTATCGGGGAAGCAGCGATCCGTGGACGTTGATCATGCCGAGCCGGGGGACGGCCAGGATTGCATCAGTCAGGATGCGACCGTACGCCGCGACGACACCGAGATCGGCCTGCCACGCGGACAGCGCGTCGAGAAACGCGGGATCCTTCATGCGCTCCGGCTGAAGGATCGGCAGTCCCGCCTGGAGTGCCCGCGCCTTGACGGGCGCGTCGGACGTCTTCTGCCCGCGGCCGCGTGGCCGATCCGGCTGCGTGACGACGCCGGCGACGGTGTGAGGCGAGGCGGCAAGCAGCGCGTCGAGCGAGGGCACGGCAAACGCCGGCGTCCCGAAGAACACAATTACCATTTGCCGGCGCGCGTCAGCTTGTGAATCTTCCGGACGATCAGATCTCTTTTGATGCCGCGCAGCCGGTCCACGAACAGCGCGCCATCGAGGTGATCCATCTCGTGCTGAAAGGCGCGCGCCAGCAGCCCGGTCCCTTCATGCTGTTGAGGCTCGCCGTTGCGGTCGAGGCTCTTGATGACGGCGCGCATCGGGCGCATCACGGTGGCGTTGAACCCCGGCACGCTGAGGCAGCCTTCCTCTTCGAGCTGCACGCCGTCGCGCTCGATAAACTCCGGGTTGACCATCACCAGGAGTCCGTTCGGGTCGCGCCCGACCGACACGTCCACCACGAAGATGCGCAGAGGCACCCCGACCTGGGTCGCGGCGAGGCCGACGCCTGGCGCGGCGTACATGGTCTCGATCATGTCATCGATGAGGTGGTCGATCTCCGGTGTGAAGGCGTCGACGTTCCGCGCCTTCTCGTGGAGTACGGAGTCACCGTACTTGAGAATCGGTCGAATCATGAAAATTTTAGGCCCACCAGTGTATCCGAGGCACGCGTGAGGACCGAACGTCGCCGGGAATTGGCGATCAGATTGCATTTCGGACGGTCATGGCTCAGGTTCTCGCGCAATACACCGACGTCCTGACCGACGAGGATCGCGTCAGATACCGCGCGCACGCGTGCGGTTCTCCGATGGCGGATGGGAAATGGCAGGGGTGGCTTGAGTTTCTTCCGCTCGATGGATCGACACCCGTTCGTTCGGGCCGCGAAACGACGCAGCCGAATAAAGCCGACGTCGAGTACTGGGCCAACGGGCTGACGGTCGTCTACTTACAAGGCGCCCTTCAGCGCGCGCTGCATCCGCTGGTTCGAACGACCGCCGTTCCGGACCTGCCGGCGTACTCCGAACCGGCGCCGCCGCTTGTTCAACCCGCAGCAAAGCCCGCAACCGCGGACGCTGTTCTCAATCCGTTCCACGTGTTCGAGCGCGGGGAAGGTCTTCTCCGCAATCAACTCGGCGCGTTATCCGCATGGCACCTGGTGAACATCATCACGGCGTACGAGCTGAGCGATACGCCGTCGGCGGTGCTGAACCGGCTCCCCGCAGCCGACCTCATCGACATCATCGTCGCCGCTGTCATCGCTGAGAGCCGATAGCAATGGCGTATCAATTAGCTGCAAACCAGTGTCAACGTTGACAGGTAAATGCTGGCAGTACGAACAAGAATGCGGCGCAGCCGTGCTTGAAGGCGTAGGATAGGCGCGTGAACGTGTGCCGCTGTACGAGCTTGAAACATCCAGAGCACCGTGGGCAACTCTGCGAGAAGGTTGCAACCGAGCCCGACGGGTACTGCCGCGCATGTCACGAGCACGCGGTGGCTGAACGGCCGAAGACGACGCCTCCCGCGCGCGTGCCCTCGCAGTAGACGCTCGCGCGAGAGCGGTTCACACGTCGATGACTGGTCCGTTCGAAGGCGGCGGCACCGTCCCGGTCTGCTGCCGGCGACGCGTCGCGATGACCACCGCCACGCATCCTGTCCAGAGCGGAAGCACGTCGCTAATCGGCAGGAATTCGAGAGCGAACGTCGGCAGCAGCAGCGGATGGAAGCCGAGGAGCCGCCACGTGGCTGCGGCGGCGGCGACGTCGAGGATTTCGTCGGCAAACGCCCAGCCGAACGGACCCAGCAGCAGCTGCAGCGCATCGGTGACGACGGCGACCGCATAGGCACTGCGGACGCGCGCGGGCGTCACCGTCGGCACGTCAGACCATGAAGCCACTTCGAGATCGCTCCTGGAACGATCGTAGCACTGGTCGCGGGCGCCGGTCAGCTCGCGGTAGGGCAGAGGTCTCCAGAGGATGCGCTATGCGAAGCGTGCGCGCGTCAGCGGACGATGACGCTCTCGGCGGTCTGACGTTCCTGACTTCTCCAGCAGTTGCGGCCGCTGCGCTTCGCATCGTACAGCGCGGCGTCGGCCCTGCGCAGGACGCGCTCGACACCATCGTCGGCCGACAGGCTCTCGCTGACGCCGATGCTGCAGGTGCAACGCACGTCGCCCGCGGGAAGGACGACAACGAGACGCCGGCACGCGTCGAGGATGCGATCCGCAATCGTCTGCGCCGCGGCAAGCGAGGTTTCCGGCGCGAGCAGGGCGAACTCTTCGCCTCCGAGCCGCCCGATGATGTCCGAGTGGCGACACTCGGCGCGCAGCATGTCGCTGAACCGTCGAAGCAGCATGTCTCCGGCGTCGTGGCCGAACGTGTCGTTGACGCGCTTGAAGAAGTCGAGGTCGAGGAGCAGTACGCTGAACGAGCGGTCGTATCGCTGAAACCTCGAGAACTCGGTCGCGCCAAGCTCGAACCAGGACCGCCGCGAATGCAGATCGGTGAGCGCGTCAGTGCTCACGAGACGTTCGAGATGATTTCGCGCCTCCTGCAGCTCACTCACCTGGCCTGCGAGCCGGCCCTGGAGCTCCGCGACGCGCACGCCCACTTGCACCCGCGCGCGCAGTTCCTCGGTGTCGATCGGTTTGATCATGTAATCGTCGGCGCCGGCATCGAGACCGGCGACGAGATCGGAGCGGCTGTCGCGCCCGGTGAGCAACAGCACGTACATCGCCGCGAGCCCGGGGTTCATGCGGATCCGCCGGCAGATTTCGACGCCGTCGATGCCCGGCATGGTCCAGTCGATGATCGCCAGTGCCGGAGCCGTTCCGGTCTCGAGCACGTGCCAGGCGGAGGTGCCGTCGCCGGCCGACACGACCTCGAGGCCCAGGCGATGGAGCACGCGGGCCAGGACCGCCGTCGTGACCGGATCGTCGTCCGCCACCAGGGCTCGCATGGCTCGGCAGGGAGCAAACCGGATGCCTGCGGAAGGATCGGGAATCGGTGAGCATTTCGAGGTGCGCTCGTGCGGAATTCCTGCCCAAACTGTCGCCGGTGTTCAGATACGGTGATCGGGCGAAGGGGCTGCGAGTTCAATCCTGGGACACGGACGACAACTTCGGGTCCGGCGGTAACCATCGGCGGATCGTGGGCAAAATGGCTAGCGATGAACATGCCTGTCACACGAGTCGTCCGAGCCGCGCTGATCGCCGCGACGATCGCGATCCCGATTGTCTGTTTTGCGGCTTCGCCTCAATCGGTCGTCGACGAGCTGCTCGCCGCCGATCGCGCGTTCTCCGCCGCGAGCGCGAACACCGATCTGATTTCGGGTCTGACGGCGATGTTTGCCGACGACGTAGTGATCCCGAATCCTCCCGGCCAGTTCGCGGAAGGCAAGGCGGCCGTCGTGGCGATGCTTCGCGCGAACGCGGACAATGCCCGATCGCGAACTGAGTGGACGCCAGTCCGCGGCGGCGTGTCGGCTGACGGTCAGCACGGATTCACGGCCGGCTTCATGACGCTGAACCGTCCCGACGGCGCGGCGCTCGCATTGAAGTACCTGGCGTACTGGGTGAAGCGTTCCGAAGGTTGGCGCGTGGCGGCGTACAAGCGCGCCCGCGCGGGAGAGGGCAGCGCATCCCACGCGATGATCGCGCCGTTGCTCCCCGCACAACTGGTCGCGCCGTCAACGGACGCCGCGGTCATCACTCGGCATCGCGAGAGCCTCGATGCGGCCGAACGGGCGTTTTCGAATGAAGCGCAGAAAATCGGACTCGGGCCGGCGTTCGTGAAGTTCGGGAGCGACGACTCGCTGAACCTCGGCGGCGCCTCGGACGCGGGCCTTGTCGTCGGCGCCGAGAACATCGCGCGCACCGTGTCGGCGGGTCAGCCTGCGGGCGGAAGCACCTTGAACTGGGCGCCGGACCGCGTGATCGTCGCGTCGAGCGGCGATCTCGGCGTCACCATCGGCATGATTCATCCCAACGCGCCCGCTGCCGGTCAACCGGCGAACTTCCCGTTCTTCACCATCTGGCGGCGTCAGAGCGCGACCGCGCCGTGGCGATACGTGGCGGAGTAGGAATCCAAGTTCTGATACCCCCTTGAACCGGCGCGCGACCGGTCTACAATCCCGAACATGCGCACCCGGTTTCTTGCCGTCTCTGTGCTGATGCTGTCGTTTTGCACGCTGGTGGCGTTGCGCGCCCAAATCACCAGCAATCCGATTCCGGCTCCCGTTGTGAAGCGCGGCATCGCCCTCGAAATTCGCGACGTCGTCCGGCTCCCGGATACGCGTGGGCTGAGGCCGCTCTCGGAAGACGTCAATCCTGCTGGATGGGCCCGGGTGAGTTTCGTACGCGACGCGCCCGACGGACGGCGCTTTGCCAACGACTCCCGCGGGCGGTTGTATCTACTCGAGAACGGCAGGCCGCCGGCGGTCTACGCCGACATGGCGGCGGCCTTCCCATTTGCCGTCTACAACCGCCTCGAGAGCGGCTTCATCGGCTTCGACTTCCACCCGGAGTTCGCCAGGAACGGTCTCTTCTACACGATTCACGCCGAGCGCGCGGCGGGGAATCCGGCGAAGCCCGATTTCATTCCTCCAGGCTTCACGTCGGCCGACGTGACGTTTCACAACGTGATCACCGAGTGGCGTGCGACGAATCCGGCCGCGAACACGTTCGAGGGGCGACGGCGCGAGCTTCTGCGCGTCGCCCACATCGTGGAGACGCTCACGCATCCAATGGGCAACGTCGAGTTCAACCCGACCGCCAGGCCTGGCTCGCAGGACTACGGATTGCTCTATACCAGCGGAAGCGACCTCGGATTCAGCAACGGCGCGGGACCCAGGAGCCACAATCCCGGCCAGACACAGCGGCTCGATTCGATCGTGACGGCGATCCTGCGGATCGATCCGCGGAGTCCGACCGAGACGCACGGCGTCAAGGGGCTCGGCGACTACACGATTCCACCTGGGAACGTGTTCGCCGCCGACGGCAAGCCGGAAACGCTGGGCGAGATTTACGCATACGGGTTTCGCAATGCGCACCGCCTGTCCTGGGACACGACCGATGGGACGATGTTCGCGCTCGACATCGGCATGGACAACGTCGAAGAGATCAACATCGTTCGCAACGGGGGCAACTACGGCTGGATGAAACGCGAGGGCATCTGGGAGAACGGCATGAGCCGGCCTGGCGGTGCTCTCGACCAGTTGTTCCCGCTGCCCGACGATGTACTCGATGGCCGCACGAAGGACGAGTTCATCTATCCGGTCGCGATGTACGACCACGACGAGGGTGTCGCGATCAGCGGCGGGTTTGCCTACAACGGATCCATCGCAGCGCTGCGCGGCAAGTTCGTGTTCGGCGACATCAATCGCGGACGGGTCTTTGCCGCCGACACTGCGGCGCTGAAGAAGGCGGACGACGGGATTCCGCGGACCGTCGCGCCGATCGAGGAGATTCAGCTTCATACCCGCGACACCAAAGGCGCGAGAGTCGACGTGGCCTTCAAGGAACTGGTCGAGAAGACGATGGGGACGCCGCTCACTCGGGCCGACTTGCAAATCAGCCGCAGCCGCGACGGCGAGTTGTTCCTGACGTCACGTCAGGATGGATGGATCCGGATGCTGGCTCAGTAGGCACTTCTTTTCCACACTTGTTCCAGCCGAGGTGCCGCTTGGTGAAGGCGGGCGACACTTCCGCCTGTTTCTGGCGCCCATCGTCGAGCTGATCAGTGGCCGGACTTTTGCTCAGTCTCGACGGTGATGCTAAGAGCCTCTTACATCCAGGGCGTGATCGCCGCGAGCCTCTTGACAGCCTGCGCGTCGCAAGGAGGTCTCAAGGCCAAGAAAGCCGAGTTGCGTTTCTCGGAGGCGCAGCGCATGGACGCCATTCGGCGGGCGCAGGTCTGGGAAGCGACCGACGTCGCGTCGATGGACATCCGAACCGGTCCAAAAGCACACGGATCCTTCGCGCCGGACGAGACCGTGAACTGCGCGTATCGCGACAAGGTGATGTCCGGCAACTCGCCGAAGTTCACGTGCGTCATCCCGCCCGACGATGAAGTGAAGGTGAAGTTCGGACGCGAGAACGGGGAAGTGTACGCCGAAGTGGCGGCCACGCGGCTGTTCTGGGCGCTCGGCTTCCCGGTCGATCGGATGTACCCGGTGCGGATCGTCTGCGACGGATGCCCGGACCGCGGAGGGCCTGTGCACGAGGACGGCAAGCTCGTCTTCGATCCCGCCTCGATCGAGCGCAAGCTGAAGGGCTGGGCGATCGAGACCGCGCCGGATTCCGGCTGGGCATGGCCTGAGCTGGACAAGGTCGACGAAGCCGCCGGCGGCGCGCCGCGCGCTCAACGCGATGCGCTGAAACTCCTCGCGGTCTTCGTGCAGCACACCGACAACAAGCCCGCGCAGCAGCGCCTGCTCTGCACCGACGAGAAAGCCGACGAGAAGCTCCATCGCTGCGACCACCCGGTGATGATGGTCAACGATCTCGGACAGACCTTCGGCCGCTCCAACCTGTTCAACCGTGATCACGTGGGCAGCGTCAATCTCGAGAAGTGGGCAACCGCACACGTCTGGTCCGACGCGCACGTGTGCATCGGCGATCTGCCGCCGTCACAAAGCGGAACGCTCGAGAATCCGCCAATCAGCGAAGCGGGACGGAAGTTTCTCTCGGACCTGTTGATGCAGCTCTCCGACGATCAGCTGCGGGCGTTGTTCGACGTGGCGCGTTTTGCGGAGCGGAAGGAAGGCGACCGTAAGCCGGCAAACGTCGACGAGTGGGTGGACGCGTTCAAGAAAAAGAGGGGCGAGATCGCCGACCGGACCTGCCCCTCGTAAGCCTTACTTGATGAATGTACCGTCGCGCAGGTCGCTGATGGCCTGGCGGAGCTGCTCCTGCGTGTTCATCACGATGGGACCGTACCACGCGACCGGCTCCTCGAGAGGCTTGCCCGAGACGAGCAGGAAACGGATGCCTTGATCTCCCGCCTGTACGACTACTTCGTCGCCGCTGTCGAACAGGACGAGCGATCGGTTGCCGGCCTCGTCCCGCCGCACCGTGTCGCTGCCGTCGGTCGCCTCGGTCAGGACGCCTTGCGGATCCGACGCGTCGCGAAAGCTGCCCGAGCCGGCGAAGACGTACGCGAACGCGTGCCTGCTGGTGTCGACCTTCAGCCGCTTGCGTTTCCCGGGCGGCACGGAGACGTCGATGTACTGCGGGTCGGCGGCGACCCCCTCGACCGGCCCCTGCTTGCCCCAGAAGTCGCCGACGATCACACGAACCCGCGTGCCGTCGTCGTCGACGACCTCGGGAATGTCCTGCGAGGCGATGTCCTGATAGCGCGGCGCCGTCATCTTCAGGTTCGCAGGGAGGTTGGCCCAGAGCTGAAAGCCATGCATGCGGCCTTGCGCGTCTCCCTGCGGCATTTCCTGGTGCATGATGCCGCTGCCGGCCGTCATCCACTGGACGTCGCCGGCGCCGAGGCTGCCGCGGTTGCCGAGGCTGTCGCCGTGCTCGACGTTGCCGGCGAGCACGTAGGTGATCGTCTCGATGCCGCGATGCGGGTGCCACGGGAATCCGGCCAGGTAGTCCGCGGGCCGGTCGTTGCGAAAGTCGTCGAAGAGCAGAAAGGGATCGAACTCGCTCGTATTGCCGAATCCGAATGCGCGGCGGAGCTTGACGCCGGCGCCTTCGGTGTGGGGAGTGGCGGAGATCTGACGCTTGACGGGGCGGATCGACATGACGGATGCTCCTTACTAAGAGGAAGTAACTATACTTTATATATGAACGAGGTGTCAAGAAAGAAAGCGTCGAGAAAGAAGGCGCCGGAGCTGTGTGTCCGCTTCCACCGGGCGAGCGAGCTGATCGGCCGCCGCTGGACAGGGGCGATCATCTTCGTGATGCTGCGGACGCCCTGCCGCTTCGCCACCCTGCGCGAAGCGGTCCCGGACATTACCGATCGCATGCTCAGCGAGCGTCTCCAGGAACTCGAGCGCGAGGGCATCGTCGAACGAGTCGTCCTGCCGCAGGCGCCGGTCCGGGTGGAGTATGCGCTGACCAGAAAAGGGAAGGCGCTTGGCAAAGCCATCAAAGCCATTCAGGATTGGGCGCACACGTGGATCGACGCGTAAGCGAAGGTTCGCCGTTCCCCCGCGGCGCAACCTGGGACGGGAGCGGTGTCAACTTCAGCCTGTTCTCGGCGAATGCCACCAAGGTCGAGCTGTGCCTGTTCGATGACCGCGGCGAACGCGAGCTGAAGCGCATCGAGCTGCCGGAATACACGAACGAGATCTGGCACGGCTACGTGCCCGGCATCGGCCCGTCGACCGTGTACGGCTACCGCGTGTACGGGCCGTACGAACCCGAGTCGGGCCACCGGTTCAATCCGCACAAGCTGTTGCTCGATCCCTACGCGCGCGCGCACACCGGCGAGCTGACGTGGAATCCCGCCTGCTTCGGGTACACCATCGGCGGCGAAGGGGATGACCTGTCGTTCGACGAGCGCGACAGCGCGCCGTTCGTCCCCAAGTGCGTTGTCGTCGATCCCAACTTCGACTGGCACGGTGAGCCGAACCGCCGGCCGGTCCCCTGGGATCACACGGTGCTGTACGAAGCGCACGTTCGCGGCTATACCAGGCTCCATCCGGACGTCTCCGAACACCAGCGCGGGACGTTTGCCGGGCTCGGCACGGCCGTCATCGCGTACATCAAATCGCTCGGCGTCACCAGCGTGGAACTGCTGCCGGTTCACACGTTCGTCAGCGAGAGTCACCTGATCGAGCGCGGCAGTTCCAACTATTGGGGCTACAACAGCATCGGCTTCTTCGCGCCCGATCCGCGCTACGCCTCGGACCGCGCGAACAGCCTGCGCGAGTTCAAGGAGATGGTGGCGCGATTCCACGACGCCGGGCTCGAAGTGATCCTGGACGTGGTTTACAACCACACCGCCGAAGGCAACGAGCGCGGGCCGACGCTGTCGTTCCGGGGGATCGACAACGCCTCGTACTACCGCCTCGTCGACGATCAGCCGCGCTTCTACGTCAACGACACCGGCACCGGCAATACGCTGAACCTGAGCCACGCGCGGGTCATCCAGCTGGTGACCGACAGCCTGCGCTACTGGGTCACCGAAACGCATGTCGACGGGTTCCGTTTCGATTTGGGAACAGTACTCGCCCGAGAGCCGAGCGGGTTCGACTATCGCAGCGGCTTTCTGAAGGCCTGCAGCCAGGATCCCGTCCTCGAGACGGTGAAGCTCATCGCCGAACCCTGGGATTGCGGGCCCGGCGGCTACCAGGTCGGCGCGTTTCCGCCAGGCTGGGCGGAGTGGAACGATCAGTTCCGCGACACCGTGCGGAGCTTCTGGAAGGGTGACGTCACTGCAGCGGCGTTGGCCCCCTGTCTCTGCGCATCGCCGGACCTCTTCAAGCGCCGCGGTCGCAAGCCGTGGGCCTCGATCAACTTCGTCACGTCCCATGACGGGTTCACGCTGAACGACCTTGTCACGTACAACGACAAGCACAACGAGGCGAACGGCGAGAACAACAACGACGGGACGTCGAACAATCGCTCGTGGAACTCGGGCGTCGAAGGCCCGACTGACGATGCTGCGATTGTCGCGCTGCGCGGCCGCCAGGTGCGCAACATGCTGGCGACAACGCTCCTCTCACAGGGAACGCCGATGATTCTGGCCGGCGACGAGATGGGACGGACGCAGCGGGGCAACAACAACGCGTACTGCCAGGATAACGAGATCAGCTGGGTGAAGTGGGACGTGCCCGAGAGCGCGGTGCTCCTCCGCGCCTTCGTTCAACGGCTCACGTGGCTGCGGCACCAATATCCGATCCTCAGGCGGGTGCGATTCTTCACCGGGGAATTGATTGACGCCGCCGGCAGCCGCGACATCACCTGGATCAACGCGACGGGCGCCGAGATGCGCGCGGAAGACTGGGCGGACGGGGGCATGCGCTGCTTCGGGATGTTGATGGACGGCCGGGCGCAGCCGACGGGCGTCGGCCGGCGTGGTGAAGACGCCACGATGCTCATGGTCCTGAACGGGCATCACGACCTCGTCCAGTTCACGCTGCCCGCGCACGCCGGCGGGAAGCAGTGGTCGCTGCTCATCGACACGAACATTCCGGAGCACGAACCCGACTCGGCTCAGTTTTCGTTCGGGGCCATCTACGATGTCACCGCACGCTCGCTGCTCCTGTTCGCGCTGGAGCCGGAGCGCGGCGAAGATGTGAGGGGCTGAGGCTCAGGCGACGCCGATCACCCGATCGCGGCCCGCGCTCTTGGCTTCGTAGAGCGCCTTGTCGGCGCGTTGGCACGCCATCGTCAAGGATTCATCGATGCGGCGCGCCACCAGTCCCGCGCTGATGGTCATGCGCACCGGCGTGCCGTCGTGACGCAGCTGGATCTCGGCCACGGCGCGGCGGATCCGGTCCGTCACCTGCCGGGCGCCTTCCAGGCCGGTTTCGGGGAACAGCAACGCTAACTCGTCGCCGCCGTAGCGGCCGAGCAGGTCGTGCCGCCGCAGTTCGCCGCGGACCGCCTCGCCCACGACGCGCAGCGCCTCGTCGCCGGTGCTGTGACCGAAGGTATCGTTCACGCTCTTGAAGTAGTCGACGTCGATGAGCGCCACGCAGAGCGGATGGCGGTGACGCGTCGATCGCGCCCACTCGAGCTCCGCCAGGTCGAAGAAGTGCCGTCGGGTGAGCGCGCCGGTCAGCGTGTCGATGGTCGCGAGGGCGCGAAGCTGATCCTCGATGCGTTTCTGCTCCGTGACGTCCGTGAGCGTCAGCATCACGAGCGTCTCGCCGCCGCTGACGAGCGTGCTGGCGTTCAGCAAGGAATAGAAGCTCGAGCCTCGTCTCGTGCGGATTTTCACGCCGGCAGCGTCGATGCGCCGATCGCGTTCCAGCGTTTCACGGAACCGGCCGCGTGCCGCGGCATCGCTCAGCTGCGGCGCCCGGCGTCCGACGATTTCGTCGACGGTGGTCTCGAAGAGGTCCGCCGCCCGCTCGTTGCAGAATCGCACGCGATCGTCGTCGAGACCGATGAGCAGCATGGGCACCGGAGCCGTCGTCAAGAGCGTACGGAAATTGTCCTCGCTCTGTTTCAGCTCGCTCGTCCGCTGTCGGACGAGCTGCTCGAGGCGCAGGCGATCCTCCTCCGCGCGCCGTTCGGTCGCCGCCACGTAGGCGCCAAGCTCCGTGATGGTGTTGTTGACCAGGAACGCGAGGACGTCCGCCGCATCGCCGCCGTAATCCCGGCTGACCTCCACCGTGAAGTCGCCGGCGGCCACGCGGACGAGCGCGTCGGAAAGATGCGCCACGATGCGCGCGAGCCGATCTTCACGCTGCCGCGACGTCCGGAGGACGCGCTCGAGCTCCTCCGCGACGGCGTTGAAGAAAAAGGCGGTCGTGTCATCGCGATCGCGGAGCATCGTCCGCGGCAGGCGGTAATCGAACTCTCCCTGGCACAGGCGGAAGAATCCGTCGACGAGCGCCGCCGACAAGGCGTCGGTCTCTAGCGCGTCAACGCGTTCTGCCGGATCCACGACAGGGCCTCCTGATAGGTGCCGAACATGCGCGTGGGCACGCTCGGCGGGTTGAGACCGATGAACACCGAGCTTACGGCGCGTCCAAACATCGTGCCGCCAACCAGCGCAAAGCACGTCTGCAGCGTTGGATCGGGTGCAGTCCGATAGACGTCGCGGGCGCCGGAATTCTGTGACGCGACGCGGTCCATGAAGACGATCGTGCCGGCGCGGCTGCCGCGCGCGCGAAGGTGCGTCAGCTGAATCTGGATGCTGACCGCCGCGGTGTCAGCGGTATCCGATGCGCCGTCGAACGGCACGACCGCGAGGACGCCGGTCTCGACTTCGAAGAAGTCGGCATTGGCCGATCGCCCAATCGGCGTCCACGCAGAAGTGTCCGGAATCATGCGTGGATTTTCGAATTCGGACGCTGCGTGGCGACCCATGCTGCGGCGTCCTCGACCGACTCGAAGAGCTTTGTTGGAACCGCCGGGCGCGTCAGGCCAAGAAAGAAGCTGCCAATCGCCCGCGCGAG
>Ga0070665_100002302_pt1 | contig 21191 bp, 14 predicted proteins | sample KBSS13metaG_FD_65862 | JGI IMG/M metagenome (GOLD analysis project Ga0070665, IMG submission 65862) | Switchgrass rhizosphere microbial communities from Kellogg Biological Station, Michigan, USA - KBS S1-3 metaG | ecosystem: Host-associated > Plants > Roots > Rhizosphere > Soil ...
CATAACCCTTCCGATTCGGCGGCTCGCAGCAGGGCGGCCAGGTGAGGTACTTGCGCGATCACTCTTCGCTTGTACCCGTTGTGCGAGAGAGCCGCATCGACGGACGCGTTGCCGCTATGGGATCTCATCGTCACGTGGGCCGCACTCAGATAGCGATCCAGCGTGAGCGGATTGCGGTCCGCGGTGACGCAAACGAACGCCTCCTTGTACAAGACCGCGGAGACGAGTTCGTCGCTTCGCGGCGGATCGACCGCCACGGCCATGTCGATGGTTCGCCGCCCGAGATCTTCCGCGAGGCTGTGGTGTTCGTAGGGCAGGATTTTCAGCGCGGTTTGCGGGCTTTCGGCGGCGAGCCGTTTCACGAGAGTCGGCGCCAGGGCCAGCACGAACTCATCGCGCATGGCGACGGCTGCGCGTGTGCGACGGGCTTGCCTGCCATCTTCCTCGAGCAACCTGTCCAGTGCGCCTAAGGTTTCACCCAGCGGGCTGAGCAGCCGCTGCGCCCGCCTCGTGAGAACCATCTGATCCCCGCGCCGCATGAGGAGCTGATCGTTCAGCTCGGTGCGCAGCTGTCCCAGTGTCTTGGTCGCAGTCGATCGGGCAACGCCTAGTTCCGCCGCTGCGGATGACGGGCTCCTCGTACGCAGCAGCGCTTCGAGAGCCCGGATCCGGTCGAGGGAAGGCGCTTTCATCGGCGGCGGCGCGTTCCTCTCAATGCGAGTCGCGCGGGACGTCCGTGCCGCTGCCGCCGACGAGGACATCGAGATCTGCGCCCAGGTGGGCCTGTTGAACGTGATCCGTGTACAGCTTGTACCAGCCTCGCGTCGGCGCCGGCGCGGGAGTCCAGCTTGCGCGACGTTTCGCGAGCTCGGCTTCGCTCACATCGAGGTGCAGCCGTCGGACGGGAACATCCAGCTCGATCATGTCGCCCGTTTTCACGAGCGCGAGCGTTCCGCCCGCCGCGGCTTCCGGTGAGACGTGCAGCACGACCGTGCCGTACGCCGTGCCACTCATGCGCGCATCGGAGATGCGGACCATGTCGGTGATGCCTTTGCGAAGCACTTTCGGCGGCAGCGGCATGTTGCCGACTTCCGCCATGCCGGGATACCCGCGCGGCCCGCAATTCTTCAGCACCATGATGCAATGCTCGTCGATGTCGAGCGTCTCATCACCAATGCGCGCCTTGAAGTCCTCGATGGTTTCGAAGACGACGGCGCGGCCGCGGTGCTTCAGCAGGTGCGGTGACGCTGCCGAAGGTTTGATCACGGCGCCGTCGACGGCAAGATTGCCGCGCAGGACCGCGATGCCCGCTTCTTCCTTGAAGGGCTCTGCAAACGGACGGATGACTTCACGATTCCAGCAGGGCGCGTCCGCGATGTTTTCGCCAAGCGTTCTGCCGTTTGCCGTGAGCGCATTCGTGTCGAGAAGATGCGCGACTTCCTTCATCACCGCGGGCAGGCCGCCGGCGTAGTAGAAGTCCTCCATCAGATACTGTCCGGAGGGCTGCAGGTTCACGAGGCAGGGGAGCTCCGAACCGAGACGGTCCCAATCGTCGAGCTCGAGCTTCACCCCCATGCGACCCGCGATGGCCAGGAGGTGAATCACCGCGTTGGTCGATCCGCCGATCGCCGCGTTGACGCGGATGGCGTTCTCGAACGCGCGGCGGGTGAGAATCTTCGAGAGACGAAGGTCTTCGTTCACCATGCCGACGATGCGCCGGCCGGTCAGTTGAGCTTGCCGAGCGCGTCGCGCATCGACTGCCGGAATGGCGGCGTTGCCGGGGAGCGAGACGCCGAGCGCTTCGACCATGCTCGCCATCGTCGACGCCGTGCCCATCGTCATGCAGTGGCCCTTTGACCGATGCATGCAGGACTCCGCCGAGTTGAACTGCTCGGAGGTCATTCGTCCGGCGCGCACTTCCTCCGACATCTTCCATACGGAGGTACCGGAGCCAAGATCCTGGCCCTGGAATTTGCCGCTCAGCATGGGACCGCCGGAAAGCCCGATCGTCGGCAGGTCGCAGCTCGCGGCGCCCATGAGCAGCGCGGGCGTCGTCTTGTCACAGCCCATCAGCAGCACGACGCCGTCGATCGGATTGCCGCGAATCGACTCTTCGACGTCCATGCTGGCGAGATTTCGAAACAGCATCGCTGTGGGGCGCAGCTGGGTTTCGCCGAGCGACATCACGGGAAATTCGAGCGGAAAGCCACCCGCTTCGTACACGCCGCGCTTCACGAACTCCGCGAGCTCGCGGAAGTGACCGTTGCAGGGCGTGAGCTCCGACCAGGTGTTACAGATGCCGATGACCGGGCGGCCGTCGAAGAGATCTTCCGGATAGCCTTGGCCCTTCATCCAGCTACGGTGCATGAAGCCGTCGCGGTCGGCTTTGCCGAACCATTCCTGGCTGCGCAGGCGGCGCGGCTTTTTTCCTGAACTCATGGGGGTCTTCGAGAGCGCTCCGGGCAAAAAGGTTTACTGGGCGGCATCGTACTAGGCATATTCATACTGGAATAATCACAAACCGCCCGAGAGCCATAACGAGTTTCGTATGAGCACGATCACTGCTGAAACTGGAATGCCCGCAAACAGTGCCCACTATCCGAGCCTGCGCGGCAAGCGTGCCTTCATCACCGGAGGGGGTTCCGGAATCGGTGCGTGCCTGGTGGAAGCGTTCGCGCGCCAGGGTTCGCGAGTCGCATTCGTCGACATCGCCGCGCGCGAGTCGGAGCAGCTCGTGCAATCGCTGCGCTCCAGTGGCTTCGATCCGCCATGGTTCCGGGTTTGCGACGTCACGGATGTTGCCGCACTTCAGCGCGCTATCGCGGATGCGGCTGCGGCGCTGGGGGACTTCGACACGCTGGTGAACAACGTGGCGAGCGATGACCGGCACGCTATCGCGGACGTTACGCCGGATTACTGGGATCAACGCATGGCGATCAATCAACGGCCGGCGTTCTTCGCCATTCAGTCGGTGCTGCCCGGAATGCACAGGGCAGGTGGCGGCTCGATCGTGAACATCGGCTCGACGGGCTGGCAGTCGAAGTCGGGCGGCTATCCGGCCTATGCGACGGCGAAGTCATCGGTGATGGGGCTGACCCGCGGTCTCGCAAGGGAGCTGGGCGCACAGCGTATTCGCATCAACGTGGTGTCGCCCGGCTGGGTCATGACCGAGCGCCAACTGCGACTTTGGGCCGTGCCGGACATGGCCGGCGAGCTGGCCCGCGGCCAGTGCGTACCGGATCCGATCCAGGCCCATCACATCGCGGCGATGGTGCTGTTCCTGGCATCTGACGATGCATCCGCCTGCACGGCGCAGGAGTTCGTCGTCGACGCGGGTTGGACCTAGATCCGCTCCCGAACGCGCACGCTCACACGCGGCGGCCGCGGTTCTCGCGGCCCCTCCGGAGCGTAGTCGTACGTAGTGATGGCCGCTGTCTTCAACGCGCGTAGCACGACTTTCGCAGCCGGGGAGAGGAGCCAGTCCTTGCGCAGGATGATGCCGAACGCATCCATCGTGCAGGTCAGCTGGATTGGCAGCATCGCCACCATTCCGTAGGACGCGTAATAGCGCGCGACTTCGGTCGGTACGACGGACACGAAATCGCTCTGCTGCAGCATCTTCGTCATGAACAGAATCGAGGAGGTCTCGATGAGGCGCGGCGGGATGTCGAGCCCGGCCTCCTGGAACATCAGCTCGAAGCGGTGGCGCAGGACACTGCCCATCGGCGGCACGATCCAATCCGCCTGCTCCAGTTGCGTGAGCGACAGCTCCGGATTCGCGAGCATGGGATGACCCGGGCGCGCGACCGCGCAAACCGGTTCGTCCGCCAGACGCTCGTAGGACAGGTTTGTTTTTTCATGCCGCTCGAACAGGCGGCCGATCATGATGTCGAGCTTGCTCTGGCTGAGCCGTTCGAGCAGCACGTCGCTCGACTCCACGACGAGCTGCAGGCGCAGGTCCGGATGCTCGCGAGCGACGATCGCCACGGCCTGGGGCAGCAGGTTCAGCGCGGGACCGGTGATCGCACCGACGCTCACTTCGCCCGAGCGGCCGGTTTTCAGCGCTTCGATCTCGCCGCCGGCCAATGTCAGGCTCGACAGCGCGATGCGCGCGTGACGAATCATCGTCTCGCCGTACCAGGTGGGCCGCATGCCGCGCGGCAGACGTTCGAACAGCGAGATGCCGAGGACGTCCTCGAGATCTTTCAGCAGCTTCGAAGCCGCCGGCTGCGACATATTCAGGATTTCCGCCGCTCGGTGAATGTTGCCTTCGTCGCCGATGGCGATGAGCAACATGAGTTGCCGAGTCTTCAGCCGGGCGCGCAGAAACCAGGGCGTGTTGCTGGGCATGGCGTCGTTCCCCCTCGATATGCCAATCAGTATATCGATTCCGGCTCATTTTGAATTGGTTTCGTATCCCTGTCGGGGTCTAGAGTCCCCAACCGATGCGACTGATCCAATTCCTCGATGAGGCGGCCCGGCCGTGCGTGGGGCAAATCGACGAGTCCGGCACGATGGTGACGGCCCTGGCCGGATACTCGTCGACTTACGAACTGGCGATCGCCTCGATCGCGCGCGGCATGACGCTCGAGCGTGTAGCGGCGAGCGCTGGGACGCGCGGCGAAGAACCTTACCGGGCGCTGCTCGCATCCGGTCGGCTCTTGCCGCCGCTCACACACCCGGACCCTGCGCACTGCCTCGTTTCAGGCACGGGGCTCACGCATCTCGGCAGTGCTTCGACCCGCGACGCCATGCATCTCAAGGCGAAATCGCAAACGCCGGATGAAGCCACGCTCACCGATTCGATGCGCATGTTCCAGTGGGGCGTCGAGGGCGGGCGGCCACCCGAGGGGCGGCCGGGCGCGCAGCCCGAGTGGTTCTACAAGGGCACCGGGCGCGACGTGGTCGCGTGCGGCCAGCCGATCGTCGCTCCCGGATTCGCGCTCGACTTCGGTGAAGAGCCCGAAGTCGTCGGGCTGTACGTCATCGCGCACGGCGGCCGGCCTGTGCGGCTCGGCTTCGCGATCGGCAACGAGTTCTCCGATCATGTGACCGAGCGGCGCAACTATCTGTATCTTGCTCATTCCAAGCTGCGTCAGTGTGGCGTCGGGCCGGAGTTGCGTACCGGGCCGTTGCCGGCGCACCTGGAAGGTCGCAGCCGCATCCGTCGCGGCGACACCATTCGATGGGAAAAGCCGTTCCTGACGGGCGAAGAGAACATGTGTCACACGCTCGCGAACCTGGAGTTCCATCATTTCAAGTACGCTGCGCATCGTGTCCCGGGTGACGTGCACCTGCATTTCTTCGGCACGGCGACGCTGAGCTTCGCGGATGGCATCCGTGTCGAGCCGGGCGACCAGTTCGAGATCGAGCTTCCGGCGCTCGGCGCGTCGCTCGTCAACCCGCTCGCTGTCGCGGCGGTAGGCTTCGCACCCGGCGAGGTGGGCGTGCTCTGAGTGCTCCTTTGTTGGGGGGAAGGTCGGATGATGAGATCTCTGTATGCGTTGGGCCTGTGCGCCGCGCTGGCTTGCAGCGCGCTGCTCGGTGGCTGTCAGAAAAAAGAAAGCGCGGGCGCTGAGCAGCACGAAATCGTTCTCGGCTTCAGCCAGATCGGCGCCGAGAGCGAATGGCGAACCGCCAACACCAACTCGATCCGCAGCGCCGCGAGCGACGCCGGGATTCGCCTGAAGTTCTCCGACGCCCAGCAGAAGCAGGAAAACCAGATCAAGGCGCTGCGCTCGTTCATCGCGCAGCGGGTCGATGTCATCGCCTTTTCGCCCGTCGTCGAGACGGGCTGGGAAACGGTGCTGCGTGAAGCGAAGGCCGCGGCGATTCCCGTCATCGTGACCGATCGCGCGGTCGACGTGCCGGACGAATCCCTGTACGTCACGCTGCTCGGCTCGGACTTCGTCGAAGAAGGGCGCAAGGCCGGCCGCTGGCTGCTCGAGAACACGAAGGATCGCAAAGGCGACATCAACATCGTGGAGCTGCAGGGGACGGTCGGCTCTGCGCCCGCGAACGATCGCAAGCGCGGCTTCCTCGAGATCATTGCGGCCGATCCGCGTTACAAGGTCATCCGTTCGCAAACGGGCGACTTCACGCGCGCGCGCGGCAAGGAAGTCATGGAAGCGTTCCTGAAGGCCGACGGCAAACGCATCAATGTGCTCTACGCCCACAACGACGACATGGCGATCGGTGCGATCCAGGCGATCGAAGAGGCGGGGCTCAAGCCGGGGCAGGACATCCTGATCATTTCCGTCGACGGAGTGAAAGGCGCGTTCGAGGCCATGATGGCCGGCAAGCTGAACGTTACGGTCGAGTGCAATCCGCTGCTCGGGCCGCAGCTCGTGGCGGCTGTGAAAGACGTCGTTGCGGGCAAGCCGGTGCCCCGGCGCATCGTGACCGAAGAATCCATTTTCCCGATGGAGACGGCGCGAGAAGTATTTCCCACCCGAAAATACTAGAGTCCGCGTATGAGCGGACCTGAGCAAGCCGTACTGCGCGCGGAAGGCATCTCCCGCGCCTTTCCCGGCGTGCGAGCCCTGGACGATGTTCGATTGTGCCTGCGCGCCGGTGAGATCCACGCGCTGATGGGGCAGAACGGAGCAGGGAAGTCGACGCTCATCAAGATTCTGACCGGTGTGCATGCGCCCGACGCGGGCCTCATCGAGCTCGATGGGCAACGGATCGAGCCGGTTTCGACGCTCCATGCGCAGCAGCTCGGCATCAGCACCGTGTATCAGGAAGTGAATCTCTGCCCGAATCTCACCGTCGCTGAGAACATCTTCGCCGGACGCTATCCGCGCCGGCCGTGGTGGCGCGGCGGCGGGATCGACTGGGCCGCGGTGAACCTCGAAGCAAAGCGCGTGCTCAGCTCATTGCACCTTGAGATCGACGTGACGCGCCTGCTGTCGGCCTATCCCGTGGCGATTCAGCAGATGGTGGCCATCGCCCGTGCGACTTCGGTTTCCGCGCGAGTGTTGATTCTCGACGAGCCGACCTCGAGCCTCGATGCCGACGAAGTGAAGGAGCTGTTCGCGGTACTCGACCGGCTGCGCGGGCAGGGCATGGCGATCCTGTTCATCACTCATTTTCTCGATCAGGTCTATGCGGTCTGCGATCGCATGACCGTGCTTCGCAACGGCTGCTTCGTGGGCGAGTACCTGACCCGCGAGCTGAGCCGCGAAGCGTTGATCAAGGCGATGGTCGGCCGGGAGATCGCGGTGGCGAGCGAGCGGACGCTGACACGCGATCCGGCAGCGGAGGCGAATGCGGCGCCTGTGTTGCAAGCGAAGGCGCTCGGCCGTCGCGGCAAGGTTCAGCCGACCGACATCGCGTTCAAAGCCGGCGAAATCGTCGGCATCGCGGGCCTCCTGGGATCGGGGCGGACGGAGCTCGCGCGCCTGCTGTTCGGGCTCGACTCTCCTGACGGCGGCGACATCGTAGTGAATACCGAGCGTGTCTCGCTGAAGAGTCCGGCGGACGCGGTCAACCAAGGTCTCGCGCTCTGTCCCGAGGAGCGCAAGACCGAAGGCCTGATCGCAGATCTCTCAGTGCGAGAGAACATCGTGCTCGCGCTGCAAGCGCGTTCCGGGCTCGTGCCGTACCTTTCGCTCATCGAGCAGCAGGCGCTTGCGCAGCGCTTCGTCTCCGCGCTGGGAATCAAGACGGCGGACATCGAAACGCCCGTCGGGCAGCTTTCCGGGGGGAACCAGCAGAAAGTGCTGCTAGCGCGCTGGCTCGCGACTGAGCCGCGATTGTTGATCCTCGATGAGCCCACGCGCGGCATCGACGTCGCGGCCAAGCAGGAGATCATGAACGAGATCGTCGCGCTCGCGCGGGGCGGCATGGCGGTGATGTTCATCTCCGCGGAAATGGAAGAAGTGGTGCGAGTGGCAGATCGAGTGGTCGTCATGCGCGATCGATGCAAGGCAGGCGAGCTCCCCGGCGGCTGCGGCGAGCACGCCGTGTATGAGCTGATCGCGCGACACGGATGAAGAGCGCGCGCCTGAAGAGTGCGGCCTCGACCCTGACGCAGTGGGGCGCGGCTCATCAGCTGTTCTGGCCGCTGCTGACGCTCGCGCTGTTGTTGCTCGTCAGTGTGCTGGTGCAACCCGGCTTCCTGCGGCTCAGCTGGGTCGGCGGTCATCTGCAAGGCAACCTGATCGATGTGCTGAATCGCGCGGCGCCCCTGATGCTCGTGTCGACGGGTATGACGCTCGTCATCGCGATCCGGGGTCTCGATATTTCGGTGGGCGCCGTCGTCGCGATTTCAGCCGCGGTAGCGGCGCTCCTGATCGGCGGCTCGGTCGGGGCGGGTGCCGAGCAGGCGAGCCGCTTTCCACTCGGTGTGGCGATCGCCGGCGCGCTCGGCATCGCCGCGATCTGCGGCTTGTGGAATGGGCTGCTGGTCGTCAAGGCGGGGATGCAGCCCATCGTGGCGACGCTCATCCTGATGGTGGCAGGCCGGGGTATCGCGCAGCTGATCACCGATGGGCAGATCCTCACGGTTTACTACGCGCCTTATTTCTTCATCGGGAACGGGTATTTCGCGGGCTTGCCGTTTGCGCTGATCGTCGCGGTGCTCGTCGCCCTGGCCGTGCATCTCGTGCTCACGAGAACCGCGATGGGTCTTTTCGTGCGCAGTATCGGTATCAATCCTGTGGCTTCGCACGTGGCAGGCGTGCGTTCGCGGCTCATCACGGTGTGCCTGTACGTTTTCTGCGGGCTCACGGCAGGCGTCGCCGGGCTGATCATCAGCTCCAACGTGAAGAGCGCGGACGCCAACAACGCCGGCCAGCTCATGGAGCTGGATGCGATTCTCGCGGTGGCGCTCGGTGGCACGGCGCTCACGGGCGGGCGCTTCAGCCTCGCCGGTTCGATCGTGGGCGCGCTCATCCTGCAGACGCTCACCTCGATGATCTATTCGAGCGGCGTGCCGCCGGAGGTGAACCTGGTCGTCAAGGCGGTGCTGGTTTTCGCGGTCATGCTGCTGCAGTCACCTGAGTTTCGCCGGATGGTGAAGCGTCCTCATGCGCATTCCTAACCGCGTCGATTCGCGTTTCGTGCCGCTGATCGTGACGATCTCGCTGTTCGTCGCGATGGGAACGGCCGGGTCCGTGCTCTATGACGGGTTCTTCGCGCCGCAGGTGTTCCTGAACCTGCTCATCGACAATGCATTCCTGTGCATCGTTGCCGTCGGCATGACGTTCGTGATCCTGACCGGTGGCATCGATCTCTCGGTGGGCGCTGTGGTCGCGCTCACCACCATGATTTCCGCGCAGCTCGTCGCGCGCAATGGCATCAGCCCGTGGCTCGTGTTTCCGCTGGTGCTGGCCATTGGGGCACTGTTCGGGATGGCACAGGGGTATCTCGTGCAGCGATTCCGTCTACAGCCCTTCATCGTGACGCTTGCGGGGATGTTCCTCGCGCGCGGGCTCTGCTACGTCATCAGCACGGAGTCGATCAGCATCAACGACCCGGTTTACAGCGCCATCGCTCAGGCGCGTGTTCCCCTCGGAGGGCATGCGTCGCTATCCGTGAGCGCAATTATCGCGCTCGCCGTCGTAGCCGCCGGAATGTGGATCGCACATCGGACCCAGTTCGGACGCACGGTCTACGCGATTGGCGGCAGCGAGGCCTCGGCCCGGCTCATGGGATTGCCCGTCGATGCGACTGTCGTGCGCGTCTACATGTTCAGCGGATTTTGCGCAGCGCTCGGCGGCGTGGCGGTCACGTTCTACATGCAGTCCGGATACAGCCTGCATGCCGTAGGGCTGGAACTCGACGCGATCGCGGCCGTGGTGATCGGCGGAACGCTGCTTCGCGGCGGCGTGGGCTACGTCGCCGGCACGCTGTTCGGCGTGCTGATTCTCGGCACGATCCAGACCCTGATCACGTTCGAGGGCACCCTCAGCTCCTGGTGGACCCGCATCGCTGTGGGTGCCCTGCTGTTCGCGTTCTGCCTCCTGCAGCGCCTCTTTGCTACTGAAGGGCGAGAACGACCACCGACTTCGACGGCAGCTCCACGGTCAGCTGGTTCGCCTTCAGTCGCGCACCGCTGAAGGGCTGCGGCTTCACGGTGTCCGGTTTCTCGAACGTGTTGATCGAGTTGATCGCGGGAGCCGTGAGAATCTGCCCGCTCACGTTCTTGAGTGCGCCACCCGCGATTTTCACGTCGAGCTTCGCCGCGTTCTTCGCGTCGAGATTCGTGAGCGCGACGTAGACCTTCCCGTCCTTGCCGCGTACCGCGGAGGTGTGCACGGCCGGCACCTTGTATTCGCCCAGCTGATACGTGGGCGCCGGGAGCTCGAGCGGCAGGTACGTCGAATCCATGAACGGCTTGTACATCTCGAACGCGTAGTAGGTCGGGGTGAGCACCATCTTCTCGTCGCTCGTCAGGATCATCGCCTGCAGCACGTTCACCATCTGCGCGATGTTCGCCATCTTCACCCGATCGGCATGGTGGGCAAAGATGTTGAAGTGGATCGCCGCCACGAGCGCATCCCGCAGGCTGTTCTGCTGGTGCAGGAAGCCGGGATTGGAACCGGGCAATCCGCTGTACCACGTGCCCCACTCATCGACCATGAGGCCGACTTTCTTGTCGGGATCGAATCGATCCATGATAGCGCTGTGTTTCGTGACGAGCTCTTCCATGTACAGCGCCTTGGAGAGCGTCTCGATCCACTGGTCCTCGCCGAAGTCGGTCGAAGACCGCTTGGTGTTCCAGTTCGGGCCGGGCGATGTGTAGTAGTGGATGGACACGCCGCTCACGAGCTTGTTCAGCTCGCGCATGAACACTTCGGTCCAGTGGTAATCGTCCACGTTTGCGCCGGCCGCGATCTTCTGCAGCGGACTGTTGCGCGGAGCCTTCACGAAGGTCTGATAGCGACGCACGAGATCGGCCGCGTACTCCGCGCGCATGTTGCCGCCGCATCCCCACAGCTCGTTGCCGACGCCGAAGAAGGGCAGCTTCCAGGGTGCCTCGCGGCCGTTCTTGCGCCGCTCGTTCGCAAGCGTGGAGGTGGTGTCGGAGGTGATGTACTCCACCCACTGCGCCATTTCTTCCGGTGTGCCGTCGCCGACGTTCCCGGACACGTACGCGTCCGCGCCGATCGCTTCCGCGAAATTCAGGAACTCATGGGTGCCGAACGAGTTCGGCTCTTCGACGCCGCCCCAGTGCGTGTTCACGCGCACCGGTCGCTTGTCGCGCGGACCGACGCCTTCGCGCCAGTGGTATTCATCGGCAAAGCAGCCACCTGGCCAGCGGACCACCGGCACTTGCAGGCGCTTCAATGCAGCAACGACATCGTTGCGGTAGCCATGGGTGTTCGGGATCTTCGAGTCTTCGCCGACCCAGATGCCGCCGTAGATGCCGAAGCCCAGGTGCTCTGCGAACTGGCCGAAGAGGTAGCGACTGACGACCGGACCGGGTTGATCCGCGCGCAGCGTGCCCTTTAACTCGGCCGTCGCGCCATATGCCGTGCCCACCAGGCAAAGCACGATCGCCGTCATCCAGCGCGTAAGAATCGTCTGCATCACGCAACTCCCCCTTTTTTCGTGGACGCAGGATAGAAAGGGCGCAGGGCCGCTTCCAATGAAAAGAAGCCGCGATGCGATACCCATTAGCGCATGGCGGGTGGCGCCCGCCCGATAGTCGAATCGTGCTCGACAGATACCAGTTTTGAGATTGGCGCCCCCGGGAGGTGCTCGCTAGTATCGGAAACAAGTCGTGGTACCGGTAACATTTTTCGGAACTGGCAAGCAACAAGCCGCAGCCGAAGCCGGGTGCCACCGATTTCGTTGATCGGTCAACAGCGGGATTTGAAGGGGGAAGTCCATGCAGAATGACGCGACAAAGAGCGCGCTTGCTGGCGCATCTAGTCTACTGGCGTTTGCAATCACCACGCCGGCTTCGGCTCAGGAGAGCACCAGCACCACCCAACCCAACGGCGGCGAGGAGCTGAAAGAGGTCGTCGTCACCGGGTTGCGGATGTCTCTCCAGCGCAACCTCGATATCAAACGCGAATCGATCGGCGTGGTCGACGCGATCTCGGCCGAGGACATCGGCAAGTTCCCGGATTCGAACGTTGCGGCATCCCTGCAGCGCGTGCCGGGCGTGTCGATCCAGCGCAATGGCCCTCGCGGTGAGCCCACTGGCATCACGGTGCGCGGCTTCAGCGGCGACTTCAACGAGACCCTGTTCGACGGCCGGCGCATCTCGACGGCCTCCGGCGGTCGCGCGGTGGATTTCAGCACGGTCGGCGCGGATTTCGTCGGCGGCCTGCAGGTCATGAAGACGCCGGACATCACGTTGTCCAGCAGCTCGATCGGCGCGACCGTCAATGTGCTGTATCCCAAGCCTTTCGATCATGTCGGGCCGCGCTTCGTCGCGAGCGCCGCGGCCTCGCGTCAGGATGAGTCCGGCGACACGCGGCCGACCGGCGGCGTCCTGTTCAGCGATACCTTCGCCGACGAGACGCTCGGTATCCTGGTCGACGCCATCTATACCGATCACACCACGGCCACCAATCGCGATTTCGTTTCGGGATGGGAGGGTGGCCGCTTCGCACCCTGTCAGCTCACGGCCGCGTGCACCGGAACGCAGAACGCCGATGCCAACCATACGATCGTGGGATGGTGGCAGCAGCAGTACGGCGCGGAGCAGTCCGAGGTCTCGGACAAGCGCATCGATGGTCGCGTCGCCTTCCAGTGGCGCCCCTCCGATCGAATGCTCGTGACGATCGATGACAACTACTCGCGCCAGCAGCTGCAGACGACCACTGATGGTTTCGCACTCTGGTTCGGCTTGAATGACCTGCGCAGCGTGACTCTGGACGGGAACGGCACCGTCGTCGACTTTCGCCAGGCCGGCACGCCGATGGATCTCAACGCCGGTTTCACGACCCAGGTGCTGAAGACCAACCAGACGGGCGTCAACTTCAAGTTCGATGCATCGGATCACCTGAGTTTCGACCTCGATACCTCCTATGCCAAGAGCTGGCAGAACCCGAACGGCGAAGGCGTCGATAACGCCGACATCGGATACGGCGGCACGCTCGGCTGCAACATGGGTGTGCGGGTGACGGGCGACAGCTCCGATCACTTCCCCGAGATGACGGCTTTTGGTCCGGGCTGCGATAAATCCCGTGTCTACGATCAATCGGTGATCGGCTCCCATGTGCTGGTACGCACCCGGCAGGAGAACACCGACGAGATCAAGCAGGGTCGCTTTGCCGTGAAGTGGGTCCAGGACGACCTGCGGCTCGATCTCGGTACGTCGTACGTCGAGGACCAGTTCACGCTCCAGGGCAGCAACACCTTTGCGAATAACTTCTGGCAGGCCTACGGCGGTTACGGTTCGCCTTCCGGTCGTACCTCGGGCGTGCTCGTGCCTGCGAGCGTGTATCAGGGCTCGATCGGCACGTCCGGTTTCATCCCGGGCTTCTCGGGCGCCGGCTCGTTGCCCGGCGGACTCCAGAAGTACGATCCTTACGCGCTGTATGCGTTCCTGCAGGGGCTCGGCGATCCGTGGCAGAAGCAGATCAACGGCTTCAACTATCCGGGTCCGGCTCAGAATCCGAACAACCTGACACCGACGCTGGCGAACTCGCTCGCGCGGTGCGCGCCGGGCGGCGACCATCCCGCCTTGTGCGACTACCATGGCTCGCTCGATCTGGCGCTCGATCCGGGCAGCGTGCAGGACATCGAGGAGAAGACGCTGTCGGTGTTCGTGCGTGCGGGTTTCGAGACCAAGCTCAACGAGATGCCGTTCCACTTCAACGCGGGTGTCCGCGATGAGCGAACCACCATCTCCTCGGCTGGCGTGGGCCGCCTGCCGACGCTGCTCACGGTCAGCCCAGCGGACCCGACGCTCCTGACGACTACGTTCTCGGCCTCGCAACCGATCACCACCAAGAGCAACTACAACTTCCTGCTTCCGAGCCTCGACATGAAGCTCGAGGTGACGCCGGACATCCACCTGCGCTTCGACGCTTCGCGCACGCTCACGCGGCCGGCACTCAACTTCCTCACGCCGGTCCTGAACGTGGGGCAGCTGCCGCGCATCGGTGCACTCACCGCGAACGGTGGCAATCCGAAACTGAAGCCCTACCTGTCGGACAACTTCGACCTCGCGGTCGAGTGGTACTACCAGGCGAACTCGTACGCGTCGATCAACGCGTTCACGAAGGACGTCACGAACTTCATCGTGCAGGGCACGCAGCGCCAGACGGTGAACAACGTGATCGATCCGAGCACGGGGCAGCCGGCGATCTACACGGTCTCCCAGCGGGTGAACGGGCCTGACGCGCGCGTCCACGGCTTCGAGCTTGCCTGGCAGCACGTGTTCGGTGACACCGGGTTCGGCTTCAACGCCAATGCCACCATCGTCGATAGCAACCGGCCCTACGATCGCACTGACATCACCCAGAGTGGTTTCGCGATCACCGGTCTTGCCGATTCGGCGAACCTCGTCGCGTTCTACGACAAGCACGACATCGAGGTGCGCGTGGCGGCCAACTGGCGTGATGAGTACCTGTTGCAGTTCGGCCAGAATCAGAACAACTCGGCGTTCGGCGCGGAGCCGACCTACGTGAACTCGAGCCTGCAGGTCGATCTCAGCTCGAGCTACCAGATCACGCCGGCGCTGAACGTGTTCTTCGAGGCGTTGAACATCACGAACGAGGTACAGAGCACACACGGTCGCTACGATAACCAGCTGCTCGACGTGTTTGCCTACGGCCGCAGGTACGCGTTGGGAGCACGCTACCGCTGGCAGTGATGGCCTCATGGTGCGTCCTGTTCGAAGGGTAGTGATTGTTGGTGGCGGTACCGCCGGCTGGCTGACAGCCGGCGTGATCGCCGCCAAGCATCGCAGCCGCATGCCGGCGGGATTCAGTGTGACGCTGGTGGAGTCGCCCAACGTGCCGATCATCGGCGTGGGCGAGGGCACCTGGCCGACTCTGCGTAGTACGCTCGCGCGCATCGGTGTCTCGGAAACGGAACTCTTCCGCGAGTGTGACGCGGCGTTCAAGCAGGGTGCGCGCTTCGCGCGCTGGACCACCGGCGCCGACGACGATTCGTACTATCACCCGCTGATGCTGCCGCAGGGCTTCATGCAGCTCAACCTCGTTCCGCATTGGCTTGCGGAAGGCGGCGATCGCAGCTTCTGCGACGCGGTCTGCCCGCAAGGGCGGATCTGCGACGACGGGCTTGCGCCCAAGACGATCGCCACCGCGGAGTTCGACGCGGTGGCGAACTATGCCTATCACCTCAACGCCGGAAAATTCGCGCCGTTTCTTCAGAGGCACTGCTGCGCGAAGCTCGGCGTGCGGCACGTGCTGGCCGACGTGCGACGCGTGAATCAATCCGAAGACGGCGATATCCGCAGCCTGGAAACCGAGCAGGCCGGGGAGATCGAAGGCGATCTGTTCATCGACTGCACCGGGTTCAAGTCGCTGCTCATCGGCGAGACGCTCGGCGTCAAGTTCAAGGAGTGCAGCGATGTTCTCTTCTGCGACACGGCGCTGGCGGTGCAGGTGCCGTACGAGAGCGACGCGAGCCCGATCTCCTGCCACACCACTTCGACCGCGCAGTCCGCGGGCTGGATCTGGGACATCGGTCTGCCCACACGCCGCGGCCTGGGTTACGTGTTTTCCCGCCGTCACATTTCCGACGACGAGGCGGAGCGCGAGTTGCGTCGCTATATGGGATCCGCTGGCCAGGATCTGCCCATCCGCAAGATCGGCATACGCTCCGGCCATCGCGAAACATTCTGGAAGCGGAACTGCGTCGCGGTCGGCCTGTCGGCCGGGTTCCTGGAGCCGCTCGAATCCTCCGCGATCGTGCTCATCGAGATGTCGGCCAAGCTCATTGCGGAGCAGATGCCTGTCTGCCGCGAAGTCATGGACGTGATCGGGGCGCGCTTCAATGCGACCACGCACTATCGCTGGGGCAGGATCATCGACTTCCTGAAGCTGCACTACGTGCTGTCGAAACGCGAAGACACCGCGTTCTGGCGCGACAACCGGCTGCCTGAGACCGTGCCCGAGCGGCTGCAGGATCTGCTGCTGCTGTGGAAGCACCAGGCGCCGTGGTTTCACGACGAGTTCGACCGGATCGAAGAGGTCTTTCCGGCGGCGAGCTATCAGTACGTACTGTACGGCATGGGCTTCCGGACAGAAGTGGAGCCGGACGCCTTGTCATCCGACGCGTCCCTCGCCGAGCGGGCGATGCGCGAGAACGCGATGCAGACCGAGCGGCTGCGCGCCGGGTTGCCGCGTCATCGAGACCTGATCCGCAGCATTCACGAGCGGGGCCTGCAGGCGGTATGAGCGCATCGATCACGAACCTCGAGCTCCTGAGCTCGGAAAGTCACCGGCATCTGCGGCTGCGGCCTGCATCGAGCGAAAGACCGCATTTCGTGCAGATCATCACCGGCGAGTTCGCGATGGCGGCGGCTTCGTGTCCCGTCCTGTTCACGAAAGAAGCCGCGACGGGCACTTTCTTCGCGGGCGCGATGTTCGCCTTCAAGCCGGGTGAATCGTTCCTGCACGAGGAGGGCGACCGCGGCAATGGCTTCATCCCGCTCAGTCTGCAGCGTGATGGCTTCTTCATCGCGGGAGAGCAGATCGCGATCGATCGGAACAGCTCGCGCTTCAGTGAAACCGAAGGCGAGCCGCTGTTCGACGGCACGAACCAGCCGGGCATTGGGCTGCGCCGCATCCAGCGCGCGCTCGGCCAGCTGAAGGCGGGTCTCGATGCGACGGACCGCTTCATCCGCACGCTCGCGGAGCTGAAGCTCATCGAGCCGATCGACATCCAGCTGAACTTCGACACGGGCGGCGAGCGATTGACGCTTCAGGGTCTGTACACCGTGAGCCTCGATGGGCTGCGCACGCTGAGCGATTCCGCCGCTGGGCGGCTCCTTCGGGCCGGTTACCTGCAGCACGCCTACACGATGAGCGCCTCGCTCGAACAGCTTCCCGTGCTGGCGCGGTTGCGCGATCAGGCCATTCGAAGGACGTTGTCGGCTTCCTGAGGGGGACGGTATGTGGCGGTTTGGACTCCTGCTGTTGCTGGTGTCGGGTGTCTGCTGGGCGCAGGGAGCGGATGATTTCCGGCCTGCAACGACGAATGTCTGGGGCGCCGACTATCCGCGCGTCGATAGCAAGGGCCGGGTACAGATCCGCATCAAGGCGCCCGACGCTGCGAAGGTCCGCCTGAATTTCTGGAGCGGCCCGAAGGTCGACATGGAGAAGCAGGCGGACGGGTTCTGGACGCTCACCACGCAACCGCTCGCGCCGGGTCTTCACTACTACACGGTGATCGTCGATGGCGCGGAGGTGAGCGACACCAACAGCCAGGCGTTCTTCGGCGGTAGCAAGTACGCGAGCGCCGTCGAGGTTCCGGAAGCTGGAGTCGACTACTACTCGATCAAAGACGTGCCGCATGGGCAGGTGCGCGAGGTCTGGTACAACTCTAAGGTCACAGGTAGCTGGCGCCACGCGGTCGTCTACTTGCCGCCCGGCTACGATACCCAGACGGCTACGCGATACCCGGTGCTCTATCTGCAGCACGGCGGCGGCGAGGACGAGACCGGCTGGGTCCGACAAGGCCGCGCTAACTTCATCCTCGACAACCTGATTGCCGCGAAGCGTGCCAAGCCGATGATCGTGGTGATGGCCTACGGCTACGCGCGACGCGCGGGCCAGGCCGCACCCGACATGAGTTCGAAGCCGTTCGGCTCGGCCGAGATGCTGAAGTCGATGCAGGAAATGGCTTCGGTCTTCGAAGACGACGTGACGAAGGCGCTGATTCCGTTCGTCGATGCGACATTCCGGACTGTGCCGGATCGAGCTCACCGCGCCATGGCGGGCCTGTCGATGGGCGGCATGCAGACGTTCCAGGTCACCCTGAATCACCTGGATCTGTTCTCGTACATCGGCGGATTCAGCGGGGCGGCGAGCAACCTCGTGTTCGAGAACCGCAAGCTCGATCCCAAGTCGGACTACAACGGCGTATTCGCCGATCCCGCGGCGTTCGCCAAGAAAGTCCCCGTGCTGTATCTCGGTGTTGGCACCAAGGAACCCGAGCGGATGCGCGACGGCCTGCTTCGGCTGCATGCCTCGTTCAACGAGGCCGGCATCAAGCACGTGTTCTACGAATCGCCGGGCACCGATCACGAGTGGCAGACCTGGCGCCGCAACCTGAACGACTTCGCACCGAGGCTCTTTTGATGAGATGGATCACCGCTGCGACCCTGCTCGGCGTAACGATCGTGAGCACGGCCGCCGAGCCTCTTTCTCGCGCGAAGGCCGACGAGCAGGCGGCGGCGCTGGTGGCGCAGCTGACGCTTCAGGAAAAGGTGGATCAGCTGGTCAACACCGCGCCGGCGATCCCGCGGCTCGGCATTCCCGCCTACAACTGGTGGACGGAGTCTCTGCACGGCGCCATCGGCGAAGTGCCCACCACCAACTTCCCCGAGCCGATCGGGCTTGCGGCGACATTCGACGCGCCGCTGATCCAGGACGTGGCCGGCGCCATCAGCCTCGAAGTCCGCGCGCTTCATGATCGCGGTCGCAAGACCGGCCGCCTCGGCTTCATCGGCACGGGTCTCGACACCTGGTCGCCGAACATCAATATTTTCCGCGACCCTCGCTGGGGACGTGGGCAGGAGACGTATGGGGAGGATCCGTTCCTGACGGCGCGTCTTGCCGTCGCCTACGTTCAGGGCATGCAGGGGCCGGATTCGGATCATCCGAAGGTGATCGCCTCGCCCAAGCACTTCGCCGTACACAGCGGTCCGGAGTCGACGCGCCACGAAGCGAACGTGTACGTGACGCCTCACGATCTCGAAGACACGTATCTGCCTGCATTTCGAGCGGCAATCGTCGAGGGGCGCGCCGGCTCGATCATGTGCGCCTACAACCGCGTGAACGGTCAGCCCGCGTGCGCAAGCGACATCCTGCTGAAAGAGCGATTGCGCGGCGCTTGGAAGTTCAGCGGCTACGTCGTCTCGGATTGCGATGCCGTCGCCGACATCAACAAGAACCACAAATACGCGCCGGACCAGCCCGCAGCCGTCGCCGCGGCGCTCAAGATGGGCGTGGACAACGAGTGCCACACCGGAACCCTGCGAAGTGAGAAGGGTCTCGGCAACCGCTACAAGGAGGCTTACGAGCAGGGCCTGATTGGCCTGCAGGACATCGATCGCGCGCTGATCCGTCTGTTCTCCGCACGCTATCGAAACGGGGACCTGCCATCGTCGATCACCGCCGATCCGCAGGCGAAGCTGCCGGCGAGCCTCACGAGTCCAGAGCACGACGCACTCGCACTGAGAACGGCGGAAAGAAGTCTCGTGCTTCTCAAGAACGACGGTGTGCTTCCGTTGCACGGCGTGAAGCGCGTCGTGGTCGTCGGCCCACATGCAGACTCCACGCGCGTGCTACGCGGGAATTACTCGTCCTCGCAATCGAGTCCGCCGGTATCGATCGTGGACGGGCTGCGCCGTGTGCTGGGAAACGTAACGGTCACGCATGTGCCGTGGTCGCCATCGGTGACCGACGGTGATCCGGTGCCGACGTCTGCGTTGCGCGGATCGGATGGCAAGCCTGGGCTGCACGCCGAAGAGTCAGGCGATGCGCCGCGCCGGGTCACGTGGACAGGAACCCTGACGCCACCGGCATCGGGCACGTATCGCCTCGGTGTCAGCGGCGCGGGAAGCGAGCTGACGTTCGACGGCAAGGTGCTGGTGGCGGCGGGCGCGCGCCCGGCGGCCGATCTTCCGAGTCTCGAGGTGGTGACCCTGGAGAAAGGGCGCCGCTATCCCGTGCGCATCACCAACGAGGCGCGCTTCCAGTCGCGCAGCCCGGGATTGTTCTGGAAACGCATCTCGCTGCAGACGGAGAAGGAGTTCGCGGCTGCGGTCGCAAATGCCGACGTCGTCGTCGCGGCCGTCGGGCTCACCTCGGACCTCGAAGGCGAGGAGATGAAGATCGACCTGGAGGGCTTCTCCGGCGGAGACAAGACTTCGCTCGACCTGCCGGCGGATCAGCGCAAGCTGCTCGAGCAGGTGAAGGCCACCGGCAAGCCGCTGATCGTGGTGGCGCTCAACGGCAGCACGATCGACCTGTCCTGGGCGAAGGAGAACGCCGCCGCGATCATCGAAGCCTGGTATCCGGGGCAGGCCGGCGGCCTTGCCGTTGCCAATGTGATCTCGGGCAAGGTGAATCCAGCGGGTCGCCTGCCGCTAACTTTTTATCGGAACGTGGCGGATCTGCCGCCGTTCAGCGATTACTCGATGAAGAATCGGACCTACCGATACTTCACCGGCACGCCGGTGTACGCATTCGGATATGGCCTCAGTTACACGAGCTTCGACTATGGGCCGCTCAAATTCGAAGCCGTCGACGGAAACCTCGAGCACGGCGCGCGGGTAACCACGGTCGTCACCAATACCGGGAAGCGGGCGGGTGAGGAAGTGACCCAGCTCTATCTCGAGCCGCCGCGATACGAGGGCGCGCCGCGACTGGCGCTGCGAGCTTTCCAGCGCTTCGAACTGAAGCCCGGCGAACGCAAGACGATCACGCTGACGCTCTCACCGCGTGACATGAGTTTCGTCACGCGCGACGGCGTGCGCCAGGTGATGAACGGTGAGTATCGCGTCAATGTGGGCGGTGGTCAGCCGGGGACTGGTGTAGCGACGCAATCGGTTGCATTCTCCGTGCCCCGCGTGATTGCGATTCCGGAGTAGGTCGGCTCATGCAGCAGCGATTGCTTTTGGTCCTGGCGTGTCTCATCGGTGTGACGTCAAGCGCGCGACTGTCCGCGCAGGTCCAGACTGAAGTGCCGCCGGTCGTGCCCGGTGCGAAACCGGCGACGGTCGAGCACATCAAGATCCATGGCGCCGCACTCGAAGGAAATCTGGAGGGAGATGCCGTCGACCGCGAGGTCCTCGTGTTTCTTCCGCCGAGTTACAAGAAGGAAACGCGACGACGCTATCCCGTCGTCTATGCATTGCACGGGTACTCGATCGGCGCGGAGCAATGGTCGAAGGAGATCCATGTTCCCCAGACGCTCGAAGGCGCCTTCGCGCAGGGTGCGAAGGAACTGATCGTCGTGCTGCCGGATTCGAAGACCCTGCACAACGGCTCGATGTACTCGAGCTCGGTGACGACCGGGGACTTCGA
>Ga0070665_100002304_pt1 | contig 21181 bp, 18 predicted proteins | sample KBSS13metaG_FD_65862 | JGI IMG/M metagenome (GOLD analysis project Ga0070665, IMG submission 65862) | Switchgrass rhizosphere microbial communities from Kellogg Biological Station, Michigan, USA - KBS S1-3 metaG | ecosystem: Host-associated > Plants > Roots > Rhizosphere > Soil ...
CGAATGTTCCTCTGCGAAATTCCATCCGGTGGGAATGCCTCCCACTGTCGGTGGGGAACATTGGCATCTTCGTCAGTGCCAGCGCCATAACACACCTGAAGGACAAGAAGCATGTCTGCGATTATGACTAGTCTGGGAACACGGGAACGACGGCCGGCTGTAGCGGCAGCCATCGCCCTGGCATTGCAGGCCTGCGGCGGCGGGAACAACAGCACGCCGGCAGCTCCACCAACTGTCAACATTTCGGTCAATCCGGCTTCGATCACGGTCGGCCAATCAACTACGCTGACGTGGTCGAGCACGCTGGCGTCTTCCTGCAGTGCGAGCGATGGCTGGAGCGGAAGTCAACAGCCAATGGGCTCTGCGACTGAGACCCCCACGGCCGCCGGCACAGTGACGTACACACTGACCTGCACCGGGACCGCCAGCGGAGGCGGCACCTATGGCGGCGGAGGCAGCGCGCCGAGCGCGAGTCAGAGCGCAACTCTCACGGTCAACCCGGCTCCCCCGCCGACCGCCTTCCGGGTAACGAAGCTCGTCGCCGATGGCGCCGGTGTCGGAGCAACCCAGGACACAAATCTGCGCAATCCGTGGGGACTGGTCTTCTTCGGCCAAGACCCGGTATGGATTGCCAACAACGCCACCAACACCTCCTCGCTGTATGATGGCAATGGCTTGAACCAGAAACTGCTGGTGGCGTTGCCACCAGCCACCGACGGCACGGCATTCGAGCCAACCGGTATTGTAGGATTTGACAGCCAGACGTATGCCAAAGACTTCGTAGTGACCGCGGCCGGCAAATCGGGCGCATCGTCGTTCATCTATTCGGGCTTGGGTGGGCAGATTGCCGGTTGGAGCGCCGCAGTGGATATGACGCATGCGATCTCCGTGTACATCGCTACGGACAAGGCCTGTTACCGAGGCCTCGCAATCGCCAACAACGGCACGGCGAATTTCCTGTACGCGAACGACTTCGTCGGTGGCAAGATCGACGTGTTCGATGCGAAGTTCGTGAAGCAGAGTCCGACCGCCTTCCCGTTCAAGGACCCGAAGCTGCCGCAAAACTACGCGCCGTTCGGCATCCAGGCCATTCCCAATGGTCCTAACGGAACCCTGCAGATCTACGTGAGCTACGCGATGTCTGGGACCGGCGCAAATCAAGGTACATGCGAAGACACGCGCGGTGCGGGCTTCGGCATGATCGACGTGTTCGACACAAACGGAAACCTGGTCATAGGCGAGCTCGTTCCGGTGGGCCAGCAGTTGAATGCGCCGTGGGGAATGGCGCTAGCACCGAATAACTTCGGGACGTTGAGCAACGCGCTGTTAATCAGCAATCACGCGGATGGCACCATCAACGCCTTTGACCCGGTCAAGGGAACCTTTATTGGCGCGCTGCAGACCACCGACGGGCCATTCGCTCAAGACGGCCTTTGGGGCATCGCTTTCGGAAACGGTGGCGTATTCATGGACGTGGATCTGCAGCAGCCGAAGAACACACTATTCTTCACGGCGGGTCCCGCCAAGGCGGCCAACGGTGTCTACGGTCGCATCGATGTACCTGCGATGTAGGGAAATTTACCCCAGCACTCCCGTGTGCCCCGCGACTTAGCCGGTCTTTATGTACTCGACCACGCTTCCCACGCCGTTGTCGGCTACCGTATGGCTCTTGATTTCGGGGTTGGGAGTGCTGGCGGCCAGAAGAAGCCGTGGCGTCTAGTCGCTCTCAAGAGCCGGTCGGATCATCCGTGCACCCTGGCAACGAGTGCCGCCACCGCCGACGAGCGCGCCGGTTGCCAGGAAGGCCCAGCGTCACGGCGGCACTTCGATCCAACTCTCACCGTCGCGCCGAACCAGCGCCGCCGTGACAGCTGTCGGCTCTCCCGCCACGATTCGTGCAGCGATCGTCCGCAGTCGCGCAATGGCCTGCGCGTCGTCCAAACGAGCAGCCAGCAGCCAATCGCGAGTCGGCAGTGCTACAGCAACGGGGCCACCGGCTTGCGCCTCGAGCGCCTCCCACAACTTCGGATCAAACAGGCGGCTCGTGCCGTAGCCGTCGTGTGCGATACCGGCCCACAGTCCGGGCATCTCGCGCATTTGCTCGAACTTGAGAGGCCCCAGGCGCGGCACGTGCGAGACTGCGATCTTGTCCAGGGCATCAAGGGTGAGGCCCGAGTGCTCCAGGTCGCTTGAGTTGACGAATCGCAGGGCTCGTGGTGAGTCGATCGCATACAGCAGGACAGCGCCGGAAATATAGGGTCGCGAAATGAACAGCCGCTTCACATCGCCACTCACCGTCGCCTGCATCGCCTGTAAACTACTCGCCGGACGCACCACCGGGTAAACGTTTTCGGCGTTGAACTCCGCCGCCTCCGACGAAGCGGCAATCGTTGTCGTGGAGCTCACGAGCCCTTTGATGCTCACCTCGCAGTTTTCCGGCCGTCGCTGGCACTCAGCCCGGACGCGATCCAGGAAAACGGTAACCGGGCCCATGCGGGTTGTCAGATGGATTTCGTCATCAGACTTGATGGTCGGTTGCAGCTTTGGATCTTCGTGACTGAAAGCCGCGGCTACACGCTCGGTGAGTGAATCGGCATGGGCGGGGACCGCCTGCAACGCGGTCACCACGAAGCAGATGCGCCACAAGCGTCCTATTCCAGATCGAGGGTTCCTGGCCGACACTCTATCCAACTGAGTTACGAGCACCTACACGGTAATTTACCGCAGTTTCCCGGCCGCCACCAATGATTGCCGCCCGATCTTTGCCTCAGCTCATGGGGTGTGTCGTCGCAGCTCATGGGGTGAGAGTCGCAACTTATGCTAACCCGCACACAGCGTTTTGCGCGATAGTGGCCGCATGAAGAACGTGACATGGCTACTTTCCAGCCTCTGTCTTTTCGCGACCTCCGTCCAGGCGGTCGAAACGCCTGCGCTGCAGTTCGTCACCGAATACATCAGGGACTTCGGCGCGATCGAACATATCCGGCTGGAGCAGGAGCGGGAGCTCCAGGCGCCCCAGCAAAACATGCTGGCAACCTGTATACGCACGGGGAATCAATACCGCTCGGAGGTCACCCGGCAGGTATCCCGGATGCAAAGGATGGTCGGACCTCCGTCGTGGCGAGACCTCCCCGCACGGCTCGTCAGGCTTTACGATCGCAAGCTTGCGCTTTACACGGAAGTCGTCAACGCCTGCACGGCGCTCGGGACTGAGTCGCACACCGACGTCAGCTCATTGGAAGTGATGGCCGCGATATCGCAATACAATGCAAAGATCGACGCCATTGACAAGTCATTGTTCCAAACATCCACCGATGCCTTTAACACACTACTCGGTGCGACACCCGATCGACACGGCAAGCCGCGCCGCCTCTCCATTACAGCTGTGGAAAAGCGGGCCCTGCTACGCCAAATCCAGCTCGCGTTCGGCACCGAGTTGGATGACGACCAGCAAACATACCTGGTCAATGCCGCGACCGTGATTCGTGACTTCCTGAGATCTCACGCGGCTGCCGACGAGGACTAAGTCGCCGGTTGCTCACCAGGCAACTCGCTCCCGCAGAAAGCCGTCGGCCACGAGCAGTGATCGATCGGTATCGCCCGAATGGGTGCCCGGCCCGTTGACCATGCCCCCCAACAGCCAGCCACCGGCGCCTCGTACAATGGTCGTCAGTTGGTTGTGGCGTGGCCCGGCGGGGAAACCCAGGTTCTGCACCAGGGAGCCATCGGGCTCCAGCACGACCAACAGGGGCTGTGCGGACTCCGAGATGCTCTCTCCCGAGGGGTTCTGCACATAGCCCGTCGTGCCGACGGCGAGATATTGTCCGTTAGCCAGCTGTGCGATGTCGAACAGCACGTCACCGCGATCGACATCGACTGTCTTGTATATATATAGGCTGCCGTCCTGCGCAACAGATGCCGCGAACGCATCCCATCCCGTACCGTCCGGGCGTACCTCGGTGAGCACTCGGCCCACCACTGCGAATCCGTTTGAGGTTGCACGCAGACCGTGCAACTCGGCACGCCGCTGCGTATCGATTACCGTGCTTCCGAGTCGTCGACCATCTTGCGTCGCCACCCGGGTCAACAAAACTCCGGTGCTCGCCGCAATCGGCTCGCTGAAATAGTCGGCGTGCGCCCGAAACGTGTAATTCGACATCGGGGCCTCGACGACACCAATGGCGAGGATACCCTCCCCGTTGACGTCCATGTACACCCTCAAATGATTCTGGAGTTGCCCGAACACATCGAAGGTGCCACTCGTAATACCTATGGCAAGAATAGACGCTCCGGGCTCGACCAACGTGCGCCATGCTTGGCGATAGGTGCCATCGACCTCCGGGTCGAGACGGTATGCAACAACGGCGTTACGACCCGTACGCAAAGCGAGTACAAGACTCTCACCCAATGGGGCCAGCCGAACCGCATCATGCATCAGCGCCGGCTGCAGTGACTCGTCGGCCTTCAGACCGCCCGCATAGTTGAAGAACGGATCCCCGGGAACGGCGGGATCTACGAATGGCTGATCACTGCGCACCGTCCCATTGTGGTCCAGACGCACGAGGCGGACTTCTTTCGACGTGGTGAGAACGACAGTCAGGTCCCCTGAAGGATGGAGGGTAAAGTCGATCAATGACCATCCAGCAGGCACCGTGTACGGCTGCAGGGGATCACCGCTCCCGCTCACCAACTGCAACGACCGCCGCGGACCCTCCTCGAATATGGAGTGGAGCTGCTCCTCGAGAAAGGCAACCTGCTTGCCGGCCGCCCTCACTTTCGTGACAGTCTGCCCGGTGACGTTGATGTCGATCGTTCCGCTCTCAGGTGCCTCCACACTATCCATCCCGCCGCCACCGCACGCGGCGAGCAGAATGAGCACAGGACAGAGCAAGACGCCCGATAGACGACGCGCAATCGATCGACGGCCCCGATGTTGCATTCGAACTTACCTGTTAGTTCACAAAGGCGATCACCTCAGGATCGATCCCTACTGCAAACGGCGAGCCCGGAACGGCTCCTAGAGCACCCGTGGCCGGATCGATGCTCACCGCGTAGAGATTGCTCGAACTATGGCTCGGAACGGTCTGCACGTATCCGAACCTCCCCGACGGGTCGATCCCGAGGCGGTTGACGATTCTGTCCGGCGACTGCGCCACCGCAAAAGGCGAGCCTGGCACCGCAGTCAATGCACCGTCGGATGAGCTGATTGCATAAGCGTAAATTCCCTCTTCGGCGGTGACGTATAGGAATCTGCCCGCAGGATCAAACGACATGAGATCGAGCGTGGGGGAATTCGATACGGTGATCGGTGTGCCTCTGATTGGTGTGATCACACCCGTGGCCGAGTTGATGCTGTATCCCGCAATCACGCTTCGGTCCGTGACATAGATGAACCGGCTCGATGGGTCCTCGACAACGTCGGTGGAGGGCCAGAAAGGGATTGTTGCTCCGATGGTCACCGCGCCGCTGGTCCCGTCCAAAACGTATGATTCGATCCCATCGGAGTGGTGGGAAGGCGAAGGCATGAAGGCATATTTTGTGTCTGGCGCAAAGAACAACGAACCGAAGTCCGGAAGCACGAACGGCGAGCCGCTGACGGCCGTCAGTGTCCCCGCAGCGGAGTCGACTGCAAAGGAGGAGATGGTCGAGTGAGTCCCGCCTGCTCGATCAAACTCATTCCACACATAAATGAAGTGGCCGGTCGGATCGAAGGCCAGGTAGACTGGCGAGACCGAATTGGTCGAAAACGGTGACCCGTTGACGGGGGTCAGCGACCCAGTGGCGCTATCGATACGGGCCACTGTCAGGTTCTTCGGCTGCATATTGCCGTCGAGCGGCGCTGCGGCGTTCCCGACGATCGCCAGTTCCCCAGAAGGATCGATCGTGACGGGAGTCAGGCTCCCTGGGGCAGGACTGGAGAAGGGGCTCACCGCAAATGGCGAGCCGCTCACAGGCGCAAGTACGCCGCTGTTCGCGTCGGTCTTATACGCCGAAATCGTGTTGTCCCCGACATTCGAAACATACAGGTGGTGTCCATCGGGATGTAGGGTTAGCGATCGCGGGAAGGATCCTGCCGGGAACGGCGAACCGCTCATTGCCGTGAGCTCTCCCGTGTCGCTGTTGATAGCGTAACCCGAGATAGTGTTCGAGCCGGAATTCACGACATACACAAATCGAGCTGGACGATTCGTGCAAGTAACCGATACCGACGTTACATCGGCGCCACCTACGGTGCCGGTGCCGTTGGTGACGATGCAATGTTGCGGTGTACCGCCAGACGGAGGTGTTGGCTGCGAATGGACCGAAACAGCGTAAGTGGACCCGCTCGCAACGGGAGTTGGGAAGCTGAAATGCCCATCAGCTGCTATTTGTAGAGAGTCGCTGCCGCCGTTCTGCAGCACCAGCCCCGTGCCGCTCAGGCCAGTGACCGTTCCCCCGATCTTGTAGGTGCTGTGGGGACTCAGTCGCCCGTCACCGCCTCCGCAGCCCGCAACCGAGATTGCCGCAACAGTGGCGATGAGCGAATACCCGACCTGGCGCATGATCGTCCCTGCAAAATGCTACTCGGCGGCCAGCTTACAATTCGCAAGGAGGATTTTCTGTTGTTGGTGTGTGCCCCGTTTGTCTCTGTTTGTTACATCACAGGCACTGCGTTCCCGTACGTTACCGTGGGAACATCCTCGCCTCGATCTCAGCGCGCGCGGAAGCTACGAGCTCCTCAGGAGCGCCATCAAACAGAGCCCCTGCGCGGTCGCGTGGAGATTCGGCCGGGGCACGGGCAGCACCTGGGGGAACAGTCCGAGCGTCGCGAGCCAGCGCACGACGCCGCGGTAGCGCGCAAACGCCCTCCGCATTCAACTTGCCGACGCGCCGCAGTCCGCTGCAACGCCTCGCAGCTTCTCGAGAAACCGGCCCATGTGCGGATCGCTTCGCTCGAGCGGCACTTCCGAGAAGTGAAACCAGCGGACACTATGGAACTCCGCCGGGTCATACGATAGCTCTGCCTCGCGGCTCACTGTCACGGCATACCAGAGCGACACATCGGTGTGACCTCGCGTCAGTCCAACGGTCTCCGTGACGGTCACCATGACGGGAGGCCCGATCTGATCAACCTCGACCACCAGGCCCAATTCCTCTTCCAGCTCGCGCACCACCGTAGTCCGTGGACTTTCGTCGGGCTCCACGTGTCCGCCGGTCGGCAGCCAGAGCTGCGCATTCCGATGGTCCACCAATAGCACGTACTCGCTGTCGATGACCGCGAAATAGGAGACGAGATGTTTCGGTGGAGTGGCCGGCTTTTGCACCCTGTACAACTGCGCACCCGACGCAACCCACCCCAAGGCGTCATCCAGGTGCGCGCGCTCCAATTCGTCCAATGGCCGAATGGCAGCCAGTTCCGACTCAACGCTGCTACTCATGTCCATGCTTGGCCGCGGCATCCCCGAGATGTTCAGATTGTAGCTGGATATACTGGGCTCAATGACGCTGCGTAACGCACTCAACCTTGCTGTGATGTGCTTTCTGACCTGGGGGATCGTGCCCATGGCGACAGGGGCCGCCGGAATGGGTGACGTCGCCTCACCCGAATCGGAACCCGAGAGTCCACGCCTACGAGCTCTGGCCGCGGCGCTGGCTGCCGGGCAGTCCGCCGCGTTAGAGACCTTCTGGGATGAGATCGACAAGACTCATTCACCTCTGATCGAGACCCTGCCCCAGCATTCCGACAAGGAGCTCTTCACGTTCCTTTGGCGGGCGCGATCGGACCAGTCAGCGCTCAACGTAATGTTCAACGACTGGTTGCCACTGCACAAGACGACGGGTTGGGATTCATTTACCCGCCTGGGAAAGAGCAACGTCTGGTATACCAGCTATCTGCTGCCGCGCACGGTCCATATTCGCTATGAGCTCATCTCACCCAAAGGGTGGCAGCCTGCAGCGGAACGTGTTGCCTCCTTCGAGATGAACGGCGTCGAGTATGAGGCGTTTCGGGATCCGTTGAATCCGCAGGCGGTAAACTGGAACAACTCCGTTCGCTCGTACGTCCAGGGCTCCGCGGCCACAATGAGCCCCTATTTGCAAAAGCACAGCGACGCCCCAGCCGGGAAGGTCGAGACGCTGCCGATAGAAAGTAAGATACTGGGCAACGGCAGGGTGCTGCGGATCTATCTACCGCCTGCCTATGAAACGGGCCCAGCCTCTTACGGTCTACTGCTCGCGTACGACGGGAATCAATATACCGAAGCGGTTCCTACCCCAACCATCCTGGACAACATGATCGCGGCCCACGCCATACCGCCGGTCGTCGCCGTATTCCTGGAATCCCCAAACCGCGATGTCGAGTTCCCTCCCAATGATTCGTTCCAACAGTTCGTCGGCACGGAGCTCCTGCCTTTGCTACGGAAACACTACCGCCTCAGCCGCGATCCCCGCCGTAACGCCGTGCTGGGGTCCAGCTATGGCGGGCTTGCAGCGACCTACACCGCGTTCGTGCACCCCGACCTTTTCGGCAACGTGATCTCGCAGTCCGGCTCCTACGGTTGGTTTCCGCAACCCCCGGGTGCGGCGCCACCCTTTCGGGGCGTGGAGCCTGACAGCGGCTGGCTCATCAAGCAGTTTGCCGAAGCGCCGCGCAAGCCGATCCGCTTCTATCTCGACGCCGGCATCTGGGAAGGCAACATGATGCTCTTCTCGAATCGCCTGCTGCGCTCAGTGCTCACCGGGAAGGGCTACGAGGTCGTCTACAACGAAGGCGACGGCGTGCATTCTTCCTATTATTGGATGCTGAGGCTACCCGACGCCCTGGGAGCCATCCTTGGGGGTGACCCAGGAACTGCCCGGTAGCGGCAGCGAAAGCGCGTCAAAACCTCCAGGTCACACCTGCTGACAGGAGATCCGGATCCCCGCCCCGTACTGATACCCGCTCGTACTCGAGCCGCACACCGAGCGCGGCGAGTTTGAGTTGCACGCCGGCCCCGTAGGCGAGATCGGTACTCGTCGCGTCGAGTCGATACGTGCCGGGTATCCAGGCAATGTCGGTGCAAACCTGAGTGCAGTCGGGATGACCGACGTCGGTAGCGTTCGCTGTGGTTCGCAAATGGGCCACCCCCAATTTTCCATAAACATGGAGCCGGGGAAGCGGCACGTTGGGCAAGTGAGCGACTACAAACGCAGCCTCGCCTCGAACCTCGGCGTCCGCGACCAACGGAAGGCCCCGGGCCGTGGTGTTGACGTGCGGATGGCCCAAATCCAGGTAGGCCAATTCCGCGCCCAACCAAGGAAGCGGCTGCACGCCAAGCACGACCTGCCAGGCGGCGTGGCGCTGATCGAAGTCGTATCGGGTCAGCCCGGGAGGGGTCAGCACGATTTCGCATGGTGTATGACTGGCGAACCCTGCGTCGTGTTCACAAGGTATACATCTATGGCGGAGCTGCATTCCTGATTGAAACGTTCGCGGTGCTGCCGCTGGCGAGCACCGAAGCGTGGTTGAACACTGCCCGCTTTCTCGAGCACCTGGCCGGTTAACTCAACCAACAGCCGCTTGCGCGGCCGGATTCCACAAAGCGCGGCCCGGCCGGCAAGTGCGATCTCACATAGACCAGCCGCCCCCCAGCGCGCGGAACGACATGACTGCAGCGCGGTCCGTGTCAGCACGGGTCCGCGCAAGCTCGTCCTGGGCGACGAGCGACTGCCGGTCGGCATCCAACACATCCGTCAAGCTGCTCGCACCGGCCAGGTAGGACTCCTGGGACGCGTCCCGGGCACGAGCGAGGGCGTCAACTTCGTTGGCCAATTCGCGGGTCTGCAGCTCGAGTTGCGCCAGGGCCATGAAAGCATTCTCCACATCTTCAGTCGCTCGCAGCACGGTCTGACGATAGACGAGCAAAGCCTGGGCATTCGCACTGTTGGCCTGGGCGACCTCCGCATCGACTCTGCCGAAGTCGAACAGCCGCCACCGCAGGCCCGCCGTAGCTTCCGGCTGGAAGCTTTCGGCACTGAAAAGCCGAACCGAGCTGAGACTCTCAAAACCCAACAACGCCGCTAACGAAAGCTTCGGATAGTACTCAGACACCGCCACGCCAATACGCGCGTTCGAAGCAGCGAGACGCCGTTCGGCTGCAATGATGTCGGGTCTGCGTCGCAGCAAGTCAGACGCGTTTTGCCCTGGAGGGAGCCCTGGCGCTCCGGGAATTTCCTCCGGCTTCGCCAGCTCCGATGCGTAGGTACCGGGCTGTGCGCCCATCAACACATCGAGGCGGTTTAGTTGCGCTTCGAGCGCCGTGCGCAACGGTGGTATCGTGGCGCGCGCTTGCGCGAGCAGCGCTTCAGCCTGGGCAACTTCCTTTTCCGCAGAAGCACCCCGAGAGAATCGGAGTCGCACCAACTCGAGCAGCCTCGCATCGGTTTCTACTTGAGTCTGCGCGATGGCCAGTCGCGCCTGGTTGCCGCGCGCCTGAAAGTACGCATCGGCCGCATCGGCGACAATGGAAACGCGTACTCCCAGCTGTTGGGCCTCAGCAGCCTCGGCCTCATCACGAGCGGCCTCGGCCCCACGTCGCAGGCCTCCAAATAGATCGACTTCCCACTGCGCCCCCACGTCCGCGTCATAGAGCGTCTGGTTGCGCTCGTAACCGGGGAGATGCCGTCCAATCGCGCCGATGGGACTGTTCAGTGACTGCCGCAGAGGAGTCACGGACCCAACGGCGGCGCCGGTGGGCAACCATTGCGCGCCGGCTTCGCGAGCGACCGCACGTGCTTGCTCAACCCGCGCCACAGCCGCCGCGAGATCGAGGTTCTGCGCGAGAGCACGCTCGACGATCCGCGTCAGGACCGGATCGCGAAAACCCGTCCACCAAGTCTCAACCGGTGGCGGCGGAATATCCGTCTGCCGAGCCGCGACGGCGGGAACATTATGGAGGTCCATGAGATGCGCGGAAGGAGCACCTTTATATTGAGGTCCCACCACGCAGCCGGCCAGCGCGAGGGCCAGCCCCAGAACTGAGAGACCCGGAGCCCTGCGCAAGGCACCCCGCCGCACGGCCGGACTGGGATGTCCCGCCCCAGCGCCTGGCACCTCCCAAGCCTTTGTTTTTGAAGCTCCTCGAATCACGTTAGTCTCCAGGCGCCATTGCGACTTGCATAATGATAGTGAGTAATTTATATTACTTGCATCATGATAGCAACCACCCCCTGAGCGCTTCCCTATGCAGCATAAAGACCTCAGCGAAATGCGCTGCCCCATCGCCCGCAGCCTGGAAAGAGTCGGCGAGTGGTGGAGCATCCTGATCCTGCGCGATGCCTTCCACGGACTGACGCGTTTCGACGAGTTTCAAAAGAGCCTCGGAATCGCGCCCAACATGCTGACGCGCCGGCTCAACACCCTGGTGGAGTCCGGCCTGTTGGAACGACGGCAGTACAGCGACCGGCCACCACGGTATGAATACGTGTTGACTGAAAAGGGACACGACTTCCGTATCGTGCTGTGGACCCTGGTCTCCTGGGGCAACAAACACTTCTCACCCGAAGGTGAGAGCATCCAGATCGTCGACGCCGTGACCGGTGAGCGCGCCGAGCCGTTGCTGATCGACGCTCGCAGCGGGCGCCCGTTGCGTCCCCCCGAATTCAGAGTCGTCGCGGGTCCCGCCGCGGACGAATTCACGCGGCGTCGTTACGCCGCAATTGAGCAAAAACGTGAGGCGGCGGCCCAGCTCGCCGCACAGAAGAAATCAGGAGTCTCGTCATGAACGCAAATGCTGCAGTCGTCGACCGCGATGTGCGCTCGCCAGCGCTCGGCGTGTTGGGAATCAGCTTGAAACGCCTGGCCCTCTATGGCGCCATTGGCCTGGGAGCCTTGGCCGTGGCGGCTTACGGATATCACTGGCTAACGGTAGGCCGCTTCATCGAGAGCACGGACGACGCCTACGTGGGCGGCGATATCACCGTCATCGCGCCGAAGGTAGCCGGGTTCATAGAACAGGTCGCGGTCACCGATAACCAGCGGGTCAATGCCGGCGACCTCCTCGTGAAGTTGGACGATCGCGACTACAAAGCCGCGCTGGCCAGGGCCGAGGCCGCCGTCGAGGCACAACGGGCGACGCTGGCAAACCTCGATGCAACGCACCGCCTGCAACTAGCCGTGATAGCGCAAGCGCACGCCAGCATCACCGCCGCCGATGCGGAGGTCAAACGCTCCCATGACGACGAAGTCAGGTTCCGCGACCTCTCCGCCCATTCCGCCGCCTCGATCCAGGTGTATCAGAAAGCGGAGGCAGACTACAAAGAGGCGCTCGCGCAGAACCAGAAGAGTCGCGCCGCCGCGGATGCCGCCGAAAGGCAGCTCGAAGTCATTGATACGCAGAAGAGGCAGACAGAAGCCGCACTGGCGGAAGCCAACGCCAGCGTTGATCTCGCGCGCCTCAATCTGAGTTACACGGAGCTACGGGCTCCCATAGCCGGAGTCATAGGCAACAGAAGCGCGCGCACAGGCGCTTACGCGTCGATCGGCACACAGCTGATCTCTCTCGTACCGGCGCAAGGGCTCTGGATTGATGCAAACTTCAAAGAGAGTCAGTTAGCGCGCATGCGTGCCGGGCTGCCGGTGAACGTCACGGCGGACGTCCTACCCGGGCACAAATTTATCGGCCACGTGGCGAGCCTCGCCCCTGCCACCGGAGCCCAATTCAGCGTACTGCCCGCTGAGAATGCGACAGGGAACTTCACGAAGATCGTACAGCGCGTGCCCGTACGCATTGTCTTGGACGGTGATGCCTCGATGCTCGGACAACTGAGGCCTGGACTGTCGGTCAGCGTGGATGTGGACGAGCGCGGGAGCGGTGATGTCAGGGCCGCCGATGCGAAGGTCAAAGGCGCCGGAAACTCACAAGCAATAGCCGGGGCACTGTAAGCCCCAACCGAACCAGTCTGCGCACGCCATAGCGACAGGAACCCCTCAGCCATGAACGCTGTTGTAGCCGTTGCGAATGCCAGTGCCGACGCCGCCGTCGGTACTGCATCGCCGTCCGGGCCAATACCCGCACCACCGTCCCCGGCGCCTGCTCCCGTCGCGGCACCGGCCCCCGACCAACTTTCAACGCGGACGAAGGTCTTCGCCTTCACGTCCATGTGTGTTGGATTCTTCATCGCCCTGCTCGACATCCAGATCGTGTCGGCGTCACTGCGAGACATCGGCGGAGGACTCTCGGCAGGCGCCGATGAAACCGCATGGGTGCAAACCAGCTATCTCATCGCCGAGATCATTGTCATCCCGCTGTCGGGATGGTTGTCGCGGGTCATATCGACGCGTTGGCTATTTTGTGTCTCTGCGGTTGGATTCACCCTGACGAGCCTGCTGTGCGGCGCCGCCTGGGACATCCAGAGCATGATCGTATTCCGTGCACTGCAGGGCTTCCTCGGCGGCTCGATGATTCCGACTGTCTTCACGACGGCCTTCATTTACTTCCAGGGCAACCAACGCATCATCGCGGCGGCGACAGTGGGCGCGATCTCGTCCCTGGCCCCCACGTTGGGACCGACCATCGGCGGCTGGATCACCGACAACTACTCCTGGCACTGGCTGTTCTTCGTCAACCTGGTGCCCGGAACTTTCGTGGCGATCGTCGTTCCGCTCCTGGTCCGCGTCGACAAGCCCAACCTGTCGCTGCTGAAGGGTGCCGATTACCTGGGCATGATTCTCATGGCCGTCGCTCTGGGCTGCCTGGAATATACACTCGAGGAAGGCGAGCGTTGGGACTGGTTGAGCGATGACACCATCCGGACCACTGCCTGGACTGCCGGAATCGCCGGTGTGGCGTTCATCTGGCGAAGCCTGACTCACCCGCAACCGATCGTCGATTTCACCGCGCTCAAGATCCGCAACTTCGGGTTGGGGTCGCTGTTTTCCTTCATCAGCGGCATCGTCATTTTCTCGACGATCTATCTCACCCCCGTGTTTCTGGGTCGCGTGCGCGGCTTCAGCGCCTTGCAAATTGGCCTTGCCGTCTTCTCGACCGGCCTCTTCCAGGTCTCCGCGATACCGATCTACACTCTGCTCGCCAAACGCGTCGACCTGCGCTGGCTGATGATGTTTGGCTTCATCTGCTTCACGCTGAGTATGTGGACCTTCGAGCCGATCACGCACGAGTGGGGTTGGAAAGAGCTGTTGTTACCCCAGGCGCTGCGTGGCTTTGGTCAGCAGTTCGCCGTGGCGCCGATAGTAACGCTGGCCCTGGGTTCTCTTCCGCCCGCGCGGCTCAAGCTGGCCTCGGGACTCTTCAACCTCATGCGCAACCTGGGCGGTGCCATTGGCATCGCCCTCTGCGGCACCTTGCTCAATGACCGCTCGAACGTGCACTTCCTGCATCTTGCCGAGCATTTGAACGGTAGCAATGAGGGCGCGCAGGCTCTGTTGGCACGGGTGGCCGCCGCGGGCGCCTCGCACTGGGCTGGCGATACCAGTCACGGCGCAACGGCTGCCTTACGTCAATTGTGGTCTCTGACTTTCCGGGAGGCGCAAACGCAGGCTTTCGCGGACACCTTCCTGGCGATCATGGTCTGCCTGATCGTCGCAACGCTGCTCATTCCCCTGATGCAAAAGGTTGTGCCGCCGAGTACACCCCCAGCGGACTCGCACTAGCTGACACAGGAACGCCGGGCGCTGTACGCCAGGTAAGCCCGGCGCAGTGTCACTCGCTTTCGGTCTCGCCTTTGAGCTTCGCCGCCACCCGCTTGTAGGCTTCACGAAAGGGAATCCCTTCCGCCACGACGAGCCGGTTGGCTTCCTCCGCAGCGTGAATCGCGGGATCGAGCTTGATGCGCTCCGGGCGGAACCTCATCGCATCGATCGCGGACGGCAGGATGTCGAGTGTCTGCTGTGCGAGATCGATGCCGCGAAACAGGGGAAACTTCAACAGCTGGAGGTCCCGTTGATAGCCCGACGGCAGCTTCGCGCAAATGCCGAGCGCCTCCGCCAGGCAAGCCTGGGCACTCGCGGAGCGGCCCCGAATGAGCTCGAACACGTCCGGGTTGCGTTTCTGCGGCATGATCGAGGAGCCGGTCGTGAAGGCCTCCGGCAACTCGACGAACCCGAACTCCTGCGTGTAGAACAACAGGGTGTCCGCCGCGAAGCGCCCGAGATCCTGCATGAGCAAGGTGATCTCAAACAGCAGTTGGGATTCGGCCTTGCCCCGCGAGAGCTGCACCGCGGTGACCGGTTGCTGCACGACCTGGTAATCCAACTTCGTGCGGGTGGCCTCGCGGTCGATAGGCAGGCCGGGCGTTCCATATCCGGCCGCGGATCCCAATGGGCTCTTTCCAGCACGACGCTGCACCTGAAGCAGGTTCTCGGCGTCATCGCGAATCTCAGCCGCGAACCCACCGGCCCACAACGCCACCGAGCTCGGCATCGCCTGTTGCATGTGGGTATAGCCGGGAAGTGCCGTACCACTCTCACGCGCCGCCAACCGATCGAGGGCGTCTGCCACGCCGAGAGCGCCCGCACTGAGCTCATCGATAGCATCACGCAGATACAGACGGATCGCGGTCAACACCTGGTCGTTGCGCGAACGACCGAGATGCACGCGGCCACCAGCTGCACCGATACGCTCGGTCAACCGCCATTCCAACGCAGTCTGACCGTCCTCGTCCGTCAGCTCGATATGCCACTGCCCGCGCGCATGCTCATCGGCGAGCGCCGTCAGTCCCGTGCAGATCTCGCCAAGATCGCTCGCCGACAACAGGTTTTGCGCGTGAAGCATCTCCGCGTGCGCAATTGAAGCGCGCACGTCGTAGCGCACCAGGCGCTCATCGAGCCCGTAGTCTTCGCCAGCCGTGTAGTTCAGGACGCGATCGTCTAAGGGTGCTCCCTTATCCCACAGGCGTGTCACGTGCTTAACCGCCCGCCGCAGAGATCTGCTGCTCGGCCGGCGTCATCGCGTTGATGTCGGGCACGATCAGCGTGCCGGTACCCTCGTTGGTAAAGACCTCGCCGAGTATCCCCTCGGGGGCCTTGTACGAGACGACGTGCACCCGCCGCACGCCACCGCGAATGGCATCTTCAATGGCCTTGGCCTTCGGCAACATGCCTTCGACGATGCGACCTTCCTCGCGCATGCGTTTCAGACCCGCGACGTCGGTGTACGAAACCAGGGAGCCCGGATCGTTGACGTCGCCGAGGATCCCTGGCGCACCGGTGCACAGGATGAGCTTCTCCGCACCCAGCGTCGCCCCGATGGCGGCCGCCACCGTGTCGGCGTTGATGTTGAGCAGCACGCCCTTTTCGTCGGCCGAAAGCGGGCTCACGACGGGCATCAAGCCGTTATCGAGCAGCTTGCGGATGACCGTCGTATCCACCAGGTCGATATCACCGACGAAACCGTAGTCGACCACCTCACCCGTCGAGCCAAGCTTGACGGGCGGACGTTTGTGCGCGAGCACCAGCCCGGCGTCCACGCCACTGATGCCGACGGCATCGATGTTGAGCTCACGGCAAATGCCGAGGATGCGGGTGTTGATGAGACCATTCAACACCATCGCCGTCACGTCGACCGACTTCTGGTCGGTCACCCGCCGGCCTTCGACCATGCGGGTCGGAACGCCGAGCGCATCGGCAATCTCGGTGGTCTGCGGGCCACCGCCGTGAACCATGACGACGCGCACGCCGAAGTAGTGCAGGATGGCAATCTGCTCGATGAGTACGCGTGTCGACTCGGTGTCGGCGAACACGCCACCGCCCGCTTTGACCACGAAGGTCTTGCCCTTGTACATACGGATATACGGGGCCGCGTTCTTGAGCGCGCGGATCGCGAGACTCTGATCGCCTTTGTGCATGATCATTGGAATTCCTAAATTCCTTTAAGTAGTTTGTAGAGCACCGCCATCTGAACGACCAGACGGTTGTAGGCTTCCTGCTGGACGGCACTGCGCGGGCTGTCCAGCACCTCATCGGCAACGGCCGTGTTGCGTCTCACCGGCAAGCAGTGCATGAGACGGCACTCGCGCGCTGTTTTCTCGAACCAATCGTTGCGCACGCACCAACTCGTCAGTGAGCGCCGCAGGCGGGCGTCGCCGTCGGCATCACCATAGTGCGCCGTCGAGCCCCACTCCTTCGCATACACGATGTGGGCACCCTCGAGCGCATCCGCGCGGTCCGTGGTTTCGCGAACTGAGCCCCCGGACAATGTCGCCGCCTGCTGTGCCTTGGCCATGATCTGCGGCGGTAGCGCAAAGCCGTCAGGCCGCAACACTACAACATCCATTCCACGCAAGGCCGCCATGTGCAGCGCCGCGGCAGGCACCGCGAGTGGCAAGGCACGCGGATGATAAACCCAGGACAGCACGAATTTGCCCTTACGGGGCACCCCGAGATCGTCGATGGTCTTCCAGTCGGCCAACGCCTGGCAGGGGTGGTTGACCGCGGACTCCAGGTTGATCACTGGCTTGTCCACGAGCGAAGTCATGGCGTTGAACGTGGTCTCGGCCAGGTCAGTGCGCAGGTCTTTGAACTCCGCGAAGGCGCGAATACCCAAGGCGTCGCAATAGGATGCGAGCACGGGAATCCCTTCACGGACGTGCTCGGCCGCGGCACCACTCATCTCGACACCAACACGGGTCTCGAGCTGCCACGTGCCCTGGCCCGGCGTGATCACGAAGGAATTGCCGCCCAGGCGCGCCATCCCGGCCTGAAACGAAGCCAGGGTCCGCAGCGAGGGATTGAAGAACACCAGGCCGAGAATCTTGCCCGCGAGAGCCTGCGGCTCGGGATGTTGCTGCAGGCGACGCGCAAGATCCAACAGCGCGATCACCTCATCGCGCCCCAACTCGGCGAGGTCGAGGAAGCGCCTCATGCAGGCAGATCCGCCAACGTGTCGCGCAGCATGTCGACGTGCTCCTCTTCGAGGATGAATGCCGGCAGGAGCCGCAAGATGTTCGGGTCGCTCGCAGTGCCGGCGAGAATGCCGCACTCGAGCAATTCCTTCTGAATCTCCTTCGCCGGCCGCGTCGTGCGCAGCCCGGTGAGGAAGCCCGCACCCTGGTGACCCGTGATCGGTCCGACGATGCACGTATTGCGAATGTATTCGCCTACCCGGCGTACGCGCTCGAGCAGATTTTCCGATTCGATCGCCTCGATGACCGCTTCCATCACCGCGCAAGCCATGGGACCACCGCCGAACGTAGTTCCCAACAGGTCCAGCTTGAGGGTCGCGGAAACTCTGGCATTGGCCAGCATCGCTGCGCAGGGGAACCCATTCCCGAGCGCCTTCGCGGTCGTGATCATGTCCGGCATGACGCCGTACATGTTGGCGGCGAACGGATATCCCGTACGCCCGACGCCACACTGCACTTCGTCAAAGATGAGAACGGCTCCGACTTCGTCGCACCGGCGACGCAACGCCTCGAGATAGGGCGCTCCGAGGTCGACCGCGCCGGCGAGACCTTGCACTGGCTCGACGATGACGGCCGCCGTCTTGTCGGTCACATGTTGGTTGATCGCGGTCGAATCCCCTCGGGGGATGAAGCTCACATCGAACGGCGCGCGCGGAAAGCTGTACCACTTCTGCGCCGCGCCCCACGTCACAGCCCCTGCGGCAGCGGTACGCCCGTGAAAGGAACCTTCAATCGCCGCGATGTGCTGCCGACCCGTCATGCGGAACGCCAGCTTCATGGCGTTCTCGTTGGCCTCCGCGCCACTGTTGACGAAGAAGACCGTCGTGAAATCCAGCCTGGAGAAGCGGACCAGGCGCTCGGCCGCGCGGACGCGGACGTCCATCGGCACGGCATTCGTCTGGAAGTTGCAAGACTGCGCCTGTTTCGTGAGGGCCGCGGTCCAACCGGGATGCCCATATCCCAGAGAGGCCACCGCGTGCCCACCGTACATATCGAGCACACGCTCGCCAATGCGGTTCTTGAGCCAGACTCCCTCGGCAGAAACGACCTCGAGCGGGTACTGAGCGAACACGGGCGCCAGGTAGTCGTGGAGCGCGGGCTTTGCGGGAACTGCGTTATTCATGATTTTGTCTCAAGTCCATCCCGGGGCCGGAGCGGTGAGGCCGCTCGTTTCCGGCAGATCGAACATCCGGTTCATCCATTGCACGGCACCGCCGGCCGCGCCCTTGTTGAGGTTGTCCACAACGCACATCACGGCGACCGTGCGGCCGTTGGCCGCTGCCGAAAGATGCGCGTAGTTGCTTGCAGCGATTTCTTTGACGCGCGGTGCGCGCTCACTTACGCGGACGAATGGGGAGTGCGCATAGAAGTCACGCAATGCAGCCAACACGCGGGGCGTGTCGATCGCGGATTTCAACGACGCCTGCACAGTGACATGAATGCCGCGAGCAAACGGCCCCGAATGGGGAACAAACGCGAAGTCAGCCTCAACTCCCGTAGCGGCTCGCGCGCAAGCGGCAACTTCCGGCGCATGACGATGCGTCAGCGCGTTGTAGCTGTACAGGTCACTATGCCGCACCGGATGGTGCGTACCCTCGATCGGCTTGCGCCCTGCCCCCGTGCTTCCCGTTACGCCGCTGACAAACAGCGTGGGCGGAACGAGTCCCAACGCGAGCAGCGGAACGCTCGCCAACAGCGTAGCCGTAGCGAAACATCCCGGGTGGGCCACGTGCGGCGTCTCGAGCTTGCGCAGATGCTCGGGAACCGCACACGTGAATTCCGCGATCCGCTCCGGAGCCCCGTGAAGATGCTTGTAGACAGCCTCGTAGGCCTTCGCGGAGCTGTAACGATAATCCGCCGAAATATCGACCACCCGCGGCCGCGTTCCGGCAGCCGAGGCGGCCTTGAGCAGGGAATCGATCAGCGCCGCCGAAACGCCGTGCGGAGCCGCGGAAAACACCGCAGTGCTCGGCGTTTCGACGAGCAGTTTCTCCACCTCGGCCTGAGACTTGAAGCGCGTGTCCGGAAAAGCACTCACGAGGTGCGGAAACGCGCCGCTGACCAACTCACCCGGCTGGCTGTCCGACAGGACCGCGGCCAGTTGGAAGCGCGGATGGCCGGCAACCAGGCGCAGCAACTCCCCGGCCACGTAGCCGGTGCCGCCCAGAACCACGGTTGGAATGATCGTGCTCACGCGGCTGCTCCTGCCTTGACGCCGATCGCCTCGATGACGCGATCGCCCAGGGCGGCGCCGTTCGTCATGGCGTTGAAAGCGGACACGCCCATCTGGCTCGTGATGATTTCGACACCCACCGCGTTGTCGGTGGAAGGACCGGTCACGACGCACGGATCGATGCTGAAGCGCTCGCGCAGCAGCTTTACACCCCCCCAGGCCGCAACCGGATCGTTGGCGGAGAGAATGACTCCCGTCAACGCGGAGCGGATATCCGGGCACTCCAGGATGGCATCGACGCCATAGGTTCCCAGGATGCCGTCGCCCAGCTCGAACACGATCACATCCGGCTTCCCGGCGGACAACTCGGTCAACATCGTGCGCGTCAACGCCGGCCCGTTCGCCTTGGTCGTCGTGACGATACCCAAGTCGGTGAAGATCGCAGAGTGCCGCGCGCCGGCGTCTTCCATCGCCAGGATGTCACGCCGGAGGGAGACACCGGTCGCCTTGAACGCATCGACGATGAGCCCCCGGTGCCGCATGCGGCTGATGACCGCGCATGCGGCCGCCGTCTTGCCGGCCTCCATGCAGGTGCCGGCGAGCGCCACGACCGGTACACCATGAGTGTCCAGTTTCGCATGCTGGTCCAGCTTCTTGTGACCGACACGGGCCGGCACACCGATACGCTCGCCGAGATACGGGAAGTGCAATACGACACCCAACACGCGGCAATCGAACGGCTTGCCCTTGTCGGGGTTCACCGAATCGCACACACCCAGCACACCACCGATATTCAACATCTGGATGATGTCGCCAGCTTGCAGCGACGGCGGCACGTGCCCGGAATAGCCGAACAGCGCCTTGCGATGCCCCAGCGCGCCCACGACGATGTCGCCCTTGACGACCTTCGCCATGCGGCCACTGGTGAGCTCCAGGGTGTTATAGGTCGACTTGTTGGTCAGTACCTCCACGACCACGACAACACCTTCCTCGGAAGGGATGTTGTCCGTGGTAATGCGCACCTCGTTCGACAGACCGCAAGCCTGGGTGACCGAAGCTACTTTGTCGACAACGACACTTCGCATTCCGTTGACCATCTCTATTGACCTTTTGCGCGCTCGTGCGCGACAC
>Ga0070665_100002307_pt1 | contig 21174 bp, 17 predicted proteins | sample KBSS13metaG_FD_65862 | JGI IMG/M metagenome (GOLD analysis project Ga0070665, IMG submission 65862) | Switchgrass rhizosphere microbial communities from Kellogg Biological Station, Michigan, USA - KBS S1-3 metaG | ecosystem: Host-associated > Plants > Roots > Rhizosphere > Soil ...
GATAGTGGAGACCGTCCCTCGCGCGATCAGTGATCTCGCGAGGTTAACTGCCCACAAGTTGAGCTAGTGGAGAGCGTCCCTATTAAGCGCGATGTCGACGATCGCGTTGACCAGCTGCGGGTGTGACATGCCGGCGGCAGCGGCGGCGCGCGTGACGCCGGAGTCGGGCGAGATGTCGGGGTTGGGGTTGACGTCGATCACCCACGGCGTGCCGCTGGCGTCGATGCGGAGATCGACGCGTCCGTAGTCGCGCAGCTCGACCGCTCGGTAGGCGGCGATCGCGGTGCGCTCGATCGCGCGCACGAGCTCGGGCGACGATTCGGCGGCGACCATCGGCACGGGCTTGGTGCCGGCGTAGTCGACGTGGCCCTCTTCCCACTTGGCCGCGTAGCTGACGATCTTGGGCCGATCGGCGGGCATCGCCGCGAAGTCGATCTCGTGGAGCGGCAGGACGCGCGCCTTGGCGCCGTTGCCGAGCAGCGTCACGTTGATCTCGCGGCCCTCGATGTAGCGCTCGGCGATCACGGGCTGGCGAAACTCGGCCATCAGCTCGCGCGCCCGCGCGCGCAGCGCCGCCGCATCGCGCACGACGTTGGCCGCGGTGATCCCGAGCGACGCGTCCTCGTGCGCGAGCTTGACGAACCATGGATAGTCGAGCCCGTCGAGCGTGGGATCGTCGAGCTCGGCCGGCGTGCGCAAGAAGCGATACGGCGGCGTCGTGATCTGGTTCGCGATCAAGATGTCCTTCGTGCGCTGCTTGTGCAGGCACGACGCGAGCGCGAGCAAGTCGGCACCGGTGTACGGGATCTGAAACAGATCGAGCAGGCCCGCGAACGTCGGCTCGTTGCGCGACTCGTTGTTCATCGACTCGCACAGGTTGAACAGCAGATCGGGTCGCGCCGCGCGCACCTTCGTCAAGCAGTCGTAGACCTCGATGCCGTGCACGCCCGCGAGCTCGACGGTGTGGCCGGTCTCGACCAGCGCGCGCGCGATCGCCTTCGCGGATTCGCGCACCGACGTGACGTCGAGGGTGGTGTGTTGAGCCTGCTCGGCGTCGTAGTCGGTGTTGTAGAGCACGACGATGCGGGCCATGCGGCACCTTACAACAGGACGCGGGCGAGCCGGGGTGCGAGCTCGGCCGCAACGCTCGCGACGTCGATCGTCGGGAGCGCGCGCGCCGCGACGACATCGGACATCGACACCTGGCGGACCGCGCCGAGCCCGCACGGGTTGATCATCTGCCACGCGTCGGGCGGCGTCGCGACGTTGAGCGCCCAGCCGTGCACGCTCACCGAACGCGCGACGTGAATGCCGCACGCGGCGAGCTTGGCGTCGCCGAGCCACAGCCCGGCCGGATCGCGGCGAAACTCGGCGCCGGTCACGCCGAATGCGGCGCAGGTGTCGGCGAGCGCGCGCGCGATCGTCTCGAGGAACGCGACCACGCTCTTGATCCGCACGATCGGATAGACCATGAGCTGGCCGGGCCCGTGATAGGTCACGTCGCCGCCGCGCTCGATCGGTACGACCGGCACGTCGCCGGCCGCGAGCACGTTGGCGCGGTTCGCCGAGCGGCCGAGCGTGATCACCGGCGGGTGCTCGCAGAGGATGATCGTCCCGGGCTCGCCCGCCCACACGCGTTCGCGGGCCGCGAGCTGCTCGGCGAGGATCGCCTCGTACGCGACGCGGCCGCGGAACACGTCAGCCGGCCAGCAGCTCGTCGAGCAGCTGGTCGTCGAGGTAGTGCACGGGCGCGGCGGCGCTGACCACGCCGACGCCGGTCGCGATCAACGCGGCAACGAGCTGCTCGCCGCAGATCACCGAGATCGATCGGCCCGCGCGCTCGAGCTCTTGCTCGGCGCCCTCGGACAGCTCGCGCGGCGCGAACAGGATGCCCGCGACGAGATCCTTGGCCTCGACGCCGACGCGCAGCTCGCCGATGCCGCGCCGATCGATCGGCTGGTCGCCGGACCGCGCGCTGATCAGCACGGTGCGCGCGAGGCCGGGCGCCTGCGCGGTCGCGTAGCTGATGCCACCGACGCGCTTGACCCACTCGATGTCGCGATAGCCGGCCGCGACCAGATAGGCGTGGATCAGGCGCTCGAAGCCCTGCGGGCTCGCGTGCGTGATCCGGTGCGCGAGCGCGCGGTGCGTCGCGCCGGCAAGCTTGGATAGCGAGCTCGCCATCGTGGCCTCGGCCTCGGCGGTCGCGCTCATCGCGACCGGTCCGGGCGCGAAGAGATCGCGACCGCGGTACACGATGCGGGGACGCAGGCCGAGCGTGCGGTAGCTGCGCTCGTCGCCGAGCAGCTCGGCCTTGAGCTGCGGCCACAGCTGCTCGGGATCCTGCGTGACCAGGTTGCGCTTGCGCATCATCGCGGCGAGCTGACGCACCGGCAGCGGCTGGCCGTTGCGCAGCTGCGCGAACACGGCGGCCGCGGCGTCGCCGAGCGGCGTGCCGACGCGCGCGAGCGCATCGTGCTCGTGACCGTTGAGCGGCATCTGCAGGCTGAGCTGCGGGGCCGACCCGCGCGGCTGCGGGATCGTGTCGTTGCCGGAGCGGCCGTGCTGATTCTGCGGGCCGTGCTGATTCTGCGGGCCCTGCTGGCCGTGACCGCCCTGCGGATGCTGGCCACCCTGCCCTTGCTGGCCGTGGTGTCCTTGCTGCGCGTGCTGGCCCGGCTGACCGTGCTGCTCGCGGCGCTGCTGGCGCTCGTCGCGACGCTGCTTGCGGCGATCGCGGCGGTCCTGCCACTGCTGCTTGCGCTCTTCGCGCGCGTTGATCTCCGGCATCATCGGCCGGTCCTCGTCGCGCGTCTGGCGATCGGAGTACTCGCCGTGCGCCACGGCGGGCGCGCCGGAAACATCCGAGCCGTAGATCGCCGACAGCTCGCGCTCCTCGTCGGTGAGCTCGGGTGCAGTTTCGACGCCCGGCTCGCCGTCGCCGTCGGCAGCCTCCTCGGCTTCCTCGTCGCTCTCGTCGGAGACGTGGGCCGCGGGCGCGACCTCGATCGTCTCGGCGACGATCACGGCGTCCTCGGCCTCGTCGGGCATGACGACGGCAGCGGCCTCTTCGACCACCTTGGTCTCGACCGTGTCCTTCTTGGCGCGCGCGGGCTTCTTGGCCGCCTTCTTCGCGGCGGGCTTCTTGGCGGCGACCTTCTTGGCCGGTTTCGCGGGGGCGTCGTCGGCACTCTTCTTCTTGGCCATCTGGCCGCTTCGTACCTTGCCCCTCGAACCACCGTCAACCCACCGTCCGCCGGTCCAGCGACCCGCCCAAAAATTGCCCGGCGGATCTGCGCCCCGTAGTGTCGAAATACGGGCGGTAAGCTGAAGCGTTTTACCGCCGTACATCGAAGGAGCGGTCCATGCAGTCGCGAAAGATCGGAGTCCTGCTCGGGGGGTTGTCGAGCGAGCGCGAGGTGTCCCTGCGCACCGGCGAGGCCGTGATTGCCGCGTTGCGCGAGCGCGGTCACGACGTTGCGCCGATCTACGTGGATGGCGACCTCGACGTGGCGCTCCGTCAGGAGCAGCCGGATGTCGCGTTCATCGCGCTGCACGGCCGCATGGGTGAAGACGGCTGCGTGCAAGGCGTGCTCGAGCTGCTCGGCATCCCGTACACCGGGTCCGATGTCCTCGCGTCCGCGCTCGCGATGCACAAGGGCAAGGCCAAAGAGCTGTTCCGGCTCCACAACCTGCCGACGCCCGCGTACTACACGCTGTCTGCCGCCGACACCGCCGATCTCGCAGCGGTCCACGGCGATTTCGGATTCCCGTGCGTGGTGAAGCCGATCCGCGAAGGCTCGTCGGTCGGCGTGACGATCGTCCGCGACGCGGCCGAGCTCGCGCCGGCGATCGAGCGCGCGCTGTGCTTCGACGACGAGATCCTCGTGGAGCGGTTCATCACCGGCATGGAGGTCTCGGTCGCGATCGTCGACAACCGCGCACTCGGCGCCGTCGAGATCGCGCCGCGCGCGGGCTTCTACGACTATCAGAACAAGTACACCAAGGGCGCGACCGAGTACTTCGTACCGCCGCGGCTGTCGCCCGAACGCTACCGCGGCGTGCTCGCGCAGGCGCTGCGCTCGCACATGGCGCTCGGCTGTCGCGGCGCGACGCGCGTCGACATGATGGTGAGCGACTCCGGCAACGAGTTCGTGCTCGAGGTCAACACCGTGCCCGGTCTGACGCCGACGAGCCTCCTGCCCAAGATCGCCGATGCCGCCGGCATCTCGTTCGGCGAGCTGTGCGAGCTCATGCTCGCCGGCGCCACGCTGGCCTCGTCGCGGCGCGGCCGCGGCGAGCGCCGCATCGTCCAGCGCCCCTTCATCGGCGACGACCGCCGCGAAGGGGACGCTCTCCACTAGCTCAACCTGAGCCGACTCAACCACGCGTGATCACAGATGCGCCGAGGGACGGACTAAACTTGCGAGCGATTTCGGGCTGGCTCGCCGCAACGGCGGTGCTCGCGATCGGCATGCCCGTTGGCACCGCTGCGTACGTTCGCGCGCGTACCTCGGACATCGCCTCGCACCTCGGCGCAGCTGCGGGCGTGCCCGCCGCGATCGGCTCGGTCGATGCCGACCTCACCGGGCGCGTCCGACTCTCGGACGTCGCGCTTGGCCAGCTCGTCACCGCCGATACGATCGAAGCCTCCGTCGCGCTCGATTCGCTGCTCGACGGCCGGCTCGGCGCCGACGAGATCCGCGTCGCGTCGCCGCGCGTCGCGATCGACGTCTCGCCCGACGGCGACAGCGACCTGGCGCGACTCGTCCGCCGGCTCGCGCGCCCCGGCACCACTGGCTCGAGCGGCGTGCCGAAGCTGCGCCGCATCGTCGTCAGCTCGGGCTCGCTGATCGCGCACATCGCCGGGCTCGGCGAGCTCGAAGCCGAAGACGTCGAGCTCGTCCCCGATGCCGGCGGTGTTCGCGTCATCACCGGCCCGTTGCGCGTGCATGCCGGCGCCGGCGAGCTGTCGCTCGCGCGCGGCGCCGCCGAGGTCGCGCTGCCGCACGTCACGTTCGGCCGCGTGCTAGCGGTCGGCGGAACCGGAACCTTCCACGGGCTCACGATGCGCGACGTCGCCGTCGGCCGGCTCGCGCCCGGCGGCCCGCTCGAGCTACGCGCCTCGCTCGACGACGGCGGCGCGACGCGCGCGATCGCCGCCGAGGTGCTCGCGCCCGGTCACGTGATCATGCGCGGCGAGCACGTCCCGCTACGCGCCCTGCCCGCCATCCGTGGCCTCGACCTCGCCGACGCCTACGCGACCGGCACCGTCGAGCTCGCGCGAGTCGCCGGCAAGCTGACCGTCACCGGCGACGGCTCGCTCGAGCGCGTGCGCGTCGTCCACAAGATGCTCGGCGAGCTGCCGATCGAGCTCGCCGCCTCGCTGCGCGGCCAGGTCGCGCTCGCCGCCGATTCGATCACCGTCGACCGCCTCGCCGTCGACGTCGGCGCCGCGCACTGGAGCATCTCCGGCTGGGCGCGCCGCGGCCAGCCGCTCTCGGGCGCGCTCGACGTCGCGCTCGCGCCGGCGCCGTGCGCCGACTTGCTCGCCTCGTTGCCGGCCGCGTTGCGCGGTCCCCTCGACGGCATCGCGCTCACCGGCACGTTTGGCGGCCGCGCGCGCCTCGCGATCGATCTCGCGGCACCGCTCGGCGACGGCGTCACGCTCGCGACCGACCTCGCCAACCAGTGCGACGTCACCGCCGAGCCTCCCGCCGCCGACGTGACCGCGCTCGCCGCGCCCGGCGATCAGACGTTCGCCGACGGCACCCACGCGCGCATCGGCAAGGGCACCCCGGGCTGGGTCGAGCTGCGCCACGTGCCCGCGCACGTGCCGGCCGCGTTCGTCGCCGCCGAGGACGCGCGGTTCTACGATCATCACGGCTTCGATCCGGTCCAGATCGCGAAGAGCCTCGAGATCGATCTGCGCGACCGCTCGATCGCGCGCGGCGGCTCGACGATCAGCCAGCAGCTCATCAAGAACGCGTTCCTCACGCAGCGCCGCACGCTCGATCGCAAGCTCCAGGAAGCGATCCTGACCTGGCGGCTCGAAGCGCGGCTCGACAAGGCGACGATCCTCGAGCGCTACCTCAACGTGATCGAGCTCGGGCCGCACGTGTTCGGCGTCGGCGCCGCCGCGCGCTACTGGTTCGACGAGCCGGCGAGCGACCTCACCGTCAAGCAGGCCGCGTTTCTCGCGGCGCTCACGTCGGAGCCGCACTCGATGAGCCGGCGCGTGCGCCGCAGCGGCGGGCTCGATGCCGACAGCCGGACCCGCGTCGACGTCGTGCTGCACGGCATGCTCGTCGGCGGCGCGATCGATCATGCGCGCTACGACGCCGCCCGCGACGCGCCGCTGAGCTTCGCGAAGGCCGCGTTGCGCGACGAGCTCTGAAACTGCCTCGGTTTAGTCCGTCCCTCGGCGGATCAATGATCACGCGGGGTTGATCCGGGTCAGGTTGAGCTAGTGGAGAGCGTCCCTAAGAAGCTAAACGCCGAGGAACAGGCGATTGCCGAAGTTGCGCTCGAGATCGGCCGCGAAGATCTTCTGGGCGGCCGCGTCGATGTCGTACGCGACGCGCTTGAACTCGAACGTGCGCTCCTCGGTGTCGTAGATCGTGTAGCTCGCGCGGTTGTCGTAGTCGCGCGGCTGACCGACGGAGCCGACCGAGATGATGTAGCGGTGCTCGGGGCGGATCGAGAACTTGGTCGCGACGACCTCGAACACTTCTTCGCGCGTCAGCGCGAACGACTTGCAGAGATGCGAGTGGCCGATGAAGGTGACGAGCCCGAGATCGTCCCAGATGTCGAGGCACTTCGACGCCTGCTCGACCGAGAAGATGTACTCGAACTCTTCGAGGCTCACCGGCGAGCCGTGGCAGAACGTCAGGTCGCCGTCGCGCTGCTCGTACGGCAGGCTCTGGAGCCACTCGAGATTCTCGGGGCGCAGCTGGCGCGCGTGGAGGTCGAGCGCCTGGCGTGCGGCATCGTAGTAGTACGAGTAGTCCATACGGCCGGCGACGGCCGCGTCGTGGTTTCCGAGGATCGTGAACGCCGCGGTCTTGCGAATCAGGTCGCAGCACTCGTTGGGGGACGCGCCGTAACCGACGACGTCACCGATGCACACGTACTTGTCGATCCGTTCCGACTTGAACGCGTCGAGCACCGCGTTCATCGCTTCGATGTTCGCGTGGACGTCGGAGAAGATTCCCAATCGCATCCGGCGTTTCGAGCATACCCGAAACTGCGCGTTACGTCTGGATCAGATCGGCCTCGTCGAGCTCGGCCTCGCTCTCGTCTTCCTCGTCGACGATCAAGTCGGACTCGTCGAGCAGCTCCATCGGCGCAGACACGTCGATTTCGATGCCGTCGCCGGCGCCGTTTGCCGCATGCGCACCGTTCGTACCGTTGGTGCCGTTGGTCCCGTTCGCGATCGCGGCGCCCTCGAGCGCCTCGAAGAACCGACGGGAAAAGGCGCGGTTCACGGTCACGTCCTTGCTCGCCTCGGCGCCGGGCCGGACGCGGACCTCGTCGCGCGCCGCGGTGTCGATCAGGGACACCGCCTGCGCCGCCAGCGGCGCGATCACGCTCTGGCCGCCGGCCATCTGCTCGAGCGCCGCCCGACCGCCTCGCACACCGACATGGGCCATCGCCCACGCGACGCGCTCGCCGATCTGCGGCGTCATGCGATCGCCCAGCCGGCCGATGTGCGCGGCGAGCGGCGTCAGCGCGGCCGGTCCGACCTGTCCGAGCGCGCGGGCGATCTCGCGCCAGACTTCGGTCGGCTCGGCCAGCAGGAGCTCGATCACGGCCTGCGTGCCCTCGTCGGTGCGGAGCAGCGCGAGTGCGAGCGCGCAGCCGTGACGCAGGAACGCCTTGCTCGAGCGGAGCCCTTCGATCAGCGGCGCCGCCGCGGCCGGCCCGAGCTTGACGCTCTTGCCGAGGATCCGGACCGCTTCCGCGCGGCTCATCTTCTTGACCGCGGCGATCACCTGCGTCGCCGCGCCGCCGATCCCGCGGTCGCACAGCTCGGCCGCCGCGGTCACGCGATCGCGCTTGTCGTCGAGCATCGCGACGAGCTGCTCCGGCGTGGTCGCCGAAACCAGGGGCTCGCCGTCGATCGAGCCCGACACCATCGGCTCGTCCTCGCTCTTGATCGCCCCGTTCGACTTGCGATGGAGCTCGACGCCGAGCGTGCGCGCTTCTTCGGCGAGCGCCTTCAGGTTGTCGGCCGCGGCGTCGTCGTCGATGTCGTAGGCCGGCTGCGCGCGCAGCGCCTCGAACGCGAGGTCGAGCTTGACGACGAGGTCGCGGCGCGACCGCGCGAGCCCTTCGGAAACGGCCACCTGCGCGAGCTCGGGGCCCATCCAGATCCCCATCGCGACGGCGGCCTCGAGCACGCCGCGGCGCTGGTCGCGCCAGCGCTGGAGCGGAAAGCCGCGCACGCACACGAGGTAGTCCTCGCGCGACGGCCGCGCGAACCGGCGGGTCATCGCGATCGCGCGCCGCACGTGCTGCGCGGTCGCGAGCTGCAGCATCTTGTCGTCGCGGAACTCGCCGGTCTCGGCGTGCTCGCCGCCGAGCAGGTCGTAGCCGGCGCCGGTGACGAGGTCGCGCGCGCGCTGGAACGACGGCTCGCCGTCGGCCGCGATGCCGCGCAGATGATCCTCGGCGGCGCGCAGCACGTACTGCGCGTTGTCGGCGAGCGGCGCGACGAGCTTGACCTGGCGCACGGCCGAGCCGCGCACGATCACGACCGCCGTCAGCTCGAACTGCTTGCCGAGCGCGGTCAGTACCTGGCGATCGAGGTCGGTGCCGACGTCGAGCGTGACGACCGCGAGCTGCGTCGCGTTGGGCACGCGCAGCGCCGCCGGTGGGCCGATCACGAGCGTGACGACGGGATACGTCGGCGTGCGCTCGAGCAGGATCCGGATGTCGAGCAGGCCGCGCAGGGCGCGCGCGATCTGGTCGCCGACCACGAGCGCGAGCCTGACCTTGCCCTCGTGGACCTCGAACGACGACGCGACGCCGGTCGCCGCGAAGTCGAGCCACGCGTCGCGCCCGGGCGCACCGAGCTCGACCGTTTCCGTCGTGAGCGGATCCGAGCCCTGCGGGATGACCGACTCGCCGGTGGGCGCGTCTTCATGGAACTCGGCCGGCGGTGCCGGCAGCTCGGCGTCCGCGATGTTCTTGATCGGCTCGGCGTCGCTCTTGGCGACGGGCGCGGTCACGAACGACTCTTCGTGATGCGCCACCTCGGGAATTGGCTCCGGCTCCGGCGCCGGCGCCGGCGCGACGACGGTCGCCTCGGGCGGCGTCTGCACGGATGCGATCACGCGCGCGCGCTGCTCCGAGCGCATGCGATCGAGGGCGCTCTCGGCCTCGGCAAGCGCCCTCGCCTGCTCGGCGCGCTCGTGCTCGAGCAAGCTGCGCGCGGCGGCAAGCTCCTGACGGCCGCGCGCGAGCTCGGCCTGCGCTTGAGCGAGCTCGGCCTGCTTGCGGTCGAGCTCTTTGGCGGCGTCTTGCGCGCGCTGCGCGGTCACCGCCGACAGCGCCTCGTTGGCGCGGCCCTCGAGATAGTCATGCAGGCCCGTCGCGCCGAACACGACCGCGAAGTCCTTCGCGTACGCCGGAATCGGCACGTCGTCGCCGCGCAGCCGCTCGAGCAAGCGGATTCGCTCGTCGAGCTCGCGGTGACGCTGCGACTCGTCGAGCACGAGCACCATCAGCTCGGCGGCGGGGTCGTGATAGACGATCGGCACCGCGATGCGTTGCTCGCCGATCACGTTCAGCGTGCCGGCGTGCATGCGCGACGCGAGATCGGGATCGCTGACCGCATCGACCGCGACGTGCACCGTGACCGGCACGAGATCACCGCCGAGCGCGGTGACGTGAACGATCGCCGTTTGCGTGCGTCCGATCGAACCGCGGAAGGCGTTTTGCGACGGTGCGCGCGCGTTACCCCTGGCCATGGGGCCAGGCATATCACATCAGTTTACGCTTCCGGACGGTTCGTCTGCGACGGGCTCGGGGGCGGACTCGGTATCGGTCTGCGCCGGGTCGCCCGAGTCTCCGAGCATCTTGGCCGCGACCGCGACCAGGACCTCGTGGACGTGCTCGAGCGTGTCGAGCCGGCCGCACAGCGAGTAGTAGTCGTCGACGGAGACCTCGCCCATGCGCGCCAGCGTCTGCTGGACATACGGCCGCATGCGCGCCGGCGCGTCGAGCTCGCTGTCGAAGTCGGCCACGTCGGCCTGCGCGATCGCCGAGGCGACGAACCCCACCGGCGAAAAGCTCACGCCGGTCGGCAGCACGACGCGCCAGTCGGCCTCGTCTCCCGAGACTTCCCAGCGACCGCCGAGCCGCCGCCGCACGACCTCGCCGAAATAGGCGCCGGCCGTCGCGATCACGAGCTCCTGCGTCGGGCCCCCGGCGTCGGCGACCGTCCGCAGATAGTGATCGAGCAAGGGCAACGTGTCGCTGTCGTATTCGAGGGTGACGCCGAGCGCGCGCTTCACGTACGCGACCGCCTGCTCGGCGTACTCGCGAACACGTGCGGGGACCGGATCATCCATGTGATCCAGCGTACCCCGAGACGCGCTACTGGACGATCGCGAACTGCACGTTCACGTTCGCGCTTCGTGACTGGAGCTCGACCATCGCGGCGGGATCGGTCATCCGGCCGAACGTCGCCATCGTCCAGTCGCCCTGCCTGATCGACGGGGTGCCGCCGAAATCGACCTTCATGCCGCGCGCACGCAGCTGCGTCGCGCCGTGGGCGCGCAACCGCACGTCGATGTCGCCGCGCAGGCTCGACACGACCATGCGGCCGTGCAGCGCGAGCTCGGCTTCGAGCTGGATCCGGCCGTCGGTGGTGGTCAGCTCGACGTCGCGCGAGCGCACGCGGCGGCCCGCGATCTGACCCTTGCTCGCCGACGCGACCAGCTTGTCGCCGTTGATCGTGTCGAGCTCGACGTCGGAGTTGACGGTCGCCGCGTCGACCGAGCCGAACGCCTGCGCGATCGACGTCTTGCCCGACACGCTGTGCGTCCACAGCTCGCCGGCGACGTTGCTCACCGAGATCGGCCCCGTCGATGTATCGAGCTCGCCGCCGGCGTCGAGGTTGTTGAGGACGATCTGGCCGTTCGACACGGCGGCGTTGATCCGCACGTTGCGCGGCGTGCGGATCAAGATGTTGATGTGCACGGCCGAGCGCGGCACCGGCTTGACCTCGCGGCCGCCGTCGGCGGTCGTCATCAGGTGCACCGCGCCGTCGCCGCTGGGCACGAGCGAGACGCGCAGCCGATCGAGCGTGTCGTCGTCGGGACCGTACTTCCAGGTCTCGACCTGGATGCCGTCGCCGTCGTAGCCCTCGACGCGGATGTCGCCGAGCGGATTTTCGATCGACAGCTCCTTGAACGGGTGCTTCGGCGTCGGCTTGATCTCGAGCACCGCGTGCTGCTCGGCCACGGCATTCGAACCCTTGCCCTCGGCGAACGCGAGCGCCGGGACGAGCACGAGCAGGAACGCGGCCTTCACGGCAGCCCCCGCGTGCCGGCGAGCCTGCGATCGTTCGCCGTGACCTCGTCGCGGATCGCGACGCCTTGCAGGTAGCTCCGCATGTCGCGGTAGACCTTGTCGCGCGCGCGACCGTTCGCCGTCGCGGCAGACTTGCGAAACCCGGCGAGCTTGGCGTCGAACACGGCCTTGCGATCGTCGGTCCAGCTGGCGCGCGCCGTCATGCACGTCGAGACCAGCTCCTCGGCGGCCTGGCGGTAGCTCGCGGTCCGGTTGGCCGCGTCGTCGGCGAGCTCGGCGGTGACGTCGCCGTCGATCGTCGGCGCCGGCGCGATGGGCGGCGCCGGCGGCGCGACCTTCGGAAGCACGGGCGGCGCGATCGCGACCTGCGGCTCGTCGATAGTGCCGACGCGATGGTGCACGGCGAGCACGACGACCGCGACGGCGAGCGCCGCGCTGCCGAGCGCGAGCTGAGGCGCGAGCGGCCGCCACCGCGCTGCAAACCGCGCGAGCGCACGCCGCCACGCCGGACGATCGGAATCGGCGACCTCTTCGGCGGCGAGCCGGCGCTGGATGCCGGCCCACAGCGCGTTCGGCGGATCGAGCGGCGGCAGCGAGCGCAGGCCGTCGCGCAGCGCCGCTTCGTCGGCCGCCATGTGGCGGCAGGCGTCGCAGCCGCGCAGGTGGCCGCGGATCGCGCTACCGCGATCGTCCTCGAGCTCGCCGTCGAGATACGCGGTCAGCTTCGCGCGTACGTCATCGCAGGTCACGAGCGTTCTCCGATCGGGCCGAGCAGCTCACGCATGCGCGCACGCGCCTTGTGGAGCTGCGACTTGCAGGTACCGACGCGGCACTCGAGGATCGTCGCACACTCTTCGTGCGACAGGCCCTCGACGTCGTGGAGCACCAAGATCGCGCGATAGCCGGGCGGCAGCGCCTGCAGCGCCGCTTCGATCCGGCTCGCGAGGCCGGGGTCGCGCGACGTCTCGGGCGGCGCGGCGAGCTCGGCGAGTGATTCGTCGCTCGTGTGCACTTCCTGGCGCCGGCCCCGGCGCGCGAGATGCGACAGCGACGCGTTCACGGTGAGTCGATAGATCCACGTCGACAGCGCGGCATCGCCGCGGAACGCCGCGAGCCCGCGGAACACGCGGACGAACACTTCCTGCGCGACCTCTTCGGCATCGTTGGGCCCGACGATCCGGTGCGCCATGCCGAACACGCGGCGCTTGAACTGGTGATAGAGCATCTCCATCGCGCGCGCTTCGCCGCGCCGGCATGCGGCGATCAGCTCGGCGTCATCGGATAGCGAGCCCGAGACGCGCGGGCGCGGCTCGGCAAGGGCGGGTGTCGGAATCGAGTCGATGGCGGTCTCGGTCACGTGGTCCCCGTGTTCCTCGGTGTGACCCGGATCGGTCCCTCCGCGTTGCCCGGATCGCGACGTCGACACGACCGGCGCAAACTAGCATCGATCGGCCCCGTCCGCCCCAGCACTTTCGCGTGAGAGCCCGCACTGTTATGATGGCCTCAGTGAGGGCACCTCTGGTCGTTGGCCTCGGTCGCGTCGGGGTCGCGATCTCTGGTCTGGCGCCTAACTTGCCCCAAAGTGCCGCCCCGGCCGCCGAGCTCGCGGCCCTCGCGACGGCTCCCGCGCCCGGGGTGGCCGTCGCGTTACGCGCTGCGCTGCGGCTCGGCTGCCGCGCACGGGCCGCCGGCACGCACGGCAACGACCTGCTCGGCCAGCTCGTCCGCACCGCGCTCCGCGATGCCGGGATCGACACCGAGCTGCTCCGCGCGGTCGGCACGTCGCCCTGCGAGATCGTGACGACGGCGGCGGATGGTGCGCTGCGCGCGCGTTACGCGGGCGAGCTCGGCGAGCCCGTCTCGTTCGACGCCAACGCCGCGGTCGAGGGCGCGCAGGCGCTGCTCATCGACGGCACGTCGCCGATCAACCAGCTGCGCGCGGCCGACGTCGCGCGCGCCGCCAAAGTTCCGGTGATCCTCGACGTCGCCGAGCTGCGCGACGGCACCAGCGAGCTGATCGCGGCGAGCGACATCTTGATCGCGTCGGAGCGCGCCGCCTCGGAGCTGGCGCCGCGCGGCGAGCTCACCGACGCCCTCGAGGAGATCCTCGCGCTCGGCCCGCGCGCGGTCGTGATCACGCTCGGCGCGAAGGGCGCGATCGGTCGCCATGGCGATCAGATCATCCAGTGCCCGGCGTTCCCGTCGGAAGTCCTCGACGCGTACGGCGCTGGCTCGGTATTTCACGGCGCGTTCGCCGCGGCGCTGCTCAGCGAGCTGCCGTTCGCGCGCTGCATCGAGCTGGCCTCCGCGGCCGCCGCGCTGTCGCTGTCGGGCCTCGGCCCGTGGTCGGCGATGCCGCTCCGCGATGACGTGCTCGCGCTCGTGCGAACGAGACGCTGAGCGAAACCTTACACACAACCTTTCATGCGCGACCGCGTTGGACGCTGCATGAAGCATCTCTTCGCGATCGTCCTGTTGACCGCCACCGCGAGCGCCGCGCCGCAACCTCCAACGCCACCGGGTCCGCCGAGCGGGCCGCCGCCGCCGAGCTGCCGCGCGAATCCCGGCACGCCGCTCGTCGCGATCGACGAGAACGTCACGGGCCTGCTCGCGCAGCACGCCCGCGTGACGATCTCGTCGAACGGCGCCTGGACCTACGAGATGGCCGAAGGCGCCGGCCCGATGCTCGAGCGCGCGTCCGGGTGCCTCGATGCCACCAAGCTCGCCGCGCTGAGGGCCGATCATTGGATGAGCGACTTCAGCGCGCTCGCGGCCGCGCTTCAGGACCCGGGGCCGATCGTGCGATCGCCCGGCAAGCCCGTGCCATAGTCACGGCCATGTGGAAGCTCGCGCTCCTGACGCTCCTCGCGTGTGGCCCCGCGGCCGTCGCCGATCCGCCGCCGTCGTCACCGCCGCCCCCATCGTCGCCACCTGTGGCTGCCGATCCGCCGCCCGTCGCCGCGGAACCGGCGCCACCCGCTGCGGAGCCGCCGGCGCCCGAGCCCGCGTCGCAACCGCAGCCGCAGTCGTGCCCGGCCAAGGGGCCGATCCTCGCCCAGGTCGATCGCATCAAGGCGGGCACGCCCGTCCAGAAGCAGACGACGATCATCTACGAGAACGGCGCGTGGGGCTCGACGGATACCCGGCCCGACGTCAAGCCCGACTCGGGCTGCGTGCCCGACGCCGACCTGTCGCCGCTGCGCGACTTGCTCAAGAAGGCGACCTGGAAGGTCACGACCGCCAAGATCCACTGCATGGCGGTCTCGGCGATCCACACGGAATACAAGGTCAAGGACAAGCTCGTGTGGACGGCGCGGCTGTGCTCGGGCCAGTCGCTGGACAAGGACAGCGAAGCCGCGATCAAGCAGCTCGACACGACCGTCGAGGACGTGACGGCCAAGCAGCCGAAGCTGAACTAATTGTCTCCCGCGAGAGACGGTCCCAGGGAAGTTCCCCCACCGCTTCTCGAGCGAGAACGCCGCCCAGGGTCGTCAGAGCGCATCGCGGGGTAGACATCCGCTGGCACGACCGGTGCTCTTGGAACGCATCATGGCGAACCAAGACCCGTTTCAGTCGATCGATCTGAATGCGCTCGCAGATGTCACCGGTGGCGCGGCGTCGATCGCGTCGGGTGGTGGCACGACCGCCGACGACCAGCTGATGCAGATGATGCAGCAGATGGAGACGTCCATCCAATCCATGTCGCAGAACAACAACGGCGGCATGGACCCCATGACCATGATGATGATGATGATGATGATGGGCGGCGGAGGTGGCGGTGGTGCCGCGGCGCCGCCGCCCGGGTACGCCACCGGAGCGTCGCCGGCGAACCCGATCTACGTGCAGGTGACGGCTAACCGGAACGGCGGCGGCGATTACTAACGCTTCTTCGGCCGGATGCCGACATCCGAGCCTTCGAGCCGGAAGTGCGCCTCGGCGGCGGCCATCTGCTCGGCTTCCTTCTTCGACTTGCCGACGGCGCGCGCCCACTCGTCGGTGCCGATCGTCACCGACACGACGAACCGCTTGTCGTGATCGGGGCCGAGCTCCTGGACGACGTGATACGTCGGCGTGGCCTTGAGCCGCGCCTGTGACGTCTCCTGCAGCCGCGTCTTGAAGTCGTAGAAGCCCTTGAACTCGACGGTCTCGATCCGCTGCGCGAGCAGCCGGTTCACCATCAGCTGCGCGGCATCGAAGCCGCCGTCGAGATAGACCGCGGCCACGATCGCCTCGAAGGCATCGGCGAGGATCGACGGCTTGGCGCGCCCACCGGACTTCTCCTCGCCCTTGCCGAGCAAGACCCAGCGGCCGAGCCCGAGCGCCGTCGCGACGTCGGACAAGCCGGCCTCGCTCACGACCTGCGCGCGCGTGATGCTGAGCTCGCCCTCCCGCAGCTGCGGGTAGCGCGTCATCAAGCGATCGCCGACGACCAGGTCGAGCACGGCATCGCCGAGGAACTCGAGCCGCTCGTTGTCTTCTTCGCGCTCGTTTTGTTGCTGTTCGTTGCACCAGCTCGCGTGGCGGAGTGCACGGGCGAGCAAGGCGCCGTCCCGAAACGTGTAGCCGAGGACGCCTTCGAGCTCGGAGTAGTCGGCCACGAGCCATGATACCCTCGCGACGGTGGAAGCGCTGCTGCGCGAGCGTTTCGGCAAGTACCACGTCCTCGAGAAGATCGCGCAGGGCGGGATGGCCGAGGTCTACAAGGTCAAGACCGTCGGCATCGCCGGCTTCGAGAAAGTCCAGGCGCTCAAGCGGATCTTGCCGAGCTCGGCGCGCGAGGGCCGGTTCATCCGCAGCTTCATCGACGAGGCGCGGATCGCCGTCGAGCTGACGCACCGGAACATCGTCCAGGTCTTCGACTTCGGAAAAGCCGACGGCGAGCTGTTCCTCGCGATGGAGCTGATCGAGGGCCGCGACCTGCGCGCCGCGCTCGCGCAGGCGAGCCAGCACACCCTGCCCTGCCCGATCCCGGTCGGCGCGTACATCCTCGGCGAGGTCGCGGCCGGCCTCGACTACGCGCATCGCAAGACCGACCTCTACGGCTCCGAGCTCAACATCGTGCACTGCGACGTGTCGCCGTCGAACGTGATGCTCTCGACCGACGGGTACGTGAAGATCCTCGACTTCGGCATCGCGCGCGCGACGTTCGCGTCGGCGCTCGAGCGACGCCGCCTGCGCGGCAAGCCGCGCTACATGGCGCCCGAGCAAACGCACGGCGAGCCGCCGACGGCAGCCGCCGACGTGTTCGCGCTCGGCATCATCGGCTGGGAGCTGTTCACCGGCTTGCCGCTGTTTCGCGGTCCGGATCTCAAGGCGATCCTCGAAGCGGTTCGCACGGCGAAGCCGGCGCGGATCGACGTGCACAACCCGAAAGTCCCGGCCGAGATCGTCGACGCGATCGCGCGCGCGCTGCACCACGAGCCGGCCGAGCGCGGCACCGCCGCCGACATCATCTCGGCGTGCGCTCGCACCGCGCTCCAGGGCGGCGCGCACACGCTCGCCGCGTGGCTCGCGGACCTCGACGACGCCGGTCCCATCGAGAAGCCCGCGCCGGTTGCGTCGCCGCCGGCGCCGGTCGCGACGCCGCGCGCGCCGACGAAGCCGCCGCCGATGCCGGTCGCGTCGCCGACGGATCTGACCGCGGGTCCACCGGTGCGGCCGTCGCAGACGATGTCGCTGATCCACGCGCCGTTGCCGCCGAACCACGTCGGCGAAGGCACGCCCGGCTTCGTCGAGCCGCTCAAGCGCGCGGCGTCGGGCTTCGAGCGCGAGCGCACGACCACCGACGACGCCGTGCGGCGCAAGACCGTCACGGCGCCGGCCTATCAGCGGTTCGGCGATCGCGATCCGACGGCAACCGCGGCCGTTCCGCTCCCGCTGCCCGGCGAGGCGACCGTCCCGGCGGCGCCTGCCGCGAACGCGATCACGATGCAGCGCGGAACGTGGGGCCACGAGTCGACGTCGGCCGGCATCGGCCGGCTCTCCGACGCGCTGTCCGTTCGCGAAGCGACACAGTCCGTGATGATGCCGGTGCCCGAGCCGGAGCTGCCGGCGGTGCAACGGGTGTACAGCGCGTTCGTGCCGGCGCCCGGTGTGGCGCCGTCGGCGCTGCGGTTCGACGACGACGATGCGACCCAGCACGCGGCCGCCGCGACCAGCTTCGACGACGAGCTGCTCGTCGAGCCCGAGCCGGTGCTCGCCGAGGCCTCGGTCGCCGAGGCCGGCGACGATGCGATCGACGACGACCTCGGCGCGCTCGATGCCGCGCGCGGCGTGGTCGAGCGCCGGCGCACCGTCGTGGTCGCGGGCGTGCTCGACGGTGCGCCGCTCGACGCGCTCCGGCCGATCGCGCGCGCGCTCGCCGAGCTCGCGTACCAGCGCGGCGGCGTCGCGATCGGGCTCGAAGCGGACGCGCTCGTCGTGGCGTTCGGTCTCGAAGTCGCCGGCGAGGACGACGTCGCGGTCGCGATGGGCTGGGCGCTCGACGCGGTCGCGCACGTGCGCGACCAGGTCGCGCCCGTGCGCACGATCGCCTCCGCCGGTGGGGCTGGGGTCCGCGACAGCGCCTCGCGCGCGCGCACCGGCGGCGACGCGCCGCGGCTCAGGATCGGCGCGCGCACCGGCATCGCCGCGACCGCCAGCGCCGAAGGCACCACGCGGATCCCGCCCGACGCGATCGAAGAAGCGCGCGCGCTCGCTCGCGACGCGTCGTCGGATCGGCCGGTGTTCGTCGGCGGCGCCGGCCGGCACACCAGCGATCTGTTCGAGGTGCGCGAGGTCGCGTCGACGCATCGCTTGCGCCGCGGCCGCGTGCTCGAGGTCGTCGGGCCGCGCGGCTTCGAAGATCGCGATCGCGCGCGGCTCCAGCGCCGCGGCACGTTCGTCGGCCGCGACGCGCAGCTCGCCGAGCTCGATCGCTGGTTCGATCGCGTGATCGCCGAGAACAAGCGCTACTGCGTGCTGCTCGACGGCGCGGCCGGCACCGGCAAGAGCCGGCTCGTCGGCGAGCTGATCGAGCGGCGGCGCGCGCTCGGCGACAAGACGCGCGTGATCTCGATCGCCGCGAACCCCGCGAGCCGGCTATCGCCGTTCTCGACGGTGATCGAGCTGTATCAGGCCGCGCTCGGCCAGCCTCCTGCACGCGGCAGGTCGGCGCGGTCGCAGCTCGCGCAGCGCCTTCACCACTTGCTCAAATCGGCGGGCATCGCCGACGAGCTCGCGCGCGCGGTCGCCACCGATCTCGATCGCGCGATGGAGCTGTCGAGCGGCGTCGGCATCGGCGCGACCGAGGTCGCCGATCTGCGGCCCCGGATCGCGGCGGGCCTCGCGACGTTCCGCGCCGCCACGCACGCGGCCGAGCGCCGCCGGCTCACCGTGATCGAAGACATCCACCTCGCCGACGGGCCGAGCATGGAGGTCTTGCGCCACACGCTCGCCGAGCCCGCGACCGGCGCCGAGCTCGTCGTGCTGACGTCGCGGCTCGATGGCGTCGCGCCGCCGAAGGTCGACGGCGAGATCGTCGTCGAGGATCTGGTCGGCGCCGAGCTGCGCGCGCTGATCGTTGACCGGCTCGGTCCAGCGGCGACGCCCGCGAACATCGCGGCGGTGATCGCGCGCGGCGGCGGCAACCCGCTGTTCGTCGAGGAGCTCGCGCAGGCCGTTCGCGAGGCCGGCGAGCGCGGCAGCATCGCCGAGATTCCGGCGAGCGCGCGCGACGTCGCGCTCGCGCGCATCGATCGGTTGAGCCCGCGCGCCCGCGCCGCGCTGCGATTTGCCGCGACGATGGGCGGCGTGGTCCGCGCGCGCATCGTCGAGGAGCTGCTGGGCAGCGACGCCGACACCACGAACGATCCGTTCGACGAGCTGGTCTCGGCCGGCGTGCTGGTGCCCGCGCCCGGCGACGAAGGCGAGCTCGCGTTCGCGCGCGGCCTGGTGCGCGAGGTCGTCTACGAGGCGATGCCGCTGCGCGCGCAACGCGACTCGCACGCGCGGCTCGGCCGGCTGCTCGCCGCGCGCTTCTTCGCCGGCCGCGAGGAACCGCCCGCGATCATCGCGGAGCACCTCGAGCAAGGCGGCGAGCTCGCCGCTGCGGCCGCGTTCTGGCTGCGCGCCGGCCGGCTCGCGATGACCGCGTCGGATGCGGACCAGGCGGTCGCGCACTTCTCGCGCACGCTCGAGCTCGAGGCGCAGCTCGGCGACATGCCGACCACCGGGCCGTCGAAGACGCGCCGCCGCGAGGCATACGCCGGTCGCGAGCTCGCGAATCGCCTGCGCGGCGATCTCACGAGCCACGCCGACGACGTCGACCAGCTCCAGCTCCTGTGCGATGCCGATCCGAGCCGGCTCGCCGACGTCGCGATCCGGCGCGCGCATCGCCTGCTCCGCACCGGCGACTTCAACGGCGCGATGGTCGCGACCGCGATCGCCGAGGATCTCGCCGCGGCCGCCGCGGTCAGCGGCGTCGATCGCGGCCGACTCGCCGGCGAGGCGCTGCGCGTGCGCGCCGAGTTGCTCGAGCGGCTCGGCCGGTTCGACGAAGCCCTCGAGGTCGTCGAGCGCTCGCGCGCGCTGTTCGCCGAGGCCGGCGCGGTCGTCGAGGAAATGCAGGCGATGGTCGGCCGCGGCCGGATCCTGCTGATGCAGGCCAACTACGCCGCGGCGCGCGCGGTCTACCAGCCGATCGTCGCGCGACTCGAGAAAGCCGGCGATCCGTGGCTCGAACGCGTGGTCCAGAACCATCTCGCGATCGTCGAGATGTGCCTGGGTAACTACGCGGTCGCGATGCAATCGTCGCAGCGTTCGCTCGAGCTGTGCCGTCGCTACGGCGATCGCGCGCGCGAAGGCGATGCGCTGAGCGTGTCCGCGATCATCCTGCTCGAGGTCGGGCTCTACGACCGCGCGGCCGCGACGTTCGACGAGGCGCTCGCGCTGCTCGGCCGCTCGGGCACGCGGTGGAGCCGCGCCGACTGCCTGATCTACGCCGGCATCTGTGCGGTCAAGCGCGGCAAGCTCGAGGCCGCGCTCGCGCTGCTCGACGAGGCGCTCGCCGAGGCGCGCGCGATCGGTGCGCGCTATCTCGAGGCCAACGCGCTCGTGTCGCGCGCAGGTGCGCACCTCGCGCGCGGCGCGGTCACCGAGGCCGGCGTCGATGCCGCGAGCGGTGCCGCCGTCGCGCGTGCCGCCGGGCTGACCGGCTACGAGCTGCAGGGTCTCGCGCGCCAGGCCGCGGCGCTCGTGCGCACCGGCGGCGATCACCTCGCCGAGGCCGAAGCGCTCGCCCTACGCGCGCTCGCGCTGTTCGAGAAGCAGGAGCACCTCGAGGGCTCCGAAGAAGACGTCTACATGCACTGCGTCGCGGTGCTGCGCGCGGTCGGTAACACCGCGCTCGCGACGCGGATCAAGATGCGCGGCAAGACCGAGGTGCTGCGCAAGGCAGCCGGCCTGGCGGATGCCGTGTGGCGCGACGCGTACGCGACGCGCGTCGAGTGCCGCGCGCTGCTGTCGCCGCCTTAGACGACCCAGCCGCCGGCGAGCACGCGATCGCCGTCGTAGAACACGGCCGCCTGACCGGGCGCCGCGACGACGGGCTCGCCGAGCGTCGCGCGCGCGTGCGTGCCGTCGACGGTGATCGTC
>Ga0070665_100002308_pt1 | contig 21164 bp, 18 predicted proteins | sample KBSS13metaG_FD_65862 | JGI IMG/M metagenome (GOLD analysis project Ga0070665, IMG submission 65862) | Switchgrass rhizosphere microbial communities from Kellogg Biological Station, Michigan, USA - KBS S1-3 metaG | ecosystem: Host-associated > Plants > Roots > Rhizosphere > Soil ...
ACTTCTGGTCCCTGACGGACGATTCCAACCACGGCATCAGCAGGTCTCCTCTACCCGCTCAATACTGTCAGGGATCTATCCGGGCTATTCTGTCAGCTATCTATCAGGGTCGTACCGCCGCCTTCCCCCTCCGTCAGCGTATGACGCTGACACCTCCCCCGCGAAGCGGGGGAGGGAAGAGCATGGGCGAAGACGTACGCGTCAGAAGCGCTGCTACGTCAGAACCGGCGTTACGCCGGAACCGGCCGGGCGCGCTGGTTGTAGAGCATCTTGCGGATGCGGGCCTGTTCCTCGGCCGGCAGTTTTTCGCGTTCGACCGAGAGATCCGCGCCGGCCGCCATGCCTTTCTGGACGGCGGGGCGTGCGCCCATCTCCTCGAACCAGCGCTTGAAGTACTTGAACTCCTCGATGTCCTGTCCCTGGAACTTCCAGTTGATGGTCCACGGGTAGCAGATCATGTCGGCGATCGTGTACTGGTCGCCGGCGAGATACTTGTACTTGTAGAGCCGGTTGTTGAGCACGCCGTACAGGCGGTTCACCTCGTCGGTGAAACGGGTGATGGCGTAGGTCTGGTCGCCGTGCTCCTTCTGGTCGACGCGGCGGAAATGGCCACACTCGCCGCTCTTCGGTCCCTGGTTGGCCATCTGCCAGATCAGCCACTCGTTGACCTCGGCCTTGCCGCGCAGGTCCTGCGGATAGAACTTGCCGGCCTTCTCGGCGAGATAGAGCATGATCGCGCCCGATTCGAAAACCGCGAGCGGCTTGCCGCCGTCGGCCGGCGCATTGTCGACCATCACCGGCATGCGGTGGTTGGGATTCATGTCGAGGAATTCCGGCGTGAACTGGTCGCCGCGGCCGATGTTCACTGGCACGATCCGGTACGGCATGCCGAGCTCTTCGAGCAGTATGGTGACCTTCTTGCCGTTGGGTGTCGGCCAGTAATGCAGATCGATCATTGGGCTTCCTCTTGGGTTGCATCGAGCTTAGCCGCCTGCCCGCGAGGGGCAATAGCGCCGGCAATTGCCTGCAACAAATCGTGATGGGCGAAGGTCGCTGCAAGGACTACCTTGGAGTCATGAGCGAAGCCGACCCCCTGTTCGCAACCCTGCGGCAATCGGCGGACACCGATGCGGTCGATGCCATCGAGCGCCTGGTGCGCGAAGCGCCCGACCGCGATCTCAGCCGCATCAATGCGCTGGCCTTCGCCGGCCGCCATGACCTTGATGGGCAAAGGGTCATCAGCGCCTTTCTTCACGCCGCCCGGCTCGGCCTGTTCGAGCTGTCGTGGAACGTTCTTTGCCCGAACTGCAGCGGCGTGCTCGATGCCAATGCGTCGTTGAAGAGCGTACGCAGCCAGGATTACTGCGCCTTTTGCGCGGCCGGCTGCGTGCCGACGCTGGACGAGAACGTCGAGGTCACCTTCACCGTCGCGCCGCGCGTGCGGCACATCGCGGCGCACGCGCCCAACGAGCTGCCCTTTGCGGATTATGTGCGCGAAGTATTCTTCAGTTCGGGCGTCGACCTGCCGGACGATTACAAGCAGCGCATGGACCGCATCATGCTCGATGCGCTCGAGCTGCCAGCCGGCGAGAAGGCGCAGGTCTCGCTGCAGCTTCCGGCCGGATCGGTCATCCTGTTCGATCCGGTGACGCATGCCGCACACTATCTGGAGGTGACGGGCGAGCCGACGAGCGAGCGCCGCACGCTGTCGTTCGCCTACGGCAACGTCAAGGCGCCGACCGAAACGACCGAGCTGCCGCCCGGTCCCCTGCGCATCACGCTCGACAACCGCTCACCCGAGCGCGTGCTGCCCGGTCTCTGGATCTCCGGCCCCGAGATGAACGACATGATCGGCCGGCGCCGGCCGTTCCTGACCGCCAAGCACCTGTTCACCAACCAGACGTTCCGCGACCTCTACCGCACCGATACGCTCGATATCGACCAGCGACTGAAGATCACCAGCCTGACCTTCCTCTTCACCGACCTGAAAGGCTCGACCGACCTCTACGAGAGGGTCGGCGACCTGGTTGCCTTCGATCTGGTGCAATCGCACTTCAAGGTGCTGCACGAGATCGTGGCCCAGGAAGACGGCGCGGTGGTCAAGACCATCGGCGATGCGGTCATGGCGACATTTCCGACTCCCGACCGCGCGCTGGCGGCAGCGCTGCGCATGCGCGAGGCGATGGATGAGCTCAACCGCAAGAGCAGCAATGCGGACCTGTTGCTCAAGATCGGCATCCACGAAGGTCCCTGCCTGGCGGTGAATCTCAACGAGCGCCAGGACTATTTCGGGCAGACGGTCAACATCGCCTCGCGTGTGCAAGGCCTCGCCGGCACGCGCTCGATCCTGACGACGGCGCCGGTCGTTCAGAACCCCGACGCCGCGGCGATCCTGCAAGCCGGCGGATTGAAGCCCACCGCCCAGCAACGGTCGGTGCGCGGCGTGGCGGGCGAGGTGGCGATCTACGAGATTCCCTGAGGCGGGCGTTCCTCGCACGTGACACGCCCCCTGGAGTGCGCAAGATTCGGGGCATGAGCCCGCATATCGGCCGATCCGTCCGGCGCCTCGAAGACGTCCGCTTCCTGACCGGCCGCGGCCGGTACCTCGCCGACATCGATTGTCCCGATGCGCTTTGGGGGTACGTGCTGCGCTCGCCGCATGCCCATGCTCTCATTAAGCGGATCGATGTGACCGCCGCGCGGCGCTGCGCCGGCGTGCACGGCGTCTACGTCGCCGCCGATCTGGCCGGGCTCGGCGCGATGCCTTGCCTGGCGGCAGTATCGCCGCTGATCGTGCCGCCGCGCCATGCGCTGGCCGTCGACCGCGTGCGCCATGTCGGCGACCCGGTGGCATTCATCGTTGCCGATAGTGCCGAGGTCGCACGCGAGGCCGCCGAGCTGGTCGAGGTCGACTATGAAGCCCTGCCGTCGGTCGTCGACGGCCGCGCGGCCCTTGCCGACGATGCGCCCTTGCTGTGGGATCAGGCGCCGCGCAACACCGCGTTCCATGTCCAGAAGGGCGATGCCGCCGCGGTGGCGCAGGCGATGAAGGGCGCGGCGCACATCGTCGAGATCGACGTGATGAACAATCGCGTCGTCGTGGCGCCGATCGAGCATCGCGCGGGTATCGCGCGCTACGATCCGGCGGCCGGCGTCTTCGACCTCGAGCTCACGGGGCAGGGCGTGCACGGCATCCGCCGCCAGCTTGCCGAGTTCGTGTTCAAGGTGCCGCCCGAGCGCATCCGGCTGCACGCGCCCGATGTCGGCGGCGGCTTCGGCACCAAGAACTTCCTCTATCCCGAATGGATCCTGCTGCTGTGGGCCGCACGCGAGCTCGGCCGGCCGGTGCGCTGGGAGGCCGACCGCACAGAGGAGTTCGCATCGAGTGCGCAAGGCCGCGATATCGCGGCAACCGCGCGGCTGGCGCTCGCCGAGGATGGACGCTTCCTCGCCCTGGAGATCGCCATGGTCGCCAATCACGGCGCGTATCTCTCCGGCAACGGGCCAGGGGCGGCGGCGGTCGCGGCCTCGACCGCGCATGGCGGCATCTACGACATTCCCGCGATCGCGGCCGACGTGCGCGGCGCCTTCACCAACACCGTTCCGGTCGATGCCTACCGCGGCGCGGGCAAGCCCGAGGCCAACTACATCGTCGAGCGCTGCATCGAGGCGGCGGCACGCAAGCTCGGGCGCGATCCCGCGTCGCTCCGCCGGCAGAACCTCATTGCGTCCTTTCCGCACAAGACCGCGATGGGCATGAACATCGACTCCGGCGGCTTCGTCGACAATCTCGACCGGGCGGTCCTGCGCGGCGAGGTGGCGGCGTTCGAGACGCGCCGTGCCGAGGCCAGGACGCGCGGCAAGCTGCGCGGCATCGGGGTCGCCTGCTTCCTCGAAACCTCGCGGGGCGCGCCCAACGAAGGCGCCGAGGTTCGCTTCGAGAGCGACGGCACGGTCATGGTCGCGGTCGGCACCGAGTCCAACGGCCAGGGCCACGAGACCGCCTTTGCGCAGATCGCGGCCGACCGGCTCGGCGTGTCGATGGACGCGATCCGCTACGTGCAGGCCGACACGCGCGCGGTGAAGAGCGGCGCCGGCCATGGCGGCGCGCGCTCGATGCACATGGGCGGCGCGGCGGTGGTGAAGGCGATCGATGCGACGCTCGCGAAAGCCCGGCCGCTCGCGGCCCATCTTTTGCAAGCCTCGGATGGCGAGCTGGTGCTCGAAGGAGGAGGCTTTGCCGTGCGTGGCACCGAACGTCGGATCGAGCTGTCGGATATCGCGCGCGAGGCCGGCGCATTCGGCGAGCATGTGATGAACATGACGGATGTCTTCACCTTCCCGAGCGGCTGCCATGTCGCGGAAGTCGAGGTCGATCCCGAGACCGGAGCGGCGACACTCGTGCGCTATACGGCAGTCGACGACTACGGCCGGCTGATCAATCCGCTGCTGACCGAGGGCCAGGTCCAGGGCGGCGTGGCGCAAGGCATCGGCCAGGCGATGTTCGAGCATACCGTCTACGATCGCGACTCGGGCCAGCTCCTGAGCGGCTCGCTGATGGACTATGCCCTGCCGCGCGCCGACGACCTGCCCGGCTTCGACATCGAGCTGGTCGAGCGGCCGACTGCCGCCAATCCCCTGGGCGTCAAGGGATCGGGGCAGGCGGGCTGCATCGCGGCGCCGCAGACGGTGATGGCCGCGGTGCTCGACGCGCTGCGTCCCGCCGGCGTGGAAGCCATCGACATGCCGGTGACGCCGGAGAGGATCTGGAAAGCCCTGCGCCGTTGACCAGCGAGAAAGCGTCCGACGGCCAGCGTATCATGGCCGGCATCCTGTTCATGTGCGGCGCGGGCCTGCTGTTTCCGGTGATGAGCGGGTTCGCCAAGTTCCTCGGCGAGGACGGCTACAGCTCGCTGCAGGTTTCATGGGCGCGCGCCTTCGGCCACATCGTATTCATGCTGGCGGTGTTCGTGCCGAAGTTCGGGCTCGGTATGCTGCGCACGCGCCGGCCGCTGATCCAGCTTGGCCGCTCGGTGGTGCTGTTCACTTCCAATGCCACCAACTTCTTCGCCATCACCTTCATTCCGCTCGCCAAGACCGCCTCGATCAGCCTGATGGCGCCGCTGGTCGTGGTTCCGCTCGCCCGGCTCATGCTCGGCGAGCGCACGACGCGTACCCGCATGGTCGCCCTGGTGGTGGGCTTCGCCGGCGTGCTGATCGTGATCCGGCCGGGTACCGAGCTGTTCCATTGGGCCTCGCTCTTCGCCGTGGCGAGCGCGCTCTGCTATGCCGTTTACCAGGTGTTGACGCGGCTGATCGCCGGCATCGATCCGCCGGAGACCTCGGCGATCTACAGCTCGACCGTCGGCGGCTTCGGCATGTTCCTGGTCCTGCCCTTCGTCTGGAAAACGCCCGACAGCCTGCGCGACGTGCTCTATTTCTGCAGCCTGGGCGTGATCGGCGCGCTCGGCCACTATCTCGTGGCGCGCGCCTTCACCAATGCCCCGGCCAACATCGTCTCGCCGTTCCAGTACATGCAGCTCATCGGTTCGGTGACGGTAGGCTACGTGTTCTTCGACGACTTTCCCGACGTGCTGACATGGGTCGGCGCAGCGATCATCGTCGGTTCCGGGCTTTATATCGGCTGGTCGCAGACAATCCGCAAATCGTGATGTGCCGAGCCTGCGAATCGGCGTAGCGTTGTGGGCATGAGCGAAGCCGAAGCCCTGTTCGCGATCCTGCGGCAGTCGGCGGATGCCGATACTGCCGCCGCCCTCGAACGCCTGGTGCGCGAGGCGCCCGATCGAGATCTCTGCCGCATCAACGTGCTGGCCTTTGCGGGGCAGCAGGGCGCGAATGAGGAGCGCGTGATCGGCGGCTTCCTCCATGCCACCCGGCTCGGCCTGTTCGAGATGTCGTGGAACGTGTTGTGCCCGGGCTGTGGTGGCGTGCTCGACACCAATGTGTCGCTGAAGAGCGTTCGCGGGCATGAGTACAACTGCTCGCTGTGCGCTGCAGACTACGAGCCGACGCTCGACGAGATGGTCGAGGTCACCTTCACGGTCAGCCCGCGCGTACGCCGCATCGCCGCGCACGATCCGTCGTCCTTGCCGTTTTACGAGTACGGGCGCCAACTGTTCTTCGGCTCGGGCGTCGACCTGCCCGGCGACGGCTACGCCGAGCTGATGGATAGGATCACGCTCGAGGCGGTGGAATTGCCGGCCGGCGAGAAAGCGCTGGTCTCGCTCCAGATTCCGGCGCAATTCATCATCGTCTTCGAGCCTGTGACGCATTCGGCACACTTCATCGACGTGAAGGGCGAGCTGACGACGGAGCGGCGCAGCCTGTCGCTGGTTTACAACAATGTCGCCGTGCCGACCGGGACCACGGAGATGCAGCCCGGCCCGCTGCGCCTTTTGCTCGAGAACCGCACTTCGTCGCGCGTGCTGCCAGGCCTCTGGATCGCTGCCGAGGAGCTGCATGAGATGCTCGGCAAGCGCCGTCCGTTCCTCACCGCCAAGCGCCTGCTCACCAACCAGACGTTCCGCGACATATATCACACCGATACGCTCGACATCGACCAGCGGCTCAAGATCACCAGCCTCACCTTCCTGTTCACCGACCTCAAGGGCTCGACCGAGCTGTACGAGCGGGTCGGCGATCTCGTCGCGTTCGACGTGGTGCAGGGCCATTTCAAGGTCCTCAACGAGATCGTTGCCGCCGAGGCGGGCGCCGTGGTCAAGACGATCGGCGATGCGGTGATCGCGACCTTCGCGACGCCCGACCGGGCGATGGCGGCGGCGTTGCGCATGCGCGAAGCGATGGCAGAGCTCAATCGCAACCGCGGAAGCGAGGACCTGGTGCTCAAGATCGGCATCCACGAAGGGCCCTGCCTGGCCGTGAACCTGAACGCTCGACAGGACTATTTCGGCCAGACCGTGAACATCGCCTCACGCGTCCAGGGACTCGCCACCAGCCGCTCGATACTGACCACGGCGCCGGTGATCCGGCATGCCGAGACGGCGGCGATCCTCGCAGCCGGCGGCTTCAAGCCCGTGTCGCGGCGGCGAAGCGTGCGTGGCCTGGCCGAGGAGATGGCGATCTACGAGATCCCCTGACGCCATGGGCGGCTCGAGCAAAAGACATGCGTCTGCCCGGACTGAAGCATTCTACCCCACGGTCACTGGCGAGAAGTCGACATACCAGCTCTTCGGGTGGACATAGCCCTTCACCTTGGACGAGATCGCGTTCGGCCACACGTCATGGACCACCCAGACGAACACCGCGTCGTCGACCATCTTGGTGTTGATCTTCGCCAGCACCTTGTCGAGTTCCTTCGGGTCGGACGTGCTGCGCGCCTCTTTGGCCAATGCATCGAACACCGGATCGTTGATATAGCCCCAGTTCGAGCCCTTGGGCGGGACCTGCTGGCTGTCGACGAAGCGCATGAAGGCGTTGTGCGGATCCATCGTGTTCCAGCTCACGTTGATCGCGCTGAACGGCGCCGCGTCGGGCGCCTTGGCGCCCTGGCGCATGAAATTGAGCAGCGCGTTCCAGTCCATCACCTGGAACTCGACGTCGATGCCGACCTCGGCCCATTGCTGCTGCACCGCCTCGTTCATGATCAGCGGGTACATCTGTCCCGAGCCGGAGGTCGAGATCGCGATCTTGGTCTTGAGCTTCTTGTTCGGACCATAGCCGGCGTCGGCCAGCAGCCGCTTGGCTTCGGCCGGGTCGTACTTGATCTTGAAGGACGGCGTGCCGAACCACGGATGATCCGGCGGCACGCAGCCGACCGCCGGCACCGCAAGGCCGTTCAGCACCTTCACGATCGCGTCGCGGTCGATCGCCAGGTTCATCGCCTTGCGCACTCGGATGTCGGCGGTCGGCGCGCCCGGCAGCATCGAGAGCGTGTAGGGCCACATGTGGGGAATGGCGTTGGTCTCGATCTTCACGCCGGCCGCCTTCAGCTTCTCCAGCGAATCGGGCGCCGGCGCCTCGATCCAGTCGACCCGGCCCGACAGCAACGCTGCGGTCCGCGTCGAGACGTCGGGAATCGGCAGCAGCACCATGCGTTCGCTCCTGGGGATGCGATCCTTGTTCCAGTAGTCGGTGTTGCGCTCGAGCTCGGCGCGCTCGCGCGGCGTCCAGGCCTTCATCTTCCACGGACCGGTGCCGGACGGCGATTTGCGGTAAGCCTGCCAGTCCTTGCCGACCTTCTCGAAGTTGTCGGCGCTCGCGATGTTGAAGCGGTTGAGCAGCGAGGGCATGATCGTGTCGACGCCGTTGGTCTGCATCTCGACCTTGTAGGTATCGATCTTGCGGTATCCGACCAGCGGCCAGACCGACGCGATCAGCACGGAGCGGCCGAGCCGATCGAAGGCCGGCGACTTGTCGTTCAGGGTCCGATCGAGGCTGAAGATCACGTCGTCGGCAGTGAAGGGCGCGCCGTGATGGAACTTCACGCCCTCGCGCAATTCGAAGATCCACTTCGTCGGATCGGAAGGGTCCTGGTACCATTTCGTAGCGAGGCCGGGCACCAGCCGGGCAGGCCCCGTCGCCGACGACAGGTCCCACGCCACCAGCGGGTCGTACATCGTGTAGCCCATGAAGCGAATCCCCTCGGTGCCCTGGTCGGGCGCGCCGTCGGTCACCGGGATGTCGGCCAGCGTCATGGCGATGCGCAGCGTCGAGGGCTGCTGTGCCCTGGCAGCGCCGGCGAAAGGAAGAGCGGCGCTCGCGAGCAGGGCGGAACGACGGGTAAGCATGCGTGACCTCCGAGTCCTGCCCGACGAAGCACGAAGCGAGCCACTCAAGCTCTCCTCCTCTTGGCGGACTCCGCGAAGGGGAGGAGAGCTTGGTGGACGCGGCACATTTATTGCTGTTCCATCGCCGATCATGTCTGGCCCGAACACGCTTACCGCTACCGAAATCACCCAACAGATCGATGCTGGCACGCTGACCGCCGAAGCGGTGATCCGGGCCCATCTCGAACGGATCGACAAGCGGGACGCCGACGTGCTCGCTTGGACGCATCTCGCGCGCGAGGCTGCCCTCGAAAGGGCCAGACTGCTCGACCGCGGACCGCGCAAGGGCCTGCTGCACGGTGTGCCGATCGGGGTGAAGGACATCATCGACAGCTACGACCAGCCGACGGGCTATGGTTCGCCAGCCTACGAGACGCATCAACCGCTGGCCGATGCCGCGACGATCGCGTTGGCGCGCGATGCCGGCGCGATCCTGCTCGGCAAGACGGTGACGACGGAATTCGCCAACCGCCATCCCGGCAAGACGCGCAATCCGCACAATCCCGCGCATACGCCGGGCGGCTCGTCCTCCGGATCGGCCGCCGCGGTCGCGGACTGGCAGGTCGTGCTCGCGACCGGCACGCAGACAGGCGGCTCGGTCATCCGGCCGGCCGCGTTCTGTGGCGTGTTCGGCTACAAGCCGAGCTTCGGGCACTTCCCCGTCGCCGGCATGAAAGCCAACACCGAGTGGCTCGACACGATCGGCGCTTATGCGCGTAGCCTCGACGATATCGCGCTGTTCCGTGCCGCGCTGATGGCGATTCCGCACCGGCCGATCGCGACGCTCGACACGCCGCCGCGCATCGCTGTCTGCTTCACGCCGCACAAGGACGAGCTGCAGCCCGAAGGTCTTGCCGCGATCGAAGTGGCGGCGGCCAAGCTCGCCAAGGCGGGCGCCAAGGTGAGCGAATACGCCATGCCGCAGGAGATGGTCACGATGCGCGAGGGCCAGCGCACGCTGAGCGCCTTCGAGGGCCCGCGCGCCGCGGCGGACGAGGCCCGCCGCTTCTACGACCTGCTGTCGAAGAGCTTCCAGGAAGACAAGCTCGCGGCCGGCGCGAAGATCGACTACGCGACCTGGGTCGCCGCGCGCAAGCTGGGCGAGCGCGGACGTGCGGCCGTCGATGCGACCTTCTCGGACATCGACGTGATCCTGACGGCACCGGCGCCCGGCGAGGCGCCACTCGGGCTGCAGCGGACGGGCAACGCGACCTTCAACCTGTTGTGGACCTATCTCTGGATGCCCTGCGTGACCTTGCCCTATACGCGCGGGCCGGCCGGCCTGCCGGTCGGCATCCAGCTCGTCGGCCGCCAGCACGAGGATGCGACCCTGCTCGACATTGCCGGCTGGGTGAAGGGAGCGCTGCAATGAAGCCGCTCAGCGCCATCGAGGCGGCCCGAGCGATCGAAGCGGGCACGCTCACCTCCGAGACGCTGGTTCAGTCCTGCCTCGACCGCATCGCCGAGCGTGACGGTACGGTGAAGGCCTGGGTCCATCTCGACCCTGCCCTGGCTCTCAGCCAGGCGCGTGCAGCGGATGCGGCAAAGGGCGGCGTGCTGCGTGGGATCCCCGTCGGCGTGAAGGACATCATCGACACCTACGACATGCCGACCGGCCACAACTCGGCGATCTTCGAAGGCAAGGTGCCCTTCGGCGATGCGGCCTGCGTGGCGCTCTGCCGGACCGCCAATGCCGTGATCCTGGGCAAGACGGTGACGACGGAGTTCGCCAACCGCCATCCCGGTCCGACCACCAATCCGCACAATCCCGCCCATACACCGGGCGGCTCGTCTTCGGGCTCGGCGGCGGCCGTTGCCGACGGCCATGTGCCGTTGGCCTTCGGCACGCAGACCGGCGGTTCGGTGATTCGGCCGGCGGCCTATTGCGGCGTCATCGGCTACAAGCCGACCTTCAGTGATTTCTCGCGGGTCGGCGTCAAGATGCAGTGCCATTCGGTCGATACGCTCGGCCTGATGGCGAGGACGCTCGACGACATCGCGCTGTTCCGCGGTGCCGTGCTCGCGCTTCCGCCGGTGCCGGTGGCGCGCGATGTCTCCGCTCCGCGCATCGGCTTCCTGCGGACGCCGATCTGGGACGAAGCCGAGGACGACACCAAGGCGCTATTGGAGAAGACGGCGGCCCGACTCTCGGCTGCGGGGGCGACGGTGCTTGACGTTGCCTTCGGCAAGGCCTTCGACGACATCCTCGACGATCACGGCGCCATCACCGGCTGGGAAAGCAGGCGCAACTACGCCGATGAGCGGCTGCGCAATCCGGACAAGGTGAGCACCGAGCTGATGGCCATCCTGAAGCGCAGCGAGGCCATCACCTTCGAACGCTACGTCGCCGCGCAGCGCAAGACCGCAGCCTTCAAGGTGCATGTCGATTCGCTATTCGACAAGGTCGATGTGCTGCTCTGCCCGAGCGCGCCGGGTGAGGCGCCGAAGGGCCAGGAATTCACCGGCGATCCACGCTTCAATTCGATCTGGACCTTGGCCGGCACGCCTTGCGTAACACTGCCGGCCGGGACGGGCGACATGAACATGCCGCTCGGCATCCAGCTCGTCGGCCTGCGTCATGAAGACGACAAGCTGCTTTCCACCGCGGCATGGGTCGCGGCGAAGCTGTGAAGGTAGCATCGGGTTGCTGGGGGCGCGTCACTCCAGTGACGAGTCATGGGATGCAGCAATAGCCAGGAAGACGTGCCACTGGAGTGGCGCGCCCCCAGCGCATGAGGTGATTTGACATGCCCAAGATCAACGGTGAACGACTCCTGGCCGACCTGCGGCGCATCGCCGACTTTGGCCGCTACGAGACCGGCGTGCATCGCCCGCACCTCTCGCCGCAGGATGTCGAGAGCCGCCACTGGCTCGCCGGGCGCATGAAGGAGGCCGGACTCGATCCGGTGATCGACGGTGTCGGCACGGTGCTCGGCCGCAGCCCGAAATCGGGCCCGCGCATCCTGATCGGCTCGCATTCCGACACCCAGCCGCGCGGCGGCTGGCTCGACGGCGTCATGGGCGTGATCTACGGCCTCGAAGTGGCGCGCGCGCTGTCCGAGGATCCCGAAACCGCGCATCTCGCCGTCGACGTGGCCTCGTGGGCCGACGAGGAGGGCCACTGGGGCCAGATGACCGGCAGCCGTTCGTTCGTCGGCATGCTGTCGGAGGCCGATATCGACAAGTCGCGCCATCGCGACGAGGGCACGCCGATGCGCGAGGCGCTGAAGGCGGCCGGCCTCGACAGGACGCCGCGCGAGCATCTCGAGGAAGGCCGCTATCGCGGCTACCTCGAGGCGCATATCGAGCAGGGCGGCCTCCTGGAGGCGAGCGACAAGCGGATCGGCATCGTCACCGCCATCGTCGGCATCTACCAGTACCGCCTGACCTTCAGCGGCATCCAGAATCATGCCGGCACCACGCCGATGCCGATCCGCAAGGATGCCGGCGCCGCCATGATGCGCCTCTACAACGCGGTGATGGAGACATTCCCGACGCTCTCCGGGCCGCGCAGCGTATGGACGGTCGGCAAGATGTCGGTCGAGCCCGGTGCGCCCGCGATCATTCCCGGCAAGGCCGAGATGATCCTGCAGTTCCGCGATGCCGATGCCGCTGTCCTCGACCGCTTCGAAAAGGCGCTGCTCGAGATCGTCGATGCGGCCAATGCCAAGGGGCCGTGCAAGGTCGAGTGCGTGAACCTCTCACGCACCATGCCGACCGTCATGGACGACCGCTTCCTCGACGCGATCGAGGAGGCCGCGGTCAGCCATGCCCCCGGCGAGAACGTGCGCATGCCGTCGGGCGCCGGTCACGACGCGCAGATTCTCGGCCTCAAGCTGCCGGCGGCGATGATGTTCGTGCCGTCGATCGGCGGCATCTCGCATCATTTCACCGAGAATACCGAAGACGCCGACATCGTGCTGGGCTGCCAGGTGTTCGCCGACGCGACGGCAAAGATACTCAAGAGCAACTAATGGAATAGATCGCGCAGCTTCTTCCGGACGCCCGCGAGCGTCCGGCGCCGGCGCAGCATCAGACGTTCGCTGGCGGAAGCGGCCGTCTTTATATTCCCTTCGCGGGCAATCTTGTCGGACCATTTCTTGAGCTTGGCCCGATGCTGCGCGCCGAGACGTCCCTGGAGATGTGGGGTGACTGTCATCCGGAACCAACGCCTCAGCCGGCGACTTCGTTGCCGTTTGCGCCTTCCGCGAATCGTGGGCGGCGTTCTTTAGTTGGTCAGCGCATAGCGGGCGAAAGGACCTCGCTTTTCGGCGGGCAGGAGAGGCGGGACCGAATCGACCATGAGCTCGATGTCGCAACTCACCTCGTTCGATAGATGCTTGAAGGCGTTGAGGCGGTCGAAATCGCCCTTCTGGAAGCCGGCTTGTTTCAGGAGTTCCACGAGCTCGGGGCGGGTGGGCAGGGGGCGCGGCTGGCCGGTTGCCTTGCCCGAGCGATAGGCGGCTTCCACCGCCTGCTGCCACAGGCCGAACAAACGGCGGCCTTCGGGATCGAGTGCATCCGGCCGCTGCAGCAGGCCGACCGAGAGGGCGCGGCAGGCTGCGGCATCGACACGGCGCAGGTGGCGCGCCAGGTCGGCCCGCGCGGCGAGGGCGGCCTCGGCCGTTGCGTCGTCGGCGGCCCGCAACGCCGGCACGACATAGCGCCGGCGCAGGTCGGCGACCAGCGCAGAGGGCCGCGACAGGCCGTCCAGTGTCGGGCTGCGGGTTTCGTCCTCGATCGCCTTGCGCATGTGGCTCTCGACTTCCGGATTGTCGGCCATCACCAGGCCGATCAGCGGCATCCGTCGCATGTTCTCGAACGTCGGGTCGGCCGGGCTTCTGCCGCGGATCAAGGCCCAGCCGCTGCCGACCAGCGCCAGCAGGATCACGGCGGTGAGAAGGCCGGTGCCGCCGTAGCGAACGAGGTCTTGCCTGTCGACTTTCATTGATCCGCCCCTGGCCCGGGCGCGCCTTTCTAGGCCGGCGTGTTGTTCGCCAGAAAGGCGCGCACCCGCTGGATCGCCTCCGTCAGGTGAGCTGGCGCCTTCCAGTCCTTCTGTATCTCGATGTTCGGCGCCAGCGCGGCGATCTCCTCGCTGGTCTTGGCCGGATGGGGCTTGTCGGTGCCGGGCTGCAGGAACAGCGGCGTCCTGCAGGCCTTTACGAAGTCGCGCGTCACGGAGAACACGAAATCCGTGGCGCCGAACATGTTGTGGCCGAATGCCTGGATCGTCGCCTCGCTGATCGAGGGATCGCGGCCCCGCACCGTCTCGCTGTAGCCCTTGACCGCGGCGTCCCAGGTATCGCGGTTCTCCCACAGGCCGATCGGGTTCTGCAGCACCGCCGCGGCGATGCGCCCGGGATCGTGCTCGATCGCCTCGAAGCAGTAGCTGCCGCCAATACATCCGCCCATGACATGGAACTTGCCGAATCCGAGATGGTCCATCAGGGCGAAATGGTCTTCGGCGAACGTGTGCCAGCCATGGTCGGGCTTCACGTCGGCCGTCGACCTGCCGGCGTTGCGCTGGTCCATCGCGACCACGGTGTACTTGTCCGACAGCGCCTCGCGCGGGTCCATCCAGGGGAAGCCGTTGGGATAGGCGGCGGACTCGCCGCCCCACATCTCCATCTGCGATTTCAAGCCGCCCGGCGCATAGAGCAGGATCGGAAAGCCCGCTCCGGTCACGGTGTAATGGATCTCCGCATCGGCACGCTTGAACATCGGCATGATCGTTGCCCCATCAGTTGGATGGTTTATAGCCGATCGAATCGAGAATTTCCTTCCAGCGCTTGAAGTCGGCCGTCATGCGTTGGCTGACTTCGGCGGGCGTCGAAGTTTCGACGTCGAGTCCGAACTCGGTCATCTTCTTCTCGATCTCGGGCATCTTGAGCACGGCACGCAGCTCCGTGCCCCAGGCATCGATCATCGCCGGCGGCGTTTTGGGCGGCGCGAAGAAGACATACCAGCCCAGGATGCTGATGTTGGGATAGCCGAGCTGGGTGACGGTCGGGATCTCCGGCGCCGAGGTTGTGGGTTTCTGGCCCGAGGTGAAGATCACCTTCACCTTGCCGGCGCGGTGATGTTCCAGGAAATCGGTGATGCCGCCGCAGCCGGCCGGAACATGGCCGCCCTGCAGGTCGGCGACCAGCGGCGCTGCGCCGCGATACGGCACCGGTTCGAGGGGAATGCCGATCGCCTGGCCGGCCATCACACCGAAGAAATGCGTGAACGAGCCCATCGCGGTGGTGCCGAAGTTGTTGCGGGTCGGATTCTTCTTCAGCCATTCGACATATTCCTTCAGCGAATTGACGCCGAGGGTGGGCGACACGCAGAAGGCGGTCTGGACCGTGCCGGCGAGCGTGATCGGCGCGATGTCGGTCAGGGGGTCGAACGGGATCGACGCCATGGTGAGCTTCTGCACCACCGTGGCCGAGGGCATGTAGCAGATCGTCGTGCCGTCGGGCGGGCTGTTCTTCAGCGCTTCGCCGGCGAGCGTGCCCGAGGCACCGCCCTTGTTGTCGATGATGATGTTGCGGCCGGTGCGCTGCTTCAGCGCTTCGGCGATGACCCTCGCCATCACGTCCGTGCCGCCGCCGGCCGGAAAGCCGACCAGGATCTTCAGCGTCTTGTCGGGCAGCCCGGTGTCGGCGCGGCCGATGGCCGGCGCGGCGAGCGTGGCGCCGCCCAGGGCGAGCGCGGCGCGGCGGGTGATCTTGACGTTTGCCATTGTTCATTTCCCCTTTTTATTGGAGCGCGCCACTGCAGCGGCGCGCTCCTAAGACACAAGGCTCCAGGCGAGCTCGGCCCGCTCGCGCGGCGACTTGCTCATCTTCACGGAGTCCGGATTGGACGAGTTGCCCGCCAGCCCGCGCCGGTAGACGCCCTGCGCGATGGCGGCGAGACGGAAGAGCGAGAAGGCGACGTAGTAGTTCCAACGATCGATGCGATCACGCCCCATCCGGCGACAGTAGGCAGCGACGTATTCGTTTTCGGTCGGCAGGCCGAGCTTGGCGAAGTCGACCGTGGCGAAGCCGTGCGGCGGATCCTTCAGATGGTAGCCGATGCAGTTGTAGGCGAGGTCGCACAACGGATGGCCGAGCGTCGACAGCTCCCAGTCGAGCACGGCAACGATGCGCGGCTCGGTCGGATGGACGATCAGGTTCCCGAGCCGGTAGTCGCCGTGGACGATGGTCGTCGGGTCCTCGTCCGGAACGTTCGCGGGCAGGAAGGCCGCGAGCTTGTCCATCGCCGGGATGTCCTCGGTCTTGAGCTCGGCATATTGCCTGGTCCAGCGCGACACCTGGCGGGCGATGTACTGGCCGCTGCGGCCGTAGTCGCCGAGTCCGACCCTGGCCGGATCGACCCTGTGCAGGCGCGCCAGCACGTCGTTCATCGAATCGAAGATCGCGGCGCGCTCGGCCGGCGTCTGGTCGGGCATCGACGGATCGACCAGGATGCGTCCTTCGACGCAGCTCATGATGTAGAACATCTGTCCGATGACGCTGTCGTCGGCACAGAGGAGATGGGCCGGCGCGACCGGTACATCGGTCTCCGCCAGGGCAGAGATCACCCGGAATTCGCGATCGACCTGATGGGCGGATGCGACCAGCCTGCCCGGTGGCTTCTTGCGCAGCACGAAGTCCGCGCGCTTGCCGCCGTCCATCTCGGCCGAAAGGAAGAAGGTCGGATTGGAATGGCCGGAATCGAACTGCCGGACGTCGAGGCCGCCGCGATAGCCGGCGAGGCTCGCGCGCAGATAGCGATCGAGCGACGCCACATCGAAGCGGTGTCGTTCCATGACAGGCACGGTGTTGGCATAGGTAGGCATGGCGGGCGAGCCTGGGGCATCGCCGTACCGGCGGCAATCGCGCCGTCCCACAGAGAGAAACGGAATTTCAGGAAGTGACGTGTGCCGCGCCGATGAAGGCCGATGCTCGTCAGCCGCGTTTCCGCCTGGTGGCGGCAAAGTAGAGGATGCCTCCGGCAATGCTGTAGAAGCCGCCGATCACGGCCCAGGCCTCGGCAGGATCCATGTTGCGTTCCAACACGGTCAAGCTCGAGCGGCTGAAACAGAAAAGCCCGGCCGCGCCGGCGAGGGCGGCGGCAAGGCCGAACCCGGCACGAGTTGCCGCATCGGCCGCCGAGGCGCGCACGGTACGCGCCATCGCCGGAACGGCGATGAGCCTGAGCAGAGGACCAATCATCGCCGGGAGCACGGCGCGCGCAGGGCGCGCAGCCGCCTGTCCCGCCTTGTCGTCTCCCGTTCCGGACTTAGCCCCGACGACAAAGGAACCCCGCAAGGAAGCCTATGCCGATCACGGCGGCCAGCGTTCCGAACGGGCGCGCCTGCACGGTCTCGACCAGCGAGCTGGCGGCGCTGTCGCGAAGCTGCTCCGACTTCTTGCCGAGCGCCGCGGCGTAGTCCTTGGCATTGTCTGCGTACTCGTCAATGAAGTTCTGTGCCGTCTCGATGGCTTCGTCGATCGCCTGCTTGCTCTTGGACTCGATGGTGCCGACGGCGCGGCTCACGCCCTCGGTGGCGTCCGCCTCCATGGCCGACGACAGCTTCTTGAGCTGGGCCTTCAAGGCGTTGATTTCCTTGACCAGGTCCTTGCTCGGCAGGGCGTGGGCAGTACCGTTGGCGCGCATCGAAATCCTCCGGGCGTAGGGGGTAAACTCTGCGCAATAAACGCGGGCACCCGCCGAAGGTTTCACCCGACGGGGCCTTTTCGACCGCAGGCTGAGGGCTTCAGCCGTCCCAGACGTTTTGCGGGAAAGGCAGCTTGGCGAAGTCGGGCGGCTTGAGGGGCGTGTGATGGCTCACGCCTTCCTTCTCCAGCAGCATCATGTATTGCCGGACATGCTGGCCGCAGTGCCAGGTGGTGCGCTCCATCAATTCATGCAGGCTCTGCGCGCCGTAATAGGTCGGCAGCACCTTCGCTGGTGCCGTATCGCCCTTGGTCCACCAGTCTTTGAAGCGTTGGCGTACGCTCTCGCCGTAGGCGACGAGCGCGGCGGTGTCGGCGTCGGCGGCCGGCTCCTCGCGGAACGCGGCCTGAACGAGCGTCGTGCCCTCGTTGGCATCGAGGAAGGCCGCCACGACGCGGAAGAGATGGAAGCCCAACGTGCGGTAGCTGCGCGGCCGGCCGGGGACGAAGGTGCCGAGCCGGTCGTACGGCATCATCGGGATCAGCTCGAGCGCGGCGCCCATGTATTTGTCGACACGTTCGGCCAGCTCGTCGGTCGAAAGTTCGGGCCCCGACTTTTCGTTCAGGCCGAGGAAATCGACGATCTGCTTGGTGCTCTGGCCGAAGGTGAACTTGTCGCCGCGCGACAGCACCGGCACGGAGCGTGCCCCCAGCCGCCGCAGCTCTGCGAGGCCATCGGGGTCTTCAAGGACATTTACGGAAACGAAGTCGATCCCACGGACCGATAGAAACTCTTTGAGTCTCAGGCAGCTTGTTCAACCAGGCTGCCAGAACACCTTGAACGGAGGCATGTGTGCTTACTCCACTGAACGGTCCAAACCATACGCCTCACGCCGGCTTGTGGCAAACGATGCAGACCTTGTTGCCTTCCGGATCGCGAACATAGGCGCCGTAATAGTTCGGATGATAGTGCGCGCGCAGGCCGGGCTTTCCTTCGTCCGTCCCGCCTGCCGCCAGGCCGGCGGCGTAGGCTGCGTCGACTGCAGAGCGTGTGTCGGCCTCCAGCCCGATCGTGATGCCGTTGCCGACGCTGGCCGCCTGTTTGTCGAGCGGGCGCACGATCCAGAGTTGCGGCCGGCCGCCCTTCGCGCCATAGCCGACGCCGTCGGGAAACTCCATGTGACACACCAGGCCGAGGGCCTGGGTCACGCCGTCATAGAAGGCCTTGGATTTCGCCATGTCGTTGCTGCCGGCCGTGACGTGGCTGAACATCGAATTTCCCCCTCGGTTGATCAGCGAATCTTTTCACGCCTTCCGGTGGCTGACAACCCGCGCCTCTGCTTCCTGCGGCGGCGTGTTTCTCCCGATCACGATGCAGCGGGAGCGTAAGCGGCCGCGAGCTGACGTGAGACCAGCCGGGCGTACAAGCCGCCTCTCATCAGCAGTTCGTTATGCCTGCCGGTCTCGGCGACCCTGCCCTCGTCCAGCACCACGATCAGGTCGGCATCGCGCACGGTCGACAGGCGGTGGGCGATGACGATCGTCGTCCGCTCGGCCTGCAACAAGTCGAGTGCGCGGCGTACGGCCTGCTCGTTGACCGCGTCGAGATGCGACGTCGCCTCATCGAGGATCAGGATGGGGGCGTCCTTCAGGAAGGCGCGGGCAATCGCGACCCGCTGGCGCTGGCCGCCGCTGAGGCTGGTGCCGCGTTCGCCGACCGGCGAATCGAGGCCTTCTGGCAGGGCGGCCACCAGCTCGGACAGCGACGCATGCTTGATGGCGGCCTCGAGGTCGGCTTCCGATGCGTCGGGCCGGGCGATCAGGATGTTGGCGCGCAGGGTGTCGTTGAACAGATAGGTATCCTGCGCGACCAGCGCGATCATGCTGCGCAGGGTGTCGAGCTTGTAGTCCTTGAGGTCGGCGCCGTTCAGCGTGATGCGGCCGGAGTCGGGATCCCAGAAGCGCATCAGGAGCTGCGCCGTCGTCGTCTTGCCGGCGCCCGATGTGCCGACCAGCGCGACGGTCTTGCCGGCCGGAATGGCGACGGTGACGTTGGACAACGCGCGGCGTGTCTGGCCGGGATAGGTGAAGCTCACGCCTTCGAGCGCGAGCGCGGCTGCGCCCTTCCTGACCGGCGCGCCGGGGCCGTCGCGCACCGGGATCGGCTCGTTGGCCAGTGCGTAGACGCGCCGCGTGGCGCCCAGCGTGTCGGCGAGCTGCCGTCCGATCTGGGCGATTTCCGACACCGGCAGGAAGGCTGCCATTGCCAGGATGGTGAGCAGCGGCAACAGGCCGGGGTCTATCGTGCCTTTCGACGACAGCACGGCGCCGGTCACGACGACGGCGAGGCCGCCCAAGCCCGTCAGCATCTCGAGGATGGCGTGCTGCAGGGTGAGTTCGCGGAAGAACGGCAGGCGCAGGTCGATGTGACGCTGCGACAGCTCGTTCAACCGATCGCCGCGCCGCGCCTCCTGCTGGAAGGCGACGATCTCGCCCAGGCCCTGGACCGAATCGACGGCGAAGGCGCCGAGCTCGCCCGCCGCCTCGCGCGCCTCGGAGCCGAGCCGGTCGACGCGCTCGCGCATCAGGAAGGGGCTGAGGCCGACGGCGAGCAGAAAGGGCAGCAGTGCCAGAGCCAGCCAGCCGCTGGCCCAGGCCAGCGCCGCGAGGACCGCGGCCGGAATGAGGATGGCGACGAACGCCGGCGCCACGGTGTGGGCGAAGAAGTATTCGACCAGCTCGATGTCGTGCGTGGCCAGGGCCATGAGATCGCCGGTGCGGCGACGCACGAGATAGGCCGGCGCGAGTGCGTCGAGCTTGCGGAAGGCGTCGATGCGCATCTCGGCCAGCAGGCGGAAGGCCATGTCGTGCGCCATCCACGATTCCAGCCAGTGCAATACGCCCGATACCGGCGCCAGCAGGGCAAGTGCGATGGCGAGGTCGCGCCACGGCTCGTGGTTCTTGAGCGCGAGCACGATCAGGGCCGACAGCACGCCGACGCCGATGAAGGCGACGACGCGCAGCACGCCGAGCACGAACGTCGCGGTGAGCTTGCCTTTCCACGGCATGATCACCTTCATCAGCGCAGCCACCACCTGGTACCAGGTGAGGCCGTCGGCCTTGATGATGCCTTCGGTCAGCGGCTTCACCGCTCCGCCCGGCGTGTCGGAGACGCTCTCGGATCGGGCCGGCGTCGCGAAGGAGTCGCGTGTTGCGCCGGTCGACGACTCGCGCGCCTGCTCGGCCATCAGCCCGGAATAGATGCCGCCGCGCGACATGAGGTCGGCGTGGCGGCCCTGCTCCGTTACCTTGCCGCCGTCGAGCACGAGGATGCGATCGCAGTCGATCACGCTCGACAGGCGATGGGCGAGGATCAAGGTGGTGCGGCCCTGCATCAGCCGGTCGAGCGCTTCCTGGATCACCGCCTCGTTCTCGGCATCGACCGCGGAGAGCGCCTCGTCGAGCACCAGGATCGGCGTGTCGCGCAGCAACGCGCGGGCGATGGCGAGGCGCTGGCGCTGGCCGCCGGACAGCTTGATGCCTTTCTCGCCGATCACCGTGGCGTAGCCTTGCGGCAGGCCAAGGATGAATTCGTGGATGTTGGCGGCCCGCGCGGCGTCCTCGAGCTGCTGTGGCGAGGCGTTGGGTTTGCCGAGGCGAATGTTCTCCTCGACCGTGCCGTGGAACAGGAACGTGTCCTGGTTCA
>Ga0070665_100002309_pt1 | contig 21164 bp, 15 predicted proteins | sample KBSS13metaG_FD_65862 | JGI IMG/M metagenome (GOLD analysis project Ga0070665, IMG submission 65862) | Switchgrass rhizosphere microbial communities from Kellogg Biological Station, Michigan, USA - KBS S1-3 metaG | ecosystem: Host-associated > Plants > Roots > Rhizosphere > Soil ...
GGCGATCACATCGGGATCGTCGAACGGATGGACGAACGTAAAGTGGTTCTGCGCGGCTAATTCGAGGGCGTGCAGATGGGCGTCCGAATAGCTCTCGCCGTGCAAAATAACCTCGGCGTCGAGCGCACGGACCGCGTCGACCTTCAACGTCGGCGTTGTGACGGGCATCACAATCACTGCCCGACAGCCAAGCCGGCGCGCGCTGAGCGCCACGCCTTGCGCGTGATTCCCGGCCGATGCGCAGATCACGCCGCAACTCAGTTGGGTCGTCGAGAGCCGCGTCATCTTGTTGTAGGCGCCGCGGAGCTTGAAGCTGAAAACCGGCTGCGTGTCTTCGCGTTTGAGCCAAATGGCGTTCTTCAACCGCACCGAAAGATTCTGCGCCAGTTCCAAAGGCGACTCGATCGCGACGTCATACACCCGCGCGGTGAGGATTTTTTGGAGGTAATCCGACAACGTGAGGGCGGGAGGACTCGCTGAGTTCGTCGGAGGAATCACTTCAGGAATGTTGGCAGAGTCAGATCGAGACATAGACAAAGCACTTGCAATGCGATGACGCGTTCAATTCAAAACACATTTTCCGGGAGGGCGAAGCTCCTGCTGAGCCGGGCGCCGCATTAGGCGTTACCGTGCGCAGCAGGCGCGAATGCCTTCTTAAGGTTAGGTCACGGGGAGAATAGCGCACGCGGAGGCGCGGAGAACGCGAAGTTATAGAATTGTTCGGCAAATCTCCCGTATCCACGGCGCCTTTGGCCAAGTGTTTAGCAATGCTCAACGCGCGGCTCGGCAGGAGCCTCGCCCTCCCCGCACGCAGTATTACGCTTCTGGCGTGACGTATGTGAATCTCGCTCTACACCAACTGGGCATCGAGCGTGATGTTGGCGGCCTTCAAGACCTTCGACACTGGGCAGCCGGCCTTGGCCTTCGCGGCCAGTTGCTCGAATGTCGCCTGATCTGCGCCGGGAATCTTGGCCTTGAGCGTCAAATGGATTGTGGTGATGGCAAAACCATCTTCTAGTTTTTCGAGCGAGACGGCGGCGGTCGTGTTCATCTCCTCGGCCGTCAGATTCGCTTCGCCCAGGATCTTGGACAGCGCCATCGTAAAACACGCCGAGTGCGCGGCGCCGATCAACTCTTCCGGATTGCTCCCCTTCTGCCCTTCGAAGCGGCTGGCGAAACCGTAAGGATAGTCCTTCAGCGCGCCGCTCTCGGTCGAGATCGCGCCTTTGCCGTCCTTCATCCCGCCCTGCCAAACGACCGATCCGCTGCGAACGATTTTCATGGCAAAGTCTCCAGTTTATGTGTAATGCCGTGCGTTGCCCGCTGCATTCTATGCAATGCGGCCGAGTAGGCCAGCACGATGCCAACGTTGTGGGCGAATTTGGGGCTGTCCTCGCGCCCACAAGGCCGGCGGTTTGTTGGGTACGCACTCCGTGCGTACCGTTGATCCTCTGCGCTTGGTACGCACGGGGCGCCTACCCTATGTGAGGACCACATGAATACAAGGCGTTACACAAAACCATCTTCTTCCCACACACTGCGGTAGGCGCTGTGCGCTTCGAAGTGGGCGATCAACCGCGCATAGAACGGATCGGACGAAAGCGTGGCGCTGTCGCCGATCATCAGCAACTTGCGACGGGCCCTGGTCATGGCGACGTTCGTGCGCCGCAGGTCCGACAGAAACCCGATCTCGCCGTCGTCGTTCGAGCGGACCAGCGAAATGACGATGGCCTCCTTTTCGCGGCCCTGGAAGCCGTCGACCGTGTCGATCTCCAGATCCTCATCCGGAAGCTTTTCGCGCAGCAGGCGCGCTTGCGCAGCGTAGGGAGTAATCACGCCGATCTGGCTCAAGCTCACGCCAGCGGCCAATAGCGCATTGACTTTGGCTACGACCAGGTCCGCCTCGCGACGGTTCAACCGACTCTGCCCGTCCGGCTCGAGCGATTCTTCGAACCCGGCGCCGGCTGTGTCGATGAACTCGAGCGGCGCCGTGGTCAGCGGTGTGCCCTGCACACCTGGCAAGTCAGCCAGGCAATGCGTTGCGACCGAAGGATCCGCAGCCAGTTCTGCATCGTAAAACTCCAGCGACGAGAACTCCATGATCGAAGAATGCATTCGGTATTGCACGTCGAGTCGGCGCAACAGATCGTCCAAGTTAAGGTCAGCCAAACGCTCAAAGAGACTTCTGCTGTAACCTTGCCGCGCAGCTTCGACGCTCAACACCGTCGGCGGTAATTGCAGGTGATCGCCGGCCAGCACGACGCGATCTGCGCGACCAATGGCAATCCAGCAACCGGGCTCGGTGCTCTGGCACGCCTCGTCGATCACGGCGAGATCGAAGCGCCGCCCGCCCAGCAGGTCATCGTCGAGTCCTGTTGTCGTCGCGCAGAGGATGTCGGCCGTGTCGAGGATGTGATCGACCGCTTGCGCTTCCAAACGCCTTGCGTCAGCCAATAACGCTTTCGCCTCGGCTCGCTGGTCGCGCCGAGCGCCCGGTTCTGGTTTGGCCCGCGTGTACCGCGATGCGCGGCGGAATAGCGCCAACGCGTCCTTGACCAGTTTGCGCGCCAGGCGCACATCGGCGTGGCGCTCGACCAGCATATCGAGGGTTTGATCGCGCAGTTCCGGCATGACGCGCGCCGGATGCCCCAGCCGCACCGCCCGCTCGCCGTGTCGCAACAATCGTTCGAAGAGATTATCGACGGCCATATGGCTAGGACCGCAGGCGAGGACTTTTTGACCACGACGGACCGCGCGTCGGATGAACTCGACAATTGTGGTTGTCTTACCCGTCCCTGGGGGACCATGAACGAGCGCCACGTCCTTTGCCGTGAGCGCGAAATCAACCGTGGCAAGCTGCTCTGCGTTCAGAAACACATCGAGCGGCGACTCTTCAACCGGTTTGTCGAATTCGGGCTTTCGCTCTCCTAGTAGCACATCTCGCAATTGCGCCGTCCGGTCGCCACGGGCACGCATCGCGCGTTCGATCGCGACGCGCTGTCGCTGGCTGCTGATCTCGTCGCTCGATAGGTCGAGTCGCCACTCATCGATGTCCTCGGCGTCGTCCGGCAATTGAGTGAACGCGACCGAGATGTCACCCTGGCGCCGGTCATAGACGACGCCGCGCGCCGCGATCTTTGGGTTTTCCTTCGACGTCAGCACAACCGGGCTGCCGATGCCCAGGCGATTCCACGGGAGCGGCCGTCGGCTCCGTTTGGCGAGGCGCACCAGATACCGCCCGCCAAGGCCGGCCTCTTCGTCGACAATGACCAGATCGACCAGCGTATGGCCAGCCCGTTCAGCATCGGCTGGCGAGAGCTTGCGCGAACGTTCGACGGCGCGTTCGGCCTCGGCCTGGCGTTCGATCTCGATCAAGCGAATCAGCCGCGAAAGGTGGGCTTCGTCGGCGCCGGCAGTCTTGCTCGATTTGATTGTCCGGTCGTCCTCGGCCCAGGCAGCGATCCGCCGGCCATGCAGCGTGGCGCCATCGAGCGCTTTGGCGAGTCGCCCTTCCCAGCCCGAGGGGACCTCGACCGATGCCTTGCCGGCGGAGAGTTCGATCTTGCCGATGCGTTTGCCGCCGAGACCACCCACTTCGTCGAACAAGCGCAACAGGTCCGCCTTGCGAACCTTGGGCGAGAGCTGTTCCAGTTGGACAATGGGCATGGGGTTCAATGCAACGGGGCGGACGAATAGGCAAATTCAGGATGAATTATAAGTGATCTTTCCAAGCGGCGCAACGTACCGACCAAATGACCTTCGAAGTTGCGATCGAATCCGGAGGCTATCGCAACGGGCAAAGCACGAGGCAAAGGGCCATCCAATTGACTTGTCATGATGGTAAACTGAAAGAAGGCCACCCTAATCGAAACTAGCGTATTCTCTGCCTCGTGAACCTGCCCATCACCCATCTCACAGCCGTCAATCTCGAAGCCGCGCCTCCGTTTCGCGCAGACACTTCGCGCGGAGAGCAGCCTGCGCGACCGCGGCCGGTGTGCCACTTGCTGGTGGAGCTGGATCTGGCCGCGCCATTTTGGAAATACTATGAGCTGTTCGGCGGCGAGCCTTACGCGTTCTTGCTCGATAGCGCCAAGGATCCCGAAAAGCTCGGCCGCTATTCGTTTCTCGGCGGCGAACCATTTCTAGTGTACAAAGCCAAGCGTGTCGCGCGACCGAATCGGCCGTCTGTGGCGCGAATCGAAGCATTGCGACTACGAGACGATGCAGGTCGTCCACTTGCGGAACCAATCCGCGAGCAGCGCGAAGGAGAAATGTTTGACGATCTTCGCAGCGCCCTGCGCGAGTTCGCCATCGATCGCCATGCGCTGGCCGGGGCGCCTCTGCCGCTGCACGCCGGCGCAGTTGGCTACTTTGGCTACGAAGCTGGCTACTTCGTTGAGAACCTGCCAGATAATGGCGCAGATGACCTCGGCCTTCCAGATGTCTACTTTACTTTCCACGATGTGCTGCTCGGCCAGTGCCATCGCTCGGGCCGCGCCTATTTGTCAGTGATCGGCCGGGGCGATAGCGACAACGAGGCCGAGGCGAACGCCAAGACGCAGCGCGACCGGATGTTGCAAAGGATCGCAGCTTTCGAGCAAAACGCAAAGCCAAAGAGTTGGACCGGGCCAACGTCTGTGCAGGCCGCGGCTACTTCGCTCGACGTCGAGGCGCAATTCGACCAGGCCGCCTACTGCCGGCTGATCGAGCAATGTCAGCAGCACATTCTGGCCGGCGACATTTTCGAAGTCTGCCTGACGCATCGATTGCAGGCGCCGCTGGTGGGGCGGCCCTGGGATCTTTATCAGGAACTACGGCGAATTAATCCGGCGCCGTTCGCGTCGTACTTGAATTTTCCGGAGGGACGCGTCATCTCGTCCTCGCCAGAACGTTATGTCGGTCTGTCGTCCGGTCGCGTAGCCGAGAGCCGGCCGATCAAAGGAACCCGCCCGCGCGGCGACACGCCACAAGAAGACGCGCGGATTCGCCGCGAGTTGGCCACCAGCGTGAAAGACCGAGCCGAAAACGTGATGATCGTTGATTTGGTGCGCAACGATCTCGGCCGCGTCTGCAAGTTTGGCACTGTGCAAGTCCCGGAACTGATGTTGGTCGAGCCGTACGCCACGGTGTTTCAAATGGTTTCGACCGTTCGCGGCGAACTGGCCGATGAGCTCGACGCGCTCGACCTCGTGCAAGCAACATTCCCAGGCGGATCAATGACCGGCGCGCCGAAGATCGAAGCGATGAAGATCATCGATCGCTTGGAACCCGTGAAGCGTGGAGTTTATTCGGGGGCGATCGGCTATTTCGACTTCACTGGGCCAATGGATCTGGCCGTGGTGATCCGTACCGCAGTGGAACGTGATGGCGTCTGCTACTTCAACGTCGGCGGCGCGATTGTGGCCGATAGCTCGACCGAGGCGGAATATCTGGAAACGCTCGACAAAGCTCAGGCGATGATCGCAGCGCTGCGAAATGTCAAAGCATGCAACACAACATAATATGTTTGCCATACAAACCCTTCTCCCGCCGGGAGAAGGTGGTTCGCGACAGCGAACCAGATGAGGGCAGGCCGGCGAGCAAGGCGTTGCCAATGGAAGCCTTGAAATCACCTCTCTGCCCTCACCCCGACCCCGGGTACCCTCTGGGTGCAGCGGGAGAGGGAGAAGCCTCAACAGCCCCGTGCCAGCGACTTATGTCACGCACGGGGCGCCTGACCTACGTTCAGCGAAACAGCCTATGAACACTGTCATCCTCGACAACTACGATTCGTTCACGTTCAATCTCTACCAATACGTGGGCGAGATCGACGCGCGGCCGTCGGTGTTTCGCAACGATCAGATTTCGTTCGCAGAGTTGGCTCGGCTGGCGCCCGAGCGGATCATTATTTCGCCGGGACCCGGGCGGGCCGATGACCCTGATTATTTCGGCATCTGCAAACGCGCGATCCTCGAACTCGGTCCGCGCGTGCCCGTGTTAGGGGTCTGCCTGGGACATCAAGGAATCGTACATGCGTTCGGTGGCCAGATTGTGCGCGCAGAGACTGTCATGCATGGCAAGACGAGCCGAGTCTTCCATCAAGGCGATAGCATGTTCGCTGGCGTCCCCTCGTCGTTCGAAGCGATGCGCTATCATTCGCTGATCGCCGAACGCGCAACGCTACCAGCCTGCTTGCGCGTGACTGCCGAGACGGCCGACGGCGTGATCATGGCAGTCCGGCACGTGGAGTATCCGATCTTCGGCGTGCAGTTCCATCCCGAGTCGATTTTGACCGGCGTCGGCAAGCAACTGTTGAGAAATTTTTTGCTCGACGGTCACCTCTGTTCGCTCCCTGCGTCGCCTGCTGCGATCTGATAGCTGGCAAATTCGCCGCGTTTGGGCTGCTGTCGCCTGGTTGCCAGCGTCGAGCTTTCGGCAAAACGGTCGCCGATCTTGACCGATTTTCCAGGCCCTGGTATTCAACGCGACTCTCCTCGCGCCCGGATGCGCGCTAGGCGAGACATCAGGTGAGGATTCCCTCTGAGATATCTGGCTATTACAACCGGCCTAACGGTCGTTCTGACGCTCCTCCTGGCGACGCTCGCGCATGCGCAAGCGCCGTTGGTGCAATTCCCTTCACAGGTGCCCGAAGGCGCGCCGTACACTCCCCCTGCGCCCGGCGCGCCTGCCTATTCGGCTCCGCCGGCGTTTAATCCGTACGAGGCCGGCGCCACAGCCCCGCCACCTGGCGCCGTCGCGGCCGATCCATTTGCGCCGGTGCCCGGGCAGCCAACTGGCGTATACGGCACGGTCACACGGTTCTTGCAGGACGTGTCCTTCGATTCCGCGTATTTGTTTGGCAACAACACCGGTACAAACCTGGGGATTACCGAGCTCGAAACCAGTGCCAGCTTTGCGATTCCGATCACTCGCAATCCATTCCTGGTCACACCAGGCTTTCAGGCCAACGTTTTCAATGGCCCAGACACGATGGGATTCGGCAACGACTTCCCAATCATGCCTCCCGTGACGTACGGCGCGTACCTGGACGTTGCCTGGAAGCCACAATTCGGGCAGCGATTCAGCGCCGACTTGGGCATACGACCGGGCGTGTGGACTGACTTTCACTACATGACCAGCCGCAGCTTCCGCACACCGGCGCGCGGCGTGGGCATTTACGCCGTGAATCCGCAATTGAGCCTTGTGGCAGGCGTCGTCTATCTGGATCGGTTGTCGGTGCGGATTCTACCCGCGGGCGGTGTGATTTGGACGCCCACGCCGGATGCGCGGTTCGAAGTTTTGTTTCCACGCCCCAAACTGGCGCACCGGATCGCTACGATCCGCAACAACAACCTGTGGGGATTCGTCGAGGGCGAGTACGGCGGCAATACCTGGACCGTGAGCAACCCCGGCGGCGGAAACGTCGTCGACTATAACGATCTGCGTCTCAGCCTTGGCGCCGAATGGATCAGCCCGACGGGTCGCCGCGGGCACTTCGAGGCGGGCTATGTCTTCAATCGTCGTTTGATGTATCGCAATGGCGAGCCAACTGCCTATCCGCACGGCACCGTCATGTTGCGAGGCGGAATCTCGTTCTAACGGCGACAATCGGGCAGTCAATTCCAATCGCGGTACGCACAAACTTGTGCAGCCAATCAAGGGCCATCGAAGCGAATGTCCGGCGGATTGCGCAGTGAACGACGTCGCCGCGTTCTGACTGGCTTGTGGGCCAGTCTTGCGCTCGGCTGCGCGTTGTGGTCGCAATCTGCTCACGCGCAAGTTGGCGCACGGCAACCGATCGGCAATTTTGCGCAGCTGGTTGCGCCCAGCGCGAAGGCCGCGCCACCGCCGACAACAGGCACTGGCTTGCAGGATGGATTTCTTCCGCCCAGACGACTGCCGCCGTTGCCGGAGGGTTCGCTCTATGATTCTGCCGCCGATCGGTTGGCGATGGTCCCGCCGTCCGGCGATAATTCGTCGTACCTGACTGATCCGCGCGATCCGGACCTGCCGTACGAATTGCTGGATCCAGACGAACAAGGCGCCATTCTCAAACCAAAACGTCCGCCGATGGCGAAGGATGGCGTGCTGCAATGGACGACGTTTCGCAAAGCCTTCTTGGCGACGGGCAATCGCGAGACCGGACTGGGCATGACCGATTTGACCTGGCAGACGATCTTTGCCTTCCCGTTTTTCACACGCGAAAAGCCGCTCTTGATTACGCCTTACTTCGGCGTGCACTGGTTGACTGGCCCAGTGCCGGTCGATCTGCCACCACGGTTGTATGACGTATCGCTTGAGTTCCGCATTTTGCGACAGGTCACGCCGAAGCTGGGTGTCGACTTCGCCGTCGCGCCGAGCATCTACAACGATTTCGAAAACTTCTCGCGCAAGGCGTATCGCGTCACGGGGCGCGGCGTCGGCCTGTATACGTTCAACGACCGCTGGCAGTTGGCCGGTGGCGTTGCTTACCTCGGTTGGGCGAACCTGCCGGTGCTGCCAGTCGGCGGATTGATCTGGACGCCCAACGAAGACTGGCGACTGGAAGCCATCGTTCCACGCCCGCGACTGCTGCAGCGGTTCTTTGACGGTACCTACGGCGACTGGTGGTGCTACGTCGCCGGTGAAGTCGGTGGCAATAGTTATGCCATCAAACGGTCCAGCGGCCTGGACGATGTCGCCACCTATCGAGACTACCGCTTCGAACTCGGCCTGGAGCGGCGCGGCGACAACGGGACATACCATCGGTTTGAAGTCGGCTACGTGTTCGGTCGTAGCGTCTCGTACGAAAGCGGCACGCCATCGTTCGATCCATCGCCGACCGTGATGCTCCGCGGCGAAGCGGTATTCTGATCACACCCGGTTCCGCGTTTGTATGCCGTGGCCGACGAAGATGGCCGCCCTTTGCTTTGCCCTGCCGCAGTCGTTAAGCTGTTCAGGTCGCCCGCACGGGGTAGCTTTCTGAGATCGAACGAATTCGCGGAAAGGTTGCGAAGAGCGCCGGATGTTTTTTGCTCCGATCATCACGCTCGACCTGGTGACGGCCGCGCGGCGGGTCCGGTACTTCATCGTTCGCGTCATTTACGCGTTCGTGCTGTTGTTTTTGCTCTGGACGAACTACTCGGCAACCAGCTTCGGTTACAGCGACCAGGTTAGCATTCGACAAGTGGCGGAGTTCTCTGCCGCCTTCTTTGCGACCTTTTCCTTTGCCCAGCTCGTGGCCATCCTGCTGCTGACGCCGGCCATGATTGCCGGCTGCATTGCGCAGGAACGCGAGCGGAAGACCATCGAATATTTGTTTTCGAGCACGCTCACGAACAGCGAGATCGTGCTCTCGAAGTTCGTGGCTCGGACTGTCCACGTGGCGGCGATTCTCGTTGTCGGCCTGCCGGTGCTGGCGATGACGATGATGCTCGGCGGCGTCGACCCGGAAGTGCTGCTGATGGTGTTTGTCATCACGCTGGCCACGTTGATCGGCCTGGCGGCGCTGTCGATATCAGTGAGTGTCAGGGCGAAACGTGGCCGCGACGCCGTCGTTCGCACCTACATTCTGTTGATCGCGTTCCTGGTGTTTCCTTGGATCTGCTACTTGTTGCAGTTCCTGGTCAGACCGCCGATCCCTGGCGGCGTCGGGCTCGGCGGGCAAGCGCCGCTCGTCGGCTTCGGCTGGGATGCGCTCGCGTTAGTGTTGCAGAGCATCGCCGCGCTGGTTCATCTCAATCCGTTCTATGTGTTCGCCAATTTGTACTTTTACCAATCCATGGGCGCAGGCGTAAACGTCTGGGGGACCGTCGGTGTTTTCGTGGCCGGATACTTGGGCTACGCGGCGTTGGTGCTTACCTGGTCGACTTTGTCGATCCGCCGAGTCTATCGCAAGTCGGTCGGCGTGGGCGCTGGGCCCAAGAAAAGCGCTAAGTGGTTCGCCGAGCTGCGCCGACGTCCGCAGTTGGGCACGCAGCCGATGCTCTGGAAAGAAATGTTTGCCGAATCGGCCGCCATCAATCTAGGCCGATTTGGCCAGGTGATCATCGTCCTGCTATTTGCCGCGGCTGTGATTCCGGCGTACTGGGGCTATGTGCTGTACGCCAACACGCTCTCGGGCAGCCCTGCCGACGCGCGCGAATATGTCGCCGGTTACACGATGGTCCTAACGCCGATTTTGCTACACGCGGCCCTGCTCATCATCATGGTTCGCGCCGCCGGTTCGATCACGGCGGAACGCGAGCGCGATTCTTGGCTGACGTTGATCAGCACGCCAATGTCGGGCGCCGAGATTGTTTGGGCCAAGATCGCCGGTAGTCTGTACGCGGCTCGCTGGTTCCTGGTGCCGATCGGATTGTTGTGGTTGTTGACCGGATATCTCTGGCCGGAGATGTTGGTCATTCTGCCGGTTCTGGCAGGAATTTTTGCCTGCGTGGCGCTGGCCGTCGCGGCGACCGGCGTTTGGTTTTCTTGCTGGTGCGCAACATCGATCCGTGCGATCGCGTCGGGCGTAGGAGTCGCGATCTTTGTCGGCGGCGGCTATGTCTTGTTTTGTTGCTTTCCGTTCATGTTTGCCGCGCGTGGCAGCGATCAAGGGATGATTCTCGGGTTCTCGCTCTGCATCCCCATGATGCTTGGCGCCCCGGCTGCGCTGCTGATGGAATCATTAACTTCCAACAGACCAATGGGGAACGAAACTGGCTACATAATCATGGCCGTGATCATCGGGACGATCGCCTATTCTTTCATCGGCATGCTGGTGGCGTCGGCAACAATCGCTAACTTCGATGCCCTGATGGGCCGCTCAAGCCGAATGTTTGATCCATTGCCGCGCCGGCCAAGGCCACAACCACCGACGGTCACGCCATCCGATATTGGGGGAGCCGACACCACTCCGGCGTAACTTCACTGGTCGCTGCGCAACGGAGCCTCGCAATCCCGTCGTTCGATGGCGCCTCATCGCACAACAAGAACTAGGGCGCCGTTTCTTTCGCCGCCGGGTTGTGCCAGGGGCCGTATTCGCCGATCAGTGCGTCGGCCTCTGCCGGTCCCCACGTGCCGGGCTCATAGCGATGCACCGGCGTCACGTTCCCCAGGATCGGATCGACGACTTTCCACGCAGACTCGACGCCGTCTTGCCGCGTGAAGAGCGTTTGATCGCCGCCCGCGGCGTCCGTCAACAGTCGCTCGTACGGTTCGATATCTTTGGGGCTTTGATGCCGGGCGAGAAGCTCGACCTCCTCGCCGCGCATCTGCTCGCCAGGCACCTTGGCGCGCGTGCCGAGGGCAATCACTACTTCCGGATTCAGGCGAAACCGTAAATAGTTCGAGCCGTTCTGGTCGTCGGCGTCCAACAATGGCTGCGGCGAACGTTTGAGATAGATCATGACTTCGGTCGACGTGACCGGCAGAGATTTGCCGACGCGGACAAAAAACGGCACCCCCGCCCAGCGCCACGAGTTGACGAAAAACCGGCAGGCCGCAAACGTCTCGACCGTCGAATTCGGCGCTACGCCCGGCTCTTTGTGATACCCGTTAAACTGACCGCGGACGATGTCGTTTTTCGTCAGCGGCGGAATCATGTGCAGAACCTTGGCCTTTTCGTCGCGGACACTCTCCGGGCTGCGACCGGCCGGCGGTTCCATCGCCACTTCGCCAATCAGTTGCAGCATGTGGTTTTGCACGACGTCGCGAATGGCGCCCGCTTCTTCGTAAAACTTGCCACGGCCAGCGACGCCAAAACTTTCGGCCATCGTGATCTGCACGCTGTCGATCCAATGTCGATTCCAAATTGGTTCGAGAATCGGGTTAGCGAACCGAAAGTAGACCAGGTTCAGCACCGGCTCTTTGCCCAAGTAGTGGTCGATCCGAAAGATCGACGTCTCGGGGAAATAGGCGTGCAGAATTTTGTTCAATTCTTGCGCGCTGCTTAAGTCCACGCCGAATGGTTTCTCGAGGACGACACGCGAGTTGTCAGCGCAGCTTGCCTTGGCCAATCCTTCGGCGACAGTCGCGAACATACTTGGCGGAATCGCCAGATAGTGCAGCGGCCGCTGCGCGCCGGCGAGCGCCGTTTTCAACTGCGAAAACGTCTGGGGGTCGGCGTAATCGCCATCGACGTATTTGAGCAATCCGGAGAGCTTAGCGAACGCGGCCTCGTCAACGCCGCCACCGTGCTCGGTCAGACTGGCGCGGGCACGGGCCTTCAACTGGTCCAAATTCCAACCCGCCTTGGCCACGCCGATCACCGGCATGTCCAGATGGCCGTGCTTCACCATCGCTTGCAGCGCCGGAAAGACCTTTTTGTAGGCCAGGTCTCCGGTGGCGCCGAAGAAGACCAGCGCGTCGGAATGCGGAGCAGTCATGCGGACCTCGATTGTCAGCCTATAGAACGTGTGCGATCGTGTCAGAAAACGCCGCGCTAGCGCTTCGCCGAGCGAAATCGTGCGATCAGCCCGTTGGTCGAGCTATCGTGCGCCAGCTTCGGCTGCTCCGGCGCCTTGAGCTCAGGAATGATTCGCCCGGCCAGGACTTTGCCCAGCTCGACGCCCCACTGGTCGAACGAGTCGATGCCCCAGATCGCCCCCTGCGTGAAGACGCTGTGTTCGTAGAGCGCGACCAGCTTACCGAGCACGGCCGGCGTGAGCCTTGGCGCGAGCAGAGTGTTGGTTGGGCGATTGCCGGTGAATACGCGGTGCGGCACGAGCCAGTCCGGTGTCCCCTCCGCTTTGACTTCTTCAGCCGTCTTGCCGAACGCCAGCGCCTCGGTCTGCGCGAGCAAATTTGCGGTAAGCAGCACGTGATGATCGCCGAGCGGATTGAGCGACTCAAGAAAGCCGATAAAGTCGGCCGGAATCAACCGCGTTCCTTGGTGGATCAACTGATAGAACGAATGCTGACCATTCGTGCCCGGCTCGCCCCAGTAGATTGGCCCGGTCTGGCAGCCGACCGCGGCGCCGTCGAGCGTGACATGCTTACCGTTACTCTCCATTGTGAGCTGCTGGAGGTAGGCCGGGAATCGCTTCAGGTACTGATCGTACGGCAGCACGGCCACGGTCTCTGCGCCGAAGAAGTCGTTGTACCAGACTGACAACAAACCCATGATGACCGGCAGGTTCTTTTCGAGCGGCGCGGTGCGAAAGTGTTCGTCCATCGCATGAAAGCCGGCCAGCATATCGCGAAAGTTGTCCGGCCCGATCGCCAGCATCGTCGACAGACCAATGGCCGAGTCCATCGAATAGCGGCCGCCGACCCAATCCCAGAACTCGAACATGTTGGCCGTGTCGATCCCGAACTTCGAGACTTCCTTCTCGTTCGTGCTCAAGGCGACAAAATGCTTGGCAACGGCCTTCTCGTCCTTCAACGAGTCCAATAGCCACTTGCGCGCGGAATGCGCGTTGGTCATTGTCTCTAGCGTCGTGAATGTTTTTGACGCGATGATGAACAGCGTCTCGGCAGCGTCGAGGTCGCGAACCGTTTCGGCGAAATCGGTCCCGTCGACGTTCGAGACAAAATGGAACGTCATGTTCCGGTCGCTGTAGTGCTTGAGCGCTTCATACGCCATCACCGGGCCGAGATCCGAACCGCCGATGCCAACGTTGACGACGTTCTTGATCGCCTTGCCGGTAAAGCCATGCCAGTCTCCGCCGCGGACGCTTAGGCAGAAATCGCTCATTTTGTCGAGCACCGCGTGCACCTGGGGCACGACGTTTTCGCCGTCGACGAAAATCTGCGCGTCACGCGGAGCCCGCAGGGCAATGTGCAGCACAGCCCGCTTTTCGGTGACGTTGATCTTTTCGCCGCTGAACATTGCGTCACGGCGGGCCTCCAGGCCAACGTCCTGAGCCAGGCGACGGAGCAGCAGCAGCGTTTCGTCGGTGATGCGATTCTTCGAATAATCGAGCACCAGCCCGACGTCTTCAATCGTGTACCGCTGGCCTCGTTTTGGATCGTCGGCAAACAGCTGCCGGAGGTGAGTGTTTTGGATCGCGTGATAGTGCGAAGCCAGCGCTTGCCAACTCGCGCGGCTGGTCAATGGAGATGTCATGGTGGGGACTTTCCTGAAAGTCGTCTGCTCGGGCACAATCGGCGGCAGAGATTGCGCGCCGGTAGCGACCAGCGTAGCGACTGGGTCCCAGAGACGAAAGCCGCCGCGAAACGCGTTGGCGTTAGCGCCCAGCCGACAGTTCGGCGGCAGCGTGTTCAGCTTCTTCACATTGCCGCCGCCCAGCACCACGTAGTCCGGCTCAAGCGCCGCCGTGAGTCGTTCAATAACGTCGAAGACAAAACGACGCCAACTCTTCTTTCCCAATCGATCTAGGCCGCGCAAACCTACATAATCTTCGAATGTCTCTTTGCGATACGGCAGATGCGCAAGCTCCATCGGCTCGACGATGCCATGCACGACCATGGCCGAGCCCAAACCGGTGCCGAGGCCGAGAAAGAGCATCTTGCCCCCTTCGTAACTCCCCAGGGCCTGCATCGCGGCATCGTTCATGATCTTCACAGGCCGACCAAAGGCGGCGGCGTAGTCGAACGCAACCCAACCTTCGCCCAGGTTCTTCGGCTCGGCGACCGGTCGATCGCGCACGACTGGTCCGGGGAAGCCGATCGAGACGACGTCGTATTCCCAGTCGGCCGCCAGCTTCAGCACGCCCTTGACCATTTGTTCGGCCGACAGCGTACGGCCAGATTCGAAACGGCGCGAAGTCTCCTGACCGGTGGCCAGAATCTTGACGTGCGAACCGCCGACGTCGACTGCCAGGACTTTCATCAAGTTGCTCCTCTCCGACATTTCCATCTGACGCGCGTGGGCGCGGCGCGGTGTGTTGTACACTCTCTCAGGCAGCTTTTGCGATGTGCTTTTGGTACAACTGCGCTCGATCGCACAGCCGCTCCATAGATACGGCAAAATCTGCCGGTGCGCAGCCGCCAGCATTCGCGGGCTACCGTATCCCAAAAGGTAGCTTTTCAGAGGCGATACGCCGAAGAAAAACGGCGTACATGCGACAACCGCTGTAATCGAGGCCAGAAAGGGCGAAACAGGCGAAAAACCGTGACAAACAAACCAGAAATCGTCGTTGCGCCAGACGCTGAGACGGTCGCCAGCATGGCCGCCCAGCGGATCGTCGAAGCGGCCGCCGCGGCCATTGCCGCCCGTGGGCGGTTCACCCTAGCGTTGGCTGGTGGCCGCACGCCCGAGGCGACGTACCAGATCCTCGCCCAGGCGAACCCTCCCCACGCAGTCGATTGGTCGAAGACGTTTCTGTTTTTCGGGGACGAGCGTTTCGTCCCCCACGATGACGCGCGGAGCAACTTCGCCATGGCGAAGCGCTGCCTGCTCTCGCGCGCCATGATACCGGTCAAAAACGTGTTTCCGATCGCGACCGATTTAGAGAACCCCGCGACCAGCGCCGCAGACTATTCGCGCCGCCTGGCAGAATTTTTCGAAGCCGCCCAAGACGGCGCCCCGCCTGCGCTCGATCTGATTTTGCTTGGCCTGGGGGATGACGGGCACACCGCGTCACTCTTTCCTGGCGCCGAGGCATTGGGCGAAGACAACGCTTGGATGACGTGGAGCCCACCGGGCGTGCTGCCACCGCCGGTCGATCGCGTGACGATGACTTATCCGCTAATTAATGCGGCCCGCGGCGTGATGTTTTTGGTGACTGGCGCGAACAAGCACGAGCCGCTGATGGAGATTTTGCAACTCCGCGCAAAAGTCGCCGATCGCCCCGCCGCTGGCGTGCGCCCGACCGAAGGCGACCTGACCTGGATCATCGACCACGCCGCCGCGGGCGGGTGAAGAAGGATCGATTGCTTGTCGGGAAATTGGTGAGCTGATCCACGCGTCGTCCCCTACTGCTTCGAGAACACAACGGCTGCGGTCAGTCCGGCGATAAAGAAGGCAAACACAAATAGGTGGACGCCCAATTCATGGCAAAGTCTGCCGACCTTCCGTGAGCGCTTCGACGACAACGTCAACAGCCAGACGCCGGTTTGCAAAATTGCGAGCGCCAGAAAGAACGCCAAGGTGCTGACTATCATCGCCGAGGCCGGCATGCCCGGCAGTTTTGCGGAAACGACAGCACAAGCGGCGGCGCAAATCGTGACACGCAAGAACAACAACTTGAGATCAAACGGTCGTTCGCGCTCCGTCATGGTTCGTCGCCGTGGTCATCGAACGGACAGATAGGCCGCCAGGTACGCAACTGCAACGCACGCATACATACAGAACAAAAAGCCGAAGCCAAAGGCGAAGGACATGATCAACTCGCCGATCGCTTGAAGCCACAGTGATCGTGCAACAGTCAGCCTTCGCCCCAGCATCCAAACGGCTGCACAGACGGCAATCATCGCAGCGCCAACGACGGGTGCTTTCACGGCTACCGGCGCCTCGGAGACCAACACGCCGCAGACCACAGCAATCGCTGTGATTGTGACACCGAGCTGCGCGAGGCTGAATTGCCAAGGAAATGTGCGCTGCGATTGGATCATCGGCGTTCGCCCCGGCATGCGTATGCGATGCGGGGCGCCACGGAGCCGACGACGGGCAATGGTCGCCTTACGGCGTCGGCGGCGCAAGCGCGCCCATGCTTTCCATCAGATCATAGGGCCACGGATGCGTCCAGGGATTCCACGTGGGATAGCTGACGCTTAAGACCGAAGCGGCCAAAAGAACTGCCGCCAGGATCTGCCAGCCGCGGCGTCGGCTCATCCAATCAGCCGCCGGCAGCATGGCCGTTAGCCACAACGGGGCCATCCAAAACACCCAGCGAAAGCCGCTGGTGGAGCCGCCGTAATTTCGTTCCTCCATCTTCACGATGAAGATATAGAACGTCAGGCACACCACCGAGACGGCGGCGATCAGCAATCCCCACTGGCGCCACTCGGCCTCGCGATCGAACAGTAGAATCCCCAGCCCGACAACGCTCAGCAGCCAGACAGGCGTGAGCGAAAAGATGCCGTGGTGACCAACGAGCGCGTGCAATGCGTAGCGTCCCACCGAAGGCTCACCTTTGTCGATCTCACTCCGTCCTTGGATTTTGCCCCAATAGCTGTCACGGACTTTGCCGTCGCGGATGTACTGAAAGGCGTACCAATTGTCGCCATCGGTGTACTTGTGCGCGTAGGGAGTCGTCAGTCGGTGGTGGGCGATGTAGTTGGTGCCAAACGCCGCCACCGCGACCAACAGCGCGGCGGGCGTAAACGCCAACAACGTCGGCCGAGGCGCCTGCCACAACAGCAGCGCGCCCACCGCCGCCAGCAGTGACAGCGCCGGCAGTTCGTTCGCCGCGGTCAGGGCCGCACAGAGACCAGTCAAAATGAAGATCCATGCGCGGCGTTCGCCGTCCTGGGTGATCCGCAGCGCCAGGTAGAGCGTGGCCATGGCCGTCACGGCGGCCGGCAAATGGTTGTTGAGCACGACGGCAAACGTCGTCAGAAATGTGCCGAGCGTGGCGCAGGCCATCGTGAAGATTCGGCCCCAATCGGTCGTACCCAGCCGGTCGGCCACTTTGCCCCACAGAATAAAATAAATCATCAGCGGTAGGACATTAAACGTGATCAACATCGCCCGGCCGATGGCGTACGGATTCGTCGCCAGCGTCTTGCCGGTCAACTTGACGATCAACCAATACTCGCCGGCCATGATCGTCGGCAACAGCGTCGGCTTGCTCGAATAGATGTGCCCTTCGTCCGGCTTGGGGGCGGCGCGTCCCTGGTCGTCGTGTTTGACGACGTCGATCGTGTCCCAGTTCGGTTCAGCCACGATCTCGTCAATCGCGTACGTGCCATGCTCAACGAGCGACCGAATTGTCGCCCAACGCGAGCGATCGTTCGCGCTCAAGAACGGGCGTTGCTTCTGCCAGTCTGGACGTTTCTGCGAGTCCTTGAGGAATTTTTCAAGCCGGACGAAATCGACCGAGTTGACGGCCAGGATGCGACCACTGACGCCGCCGATAGCGATGGCGATCAGCAACCAATAAACGCCCCAGCGAAGCAGCGACGATGCTTCAGCGGCTTCCTCGACGGTCGCGTCATCCCTGCGGCTGGAGAAACTCATACGCTCGGCCGCTCTGGTTTGCGAGAGGCGCGGGGCTCTGGAGATTGCGCTTCCAAGGCCGATTCGTCATCGAGCGATCCGCTCGGTTTCGCGACTAAAACCTTTGTCTCCTCGGCGATCGAGTACGTGTCGCTATCGCGCCCTTGATAGGCCGTGATCAACTCGGCCAGAAAACCAATCGACATCAATTGACCACCAAAGAGCAGCGCGCCTAGCGCGTACAACAACAACGGTCGCTGATGAAGGGGCGATCTTGTGGGGTCAGGCGAGAGCTGCGTTTGTAGCCAGTAAACGCCCAAGTAGGTCAACAATCCGCCGCCGATCAGAAAGAACAACAGGCCGAGCGTTCCCAAAATATGTTGCGGTCGCTGGCCGAATCCTGTCAGAAACTTGACGGTCAGCAGATCCAGGAAGCCTTTGATGAAGCGGTGGATACCGTACTTTGATTGGCCGAACTTGCGCGGCCGATGTTGCACGACGTGCTCGCCAACTTTGAAACCGCGGGCGTGGGCCAGCACTGGCACAAACCGGTGCAACTCGCCATACAGGCGGACTTCGCGAAAAATCTCGCGCTGGTAGGACTTCATCCCGCAGTTGTGATCGTGCAGATGGACGCCGGTCAGGGCGCTGACCATCCAGTTGAAAATTCGCGAAGGCAGGACTTTGTGCCACGGGTCATGCCGAACTTGCTTCCACCCGCTGACGACGTCAAAGCCCAGGTCCATCTTGTCCAGAAAATTGGGGATCTCGCGAGGGTCGTCCTGCAGGTCGGCGTCGAGCGTGACAATCCGGTCGCCGCGGGCGGCGTTGAACCCGGCGCTCAGCGCGGCCGCCTTGCCGAAGTTGCGACGGAAACGAATCCCGCGCACGCGTGGATCCTTCTCGGCTAAGCGAGAGATTTGTTCCCAGGAGCCGTCGCTCGAGCCATCGTCGACAAAGACAATTTCCATCTGCAGCCCGGCAGACTCGGCCACCGCCGCCAACTCCTTGTGCAGAGCGGGCAGGCTCTCCACCTCGTTGAACACAGGAATCACGGTAGTCAGCATGGAGGGAAACTCTTCGCGGCGGGAGATCTTCGTTGCGCCGGGGTGGCGGGGTTAGGCGCGCTGGCAGGAGTGGGTCTTCGTGTGCCACTGGCTCCGCCAGTGCCGAAGCGCAAAAACGGACGACTTCAGAGCACTGGCAAAGCCAGTGGCACACAATTCAATATTCAATCGACTGAGGATTATTCTTATGGGGCAAAACCTCTGTACAAACGTACCATTTTCTTCGTCGGGCGTCCGCCGCATGGCGAATTCAGACCGGCGGATTCTCCGGGCCGCCACGACGCTCCAGCGGATATAGGATAATCGAAATCCCCACGTCCGACAGTAGCCAGACCAGCCGGACTAAGAGCGCAGTGATCAGGGCCGGGCCCTCGCCAAGCACTGGAATCAACAGTTCCAACACCACCACGTCACGCACGCCCAGGCCGCCCGGAATCAGCGAAGCAAAGCCGGCGACGACAGATAATCCGGCCACCCCGATTGACAGCGCCACGAGAGTGGCCGCAGTGCAGGAGGCCTCGGCGGCCACGGCCTGAATGCAGCACCATACGCTCAGCCCGATGATGGTCCAACCAACGGCAAGTGACAGCCACGATTGGGCAAGTGTAATCAGGCTTAAATGATCGAGCCGGTCGATCATGCCGGGCGCTGCGCGTTCGATCCCGGCCAACCTGGCGAGGCGCTTGAAGATGGCCGGAACGACCGGCGCGCCAGCCCCTAGCACCAGCATGGCCGCCGCCAGCGCCAATTCCGGACGATCGCGGAGGATCACCGCCAGAATGGCGCCTGACAGCGCCGCGGCGACCGCCATCGACGTCAGCGTCTCGTAAAAAATCGTCGCCGTCGATACCGCGATGCCGACGCCAAATTTGCGCAACAGCGCCGTGCGGAGGATGATCACCATGGCCTTGCCTGGGACGTACTTCCCCAGGCCGCCGATGTACCAGGCGCGGACGGTTGCAAACACTGGCGCTGGCTGGTGAAAGACGCGCAATAACCGATGCCAGAACAGGGCCGGAGCAACCTGCCCCAGGGTGTACGTCAGACTTGCGGCCAGCAACCAGCCCGGGCGAACATCGGAGACGCTCCATCCCTTTTGTTGCAATTGCGAGGCGGCGTTCCGGAACGTGTTCCCCAATCCTCCCAGCACCAGGCAGACCAGCGCAAACTTGGCCGCCGTGATCATCCACTTGCGGGCGTTCGACTTGCCGGACTTCATCCGAAGCAGTTCCTGGGGAGCGTGCGCGACGCGTTATTGTGCGCCGAGCGGCCAACGCGGACAACCGTGACCAGCAGTAGCCGAGCGCCAAGCCATTTCCGTTCGCCAAACCGGCGTCCCCAGGTTGCTCAGATTCGCTACAATGGTTTGCCGGTACTGCCGGAGTTTACGAGGAAGCACGGAGGCCTGTGGATGTCGCGAATTGTTTCGCTGATTGCGCTGGTGACCATTGTTGTATTGGTCGGAGTGCTTTCGTTCAAAGTCATGGCCAGCTTTCTGCTGCCCATGTTCCTCGCGCTCGTGCTGACCGTTATTTTCCGGCCCCTGCATAAATGGTTCATCGGTCGCTGCCAGGGATACGACCGCGTAGCCGCTGGCCTGACCACCGGGTCGATCCTGCTAATCGTGCTGCTGCCGACGGCCCTGATCCTGACGCGCGCCGCTGCCGAAGCCTATACGCTGGTTACCGAAATCGATAAAGAGCAGGCCCTGCTGCGGCTGCAAATGCTGCGACAGAAATTCAACCTCGAGGCGGCCGCGACGCCCGACGTCATGGAGTCTGTGAATGCATCGTTCAAAAACTTTCGCACCATCACGGATCTGCTCGAAGCCCAGGTGGTAAAGCCTGACGGCACGCAAAATCTGGTAGAGCTAAGAACCGAACTTCGCCGCGCGGCACAGCAAATCCACGATGGTTTACAGATCGGTAGTACTCCCCCGTCGAAGGATCCGGTTTCACCGGAAACCCGCGCTCTGATTACCGCACGCTGGGCGACGCTAGATGAGCGTCTGAAGGAAATAGAGGCCACAGAACCTCGCAGCCCGGAGTTCGACGCCGCGGTGGGCAAACTAGATCCGGCGTTTATTGCGTTCC
>Ga0070665_100002311_pt1 | contig 21161 bp, 33 predicted proteins | sample KBSS13metaG_FD_65862 | JGI IMG/M metagenome (GOLD analysis project Ga0070665, IMG submission 65862) | Switchgrass rhizosphere microbial communities from Kellogg Biological Station, Michigan, USA - KBS S1-3 metaG | ecosystem: Host-associated > Plants > Roots > Rhizosphere > Soil ...
AAAAAAAAAAAAAACAATGCTGAAAAAGATACTAAAGTGCAGCCGGAAAAATATAGAGCTAGGATGAGAAGGGCTTTTTCAGAAAGAATTAAAAAATATAAAGATTTTTTGAAAAGAAACAAAGAAAACAAGAGCATTATTGGGCATTACGGAATTGACGAGGGTATTCACAGACCGAATTCCAATATCGATGAGCGGCAAGAGGACTTGTATTTCGAGAAAATAGGGCCTAGATTAACATATACTCCGGAGAAAAGCAAAATACGGCATAAAAAATATAGAAAACTGCGAAAAAGCAGAAAATTAAAAAGCTTTTGAGAAAAATTCGATAGTCTATGAAAGTATGCTTTTGAACTTAAGAAGTGGTTTCTTAACATAAGATTTACTCGATCGTTACTGTCCGATTTTCTAGTTTTATACATACTTATTTGTAGTATTCTTGTGCTTTATAATTTTAGAATATGATTAATACCTGTAATGTATGCAACTAAAGCGTTAATTAAATTTTTTGTTCTGATATTTTTTTACTTTTTTACGGCGTATGACATTGTTATTTTAACCCAAGTATTCGTATTCATCTACGTTGTAAATAAACTTTGGAAATGGGGGCGTCCGTCTAAAAAAAAAAGAATAAAGAGCGCCGCCGCCGGACCTGAAAGAAAAAACGATAAAAAATAAGTTTTCGACGCGACTTTAGGTAACCTAAGTAGCCTCTCAGTTTTTTTGGATTGCTGGAAAAGCGCTTAGCCGTAAAAATAGTATACGGCAAATTTTTTTATTTACTTGGCTTTTAATAAGAATTAGTTGTATGCATGCGCCACGTTCGGATTTGGACTACATCAGCTAAGTACCACTTCTTGTTCGTGAAGCGGGTTTTAAGCTAAATTTTTATACATTGCCCGCCGCCGCCGCTGATGGGTGGGGTAGGGCCAATACTGGTAGAATAAGCAAACTTAAGGATTAAAAAAATTTTGGGCAAGGTTTTTTTTATGTTAAAAGGTGTACTTTAGCTAAAGAGACTTGGTGGGCTTTTTTTGTTGTTGACTAGGAAAAGCCCCGCCATCTTTCCAGATGAAAATTTACACTTTTCGTATACAAAAAAGTAAGTAAGTGCCGCAATTGCAATTTTTTACATACATCAACTACTTTTATGTACTTGGTTTATATATGTTTGTTTACTATAGTTCTTTACAGTTTGACCTTATTCTAAGAATTATGGATTACACAAGAGTTGAGGTTGAATTGCGAACTTATTATTACAGGCTTTTTTTTATTATAAATACCGGTATTGACAATATTAGGTATTTTTATGTTATAAAAGCACTTAGGCATCTTGTTACTGGTAAAAAGTGAACTGGGTGGTGGTAAATATCTCGGAAAGACGAAAGCAATTTAATTAATTCCTAGCTTAAGAGAACACTGAATTTGTTTCCGCGGAGAGGTTGTAAGGTAGATAGCTGTGTTTATAGCGTGTGTACTGTGTTTTTTATGCAGGCTGTGTGCTTTTTTCTATTATTATTAACTTCCGCGGTTTTTAAATTTAAAATTATTCTTGGAAAATTCTTTTGCTTTCACGCAAAAATTGTGTAAAAACCTGCTTTCTTTTTAAAAAGAAGAATGAAACGTACACAAAAGGCGCGCTTAAGTATATTTCTAATAAGTAAAAATAAGAGGACTGCGCGGTTTTTTACCGTATTACGTGTGTAACTGAACGCATCGTTTTTTATATAAGGGGTTATTTTATGAAAAGCTACATCGCGGGCGTGGAAGAAGAGAGGGGTTTTATTGGTGCAAATTTAGCGAAAATAATATTTTTTTTACTTCGGCTCAGTTGTTGTAAACTTTTCTAAAATAAGCTGCATAAATCGGGTGGTTTAGCGGTGAAGAAACGCGCTTTTAACGGAATTTTAAATAAGCTAGACAGGACAACTCTATTTGCGGGTAACGCCGCTTATACTATTGCGCGCGGTAAGAAAATTTCGTGGCGGAGTTTTTTTACTACGTGTTTTCAAAGAGGTTATTTTTTTATAACACGGTTTTTAATAAAACGCTATTATTCTTGGTAAACTTCGCTGCTTTTAAAGCTTGCTTTTTTGCGAGAAAAATTTTAGTACACAGCCGTATATGTGCGTAGAGCGCCAATTTTTAATAGGATTTTTTTAATTTAAAGCCTAAACTCTGCAGCAGCCCCCCCCTTTTTTTTAACTTTGCAAAAACTACCCTTTTAATTTTTTTGACGAACAGGCTTCTAAAAAAGCCACACATGTTTAAAAAATTACACAGGAACTAGTCTGCTTGAATAGTCTGTAAGAATTTTTTTTTATAGAATTAATTTCGCGGCAAGGTTTTTTTATAGCGGGTTTTTACAGTTAGTTAGCTGGGCCAGGTTTTTTTTTAATTTATAAAAGATCATTAATAAACGCGGTGCGCCCGTGTAGCGGCTGGATTTTTCGGTAGGGAAGTTTTAGGTGCTTTTTAACAAGTAAAAACTAGTGATATGAAAAAATCGAGTTATAGCAAAATAGTTTTTTAGCGAGTTGTTTTTTTACTTTGGCGGTCTTTTTGTGGCCGTGTAATAGATAACAGTGTGTGTGTAGTGGCTCGTTGCGTTTTAGAGGGGCGCTTCGGGCTTACTTTTTTCTGTACAAAAATTGTTTTTCAATTTTACAAATTTCGCAGGGTTTGTAAAACTGGGGAGGTTTTAAACAAAAACCTTTTTTTAAAAAAGTAAATTTTTTTATACGATTTAATGTGGGGGTTTTTCACCCCTTTTGTTTTTGCGTTGCATCGACTTAAGGTGGCGCGGTTTAACGGGGTGTTTTCTTTCGTGTCTTCGCGGGTTTAAATGTGTTTATGTCTGCAAACTAAAAAGCTTATTATAATGATGGCGGCTGATAACTTCTCCTTTTTTCGGGGTTTAATTTTTTAGCCGCACCAAAAGTTCATTTTGTGTTTTTGCCGTTTGGTTTTTTTAACCCGGTTTATTTTTTATGCGGAATTTTTTAATAAAAAATATTTAATTTTTTTTTGTCGGTGTGGTACGCCCACTGTTTTTTTTATAGGGGGGGTGGCCGTACGGTTTTTTAGTTTTAGAGCTTTTTTTACGTGTATTTTACGCGTGGTTGTAAAAACAATAATGCGGGTTTCTCGAGGAGTAATTTGTATATACTATAAAAGCTATATCCTGGCGTACAGCGCTTTTTATTTAAGAATTTTTTTTGCATTTTTAAAAGCTTGGTCCATATTACAACAATTTTATACTAATTTTTTCTGTTTAAAACAACTATAATATAAGTATGATAACGAAGTTTATTGCGCGACTAGTTTGAGTGTTCATGCCTTTTATTCGTTTGTATAGTGTTAACTACATACACACTGTTATTTGTCTAGCCCTCTTTTTTGCATATTTGTACTTACACGCCGTCTTTCCGCAGCACATTGAGACCAATTTTTATGATCCTATTCTAAGGTTTGCTGCACACTATATTCCTATATGGTACAAGCCCGTGCTGCTTTTTTTATTAGCACGTCATGTCTATAAGAGCGTGGCAAAACCTTTTTATCTTGCTAGAAGCCCTGTTGAACCAAGTTCTAAGCTAGTGCACCCGAGCACTACTACTGACTCTGATGATATTTCGGTTAATAAAAGTTCGGCAAATAAAGCAACCTCTGCAATGAAATCGCCGATTGACTCTTCAACGGAGTTTGAGCAAGAGGTAAAACCGCGGTATATTTATGAGTTTAATCGTAGACTGTTAGATGACGCGGAGTCTATTTTGAAAAAGCATACAATTGAAAACAACTTAAATAGGCGGTTTCTACCAGTACCTTACGGATTCGTACCTAACAGAACCGTTAAAGTTTCTTATTTTTTAAAAGGATCTAGAAAACTTTTAAAACTTAGACTTTTTAGTTATTTTATAGACTTAGAGTATGCATCGTTTTTTAAGAGTATTTTTGGGTGGTGGTATCACGTTTCCCAGTGACTTTTCGGGTTATTTACGAGTTTTCTTATTATCCTCTCCGTTACCATTCTGATTAGTAGAGATTTTGAAAAAGTAGTTAGATTTTTATTTACTGCTTTAAAGAAAGTGGGGATACTTCTCAACGGTTTCAAGGTCGGTGCCCTGTATTTCGGCGTGTTGCTAGGTGTTATTGTTTTTTTATTGTTGATTACTTGTATTCTTGAATACGGAAATAAGGCTAAAAAAAAGTACCCGCAGTACCACTATAGAATTGAGAAGGGTTTTACGAGAACAGTGCCGGCAAACTATTTTTTAATTCCGGTGGTTACTGCTCTTATGGTAATACTTTTTTGTAGAAAAACAACGTCTTACTTAATTGAGGCCAATAACTTAGAAGGACTTTTTATAGCTAAAAGCGCAAGGGTTCACTATTTGGCTAGAAAGTACTGGTTTAGGTGGTTTATAAAATATTCAAAGTTGAACACCGTTACAAGAAAATTTAAAATGTGGGCGTTTTTAACTCTTAAAAGAATACAGCGGTTTTCTTGAAAACTTATATTTCGTGGAGGTAAAAGGCTGAGATACTCAAAAAAGGAGGCATATGCCGTTAAAAAAGTTTGGAAGTTCGTAAGAAACAGGTATTATCGGATATCTGAAAGAATGAAGATAAAACCTGTTCTAAGAACAATGCCGGAGATTACTAATAGAAGAGTTTTAAGGGCTGAGATCGGGGATAAGTTTATAAAAAATATGGGTATAAGGGTGTTTTGAAGTTTTGGCGCGCACGCGCGCAAAATAGACGTGCAAAACGTTAAAATAATGGATGTATACAAATACTACTCATCTATTTGACCAAGACCCGCTAAAAAATTGCATAAAATAAAACGTAAATGGGGTAAGTATAAAAAAAAAATTATGAAGTATAGAAGAAAGCAGGCTAAGTTCGCAGTTTACGATGCAACGCGTTATCACGATACTGTTAATAAGAAAAGGGTTATAAAAAAAAGTATTAATTTAGAAGGTAAGGAATTCTATAAAACTTATAGAGAACTAGCTGAAAAGGAGTCAAAGAGTAGGCGAAGACTAAGGAGGTATGCGGATTTTAAACCCTATATAGCTAAGACTAGTAAAAATCTTATTGACACTAAAGTTTATTTTAAAATGAAGGATGACCGTCGAATTGAAAAGGCGTTTAAAAGCGGCCTTCATGAAACTAAAACAAGGCCTAAATATAATTTACTGACGTTGCCGAATAGTGGGAACAATTGGTTTGATGATAGGAGATACGTAGAGAATAAAAAATGGTATGGGTTTAGAGGTACTAATATTTTTTATTACTACAAAAAAAGAATGGCTGCATGAAGGGAAAAAGCGTCTATTATAGCGGATAAGTACCATAACCGATACTGAAGAGGGGCGAATGAATCGTTGAACCGTAATTTTGTGTCTAAAATACCTTATTTTAGAGATTATGTACCCACCCGTAAAATAATTTTAGCTTTTAGGTCCATTAAACAGTGATTAAAAATAAATTGTTTCTCAACTTTATGACTGTGACTAAAGCGCGCAGTTAATTATTTGTTTCCAATTAATACAGTTGCGCAGCGTAGTAGATCCGTTGAAATTCGCGGCAAAAGAGAGGTGGCTAGAAGATGTTTACTTAAGTTCCGGTTTAAAAAATTTGTAGATAGCCCAGAATTTTTTAGATTTTTAGCAGATATAGGATGAAAAAATAAAGACGATTTGCTACAAAGAGATTTTTTTGCCTTAAAGGAGTGTTTTTACAGCGCAAATGGCGATATCTCTCAGTTTAAAAGCCTAGTGCAAAAAAAAGTAAAAAGAAGATTCGGCTTGTTTGGCGTGCTAAGCAGCTACATTGAGGGCGCCAATGAGCTTGCAGTTGCAGTTGAAGCTCGAGCTAAGAAGGAGCGTGATTTTTTAAAAAATTTTAAAGGTACTACAACAAGTGGTAGAGAGGATATAATGCACGCTATTTCTGGAGACGGCGATGATTTGCCAAAAAGCTTGGGTGAGTTTGAGTATAAAGCATACTTGCTGAAGCTGGACCTTTATAAAAATTATAGTTATTTTAGGGATCTAAGTAAGTTTCCAAAAATAAAAAACCCGTGGAGGTTTTGGGAAAATTGAGATAAGAAGTATCTTAATATGCGCTGATGAGAAAAGTTGGTATTTGAAAATATTTTAGGACTTGATGACACCCCCTACAAGCAAGAAAAAGAAAAGGAGCGTGAAAGGCGGAGATTGAATCAGCCTTCGTCTAGCGACAGGCTTGCTAAGAAATTAAGTGACTTTTCAAATAGAAAAAACAAAAAAGGAAGTATTCATACTAGTGTCGATGAAAATTTAAGAAAAGCATTAGGTATAGATGAAGCCTCTTTGCCAAAAAGGCAAAAAAATTATATAAAAATTCCGGGGTATGCTTTGCTAATAGCCGCTAAAACAGTTGCTTCTGCTTTTGCCGGTTTGGTATCCGAAGAAAAAGAAAAAGAGAAAATAGTTAATTTAGTAAAGAAAGAATTAGCGGAAAAGCGGGCTAGAATTTTAAAAAAAGAGTTACGAAGGCGCGCGAAGCGTAGCGTGTTTCGAATTTATGAAAAAGATTGAAAACTATTTTTTAAAAAGTAGTTTTTTCTGTAAAAAAGGAAATGTATATAGTGATACTCTGTGGTTTACGCAGGGTTGATAAAAAAAATGTATGAAGTTAATTAAATTTAATTTTTTCTCTATAGTCCTCGACCAAATAGTTTTTTATCCAACCCCGCAAAATATAAACTATTTTTGAAATTTTGGATCCGTAGCCGGACTGTTTTTGGGATTTCAGATACTCACAGGACTGTTTCTATCAATGCATTATTCACCGAGCGTTACGCAAGCTTTTGCGTCGCTAGAGCATATAATGAGAGACGTTAATAGTGGTTGGTTGCTGCGCTATTTGCACGCAAACGGCGCTTCAATTTTTTTTATAGCGCTTTACTTGCACATGGCTAGGGGGCTATACTATAGATCGTATGTTAGCAATTACTATGCGTGGTGCGCAGGGTTGGTTATTTTTCTATTAGCGATGGCCACAGCATTTTTGGGGTATGTTTTACCCTGGGGGCAAATGAGTTTTTGAGGGGCTACTGTTATAACTAACTTATTTTCAGCTATACCTTTCGTTGGTAAAACAGTATCATATCTGCTTTGAGGCGGCTTTTCTGTGGGAAACCCGACTTTGAACAGATTTTTCTCTCTGCATTTTCTTTTTCCGTTCTTGATCTTAGCTTTTGTTATTTTGCATATTGCGCTTTTGCATGAGTCGGGTTCTAGCTCGCCTGTAAATTGAAAATACGCGGATAAAATTTTTTTTTACCCGTATTTTTATGTTAAAGACTTGCTAGGACTTCTGGTTATTTTGTTTTCTTACTTTTTTTTGGTAGTGTACGAACCCAATTTGCTGGGGCATCCAGATAACTATATTGAGGCAAATCCACTAGTCACCCCCCCGCATATTGTACCAGAGTGGTATTTTCCACCATTTTACGCAATTTCAAGATCTATACCGAATAAGCTTAGCGGAGTTATCTTTATGTTTTTAGCTATTGTCATTTTTTTTTTTGTTGGACTTCTCGAAGATTTATTTTCAGAAGAGCTTTTTGCTAACAAATTTTTAAAAATGCCTATGCCCTGACCCATTATTATTGATACCTACGTGGACCCTAAATTTTCGCTCCTTCAACAACTTAAGGTTTTTTTATTTTTTGTGTCTTTTCTACTTTTAGGCTGAATAGGCGCTATGCCGGCTGAGGAGCCCTATGTTTCTTTAGGCTTAAACTTAACAATATTTTATTTTTTGTACATATTTTTTATTAGTCCTCTTTTAAGCACTCTCGAAAAAATCGCTTTTTTTAAACTCTTTTCTGCAATGAAAAGAAAAGAATAAGAGGGGGTATTTATTATCAGGAAGATTAATTTTTTTTTTTTAGAATTTCAGAAGAACAATGATAAAAAATAAAACTACAATAGGTTCGAATAAAGAAAAAAAGTTTTTTAAAAGGCGGGCGTTTAATAGGAGGCGCCTCTTAAATTTCCTGCCTGCGGCGTCCGCCGCCAGGTCAATTTGGAAAAGTCGTGCGCTCGTTATCGCGGTACCACCGGAAACGGGTATCGAGCCTTCCACGTATTTACCCGCTGTCCGAGAAAAGTGGGCGCGGCGTACTCTTCTTAACAAGCGGTTTGTTTTTTTAAGAAGGGTCCAAATTTTGAGACTTTTAGGTAAGGGCTTGTTTGGCAAAGCTTTAGTAAATAATTTTTCTTTACTAGGCAGCAGCCGTAGTAAGCTCGTTATTGGTGGTAGCGAGCAACCGGGAAATTTAGTTACGCGCGGTAGCTTCCTTAATGATAATTCGTTGAAAAACTTTCTAAGTTATAATGCAGTTTTAAATAGATTAGTTAAGTCTGCTGTTACAGCAAGTAAGGGTAATAGTGTTCAGTTGTCCTATATTAAGCTTTTAGGTGTCCATAAAGCTGTGTTTAATTTCAGGCTATCAAGATTGCACTACTTTGATAAAACTTCAATTTATAAGGAATCTTTATTACGAAGACAAAGCAGAGCGTTGCTCGGATTAAGCGGGAATTTTAAGTTTGCAAACAAAGACGGGTCTGAACAAGTAAAAATAGCGAACTTTTTTAAGAAAGAGTTGAAAGTTCCAGTCAAAGAAGAGGTAAATTCTCGCAAGCGCGAACTGTACGGTGCTCTAAATGGTAGCCAAAAATTATTAAAAAATGCTGGCGCATCGCCGGCTGAGGACCTTTTTTCTAGATGGATCGAAATAAGACGCGAACTTGGGTCAGCAATAAAAAAAAAAAATTTGGTATTTTCGAATAAGTCGGGTTTTTTAAAGGACACTACCAGACTTAATTGGTTACAAAGTAATAGCGGTTCAGAGTTAAAAGAAAAATATACGAAAAAGGCGTGAAAAAGGGCCACGCAGTTTTTTATGGGTTTTGCAAGAATGCGCGGAGCGTTTATTCTTGAATTCAAAATAGGCCGCAAATTTAATACACTATCAATATATACTCGAAAAAAAAAATTAATTTGTTCGCGAAGTACTAAAGGGCTTGGCTTTAAAAAAAAAATGAGAACAGACTTATTAAAAACAAGCTATACCTTCTGCCGAATCTTCTCAATTTTTAAATATTATGTCTTTTCTAAATTTAGAATTAAAACCTCGCTGGCTTCTCATAATTTTATGATTTACTTAAAAGGAGACAGAGTAAAAACGCTTAAAGTTTTTAAGTATTTCAGAGATAGGATACCAATAAAATTCGTTGGTATTTTTGATAAGGGCGGGGTGACTCATAACGGATGTAGGCTGAGTAAAAGGCGAAGAAGAAAAAACAAAGGTAAAAATAAATTTTCTAGAAAGCATATAAAACTTTAGGGGCTACATACAAAGCCAAAGAGTAGAACTGTGTTTTTTAGAGAGCTCAGATTAAAAAGAAATTATAGGCGCAAGTAGGGAGTGGTGTGTACCTTTTAAAGTACAGCTTCAGCTCAAAAAAGGTAAAGTGCTTGTTATGCGGGTTCTGTAGAGGGTGGCGGAGACCGGTTTTTTGAATTTTTTCCTCACTAAAAGAACTTTTAAAACAGCGTAACAAATAGGAACTGCGCCTTTTTGCGTTAGCCACGTTCATTTTTTTTCAGCTACCTGTGCAATCCTGTAGTAGTAAGCCTTCTGTACTTTTCAAATAAAAAAAATGAAGAAAGCTTGGTTTTTACTTTTTTTTATATTTTTCTAGAATTTCGGATAACCGTGCGTGTTTTATAAGAGCGCACTTACCCAGACTGCTTAGCTTTGATGCCCACATATAGTCAACTGGTGAAAAATTTTTTTAAAAAAAGGCCTAAAAAGATTAAAAGAACATCTACTCTGGACTTGCAGGCGTGCCCGCAAAAAAAGGTTTATTGTGTTAAATTAGTTATAAGAAGCCCTAAAAAGCCAAACTCAGCCAGAAGAAAAACAATGTGGGTTTATATACTGTCCACTGATAAGAAAGTTTTTTGTTACATACCGGGAATAGGGCATTCTTTACAGAAACATTCTACCGTTTTAATGCGCGGCGGTCGTAGAAGAGACATACCTGGTATGAAATACACGGCCATACGCGGCAAGATGGATTTTGGGTTCGTTATAGGGAGGCGATCTGCTAGGTCAAAATATGGACTTAAAAAAATTGTTTAAACCGCTTTAACTGCGCGAGCTAATAAAGTACCCAGACTACTTTCAAGCTTATAAGGGTGCATTCGCCTTATTTACTTTCTTGCGGGCTGTTTTTGTGTTTTTACATATGTTTTTTTGTGCTTCTAGTATGATTCTAAAAAAGAAGCGGTACAGCATGAACGCCCTGTGCTTTTTTACTTATATTTTACATTGTTTTTTTTTATTTTATTAGGTAACGCGCATTTTTTTCGCCCTTTTATACCTGTTGAAAAAAAGCGCAGAGACGATTCTATTATGGTTCTGGAGTCACGCTTGAGTAAAAAAGTTATTAGTATATTAACAAAAAATGGTAAAAAATTTAGGATAAAAAAATTGTTTAGTAATTTTTTTTTCGGTTTAAATGGAATAATACTGCGTCACTTCTGGCGTTTTAGCGACGATTTTTTAGAGACGGAGGGTTCTTCTTCATCTAATGATTCGGAGGTCGCGGATTTAGATAAAAAAAAAAGTTTAGTAAAAAGCCGGTTTCTTTTTAATAAGTTTGAGCGTGTGCTCCGTGCGGCGAGCTTAAAATTTAAAAAAAATTCCTTAGTTTTTGAAAAAGGGATTAAGACGGGCTCTTCTGCGACTGAGTACAACAGTGCGTTTTTAAAGAAAATTGACACCCTGCTTACCTCTAAGTTATTTTTTTCATCAAGTAATAATAGTAGTATCGGTCCTTTCTTATTTAGCGAAGACAGAGAAGAAGAATCCGTTATCAGCAATCGCGCGCTCATACAAGCTAGCTTGGGTAATATTTTTTTAATAAGATATTATTCTGAAAAAGTTTTTTATTTATATTATGTTGAACTTATGCAGTATTTCGGCGTTTCCCCCGATGATTTTCCTCCAGAAAAAAGCTTAGTTTGAGTTATGCAAAATAGCCTATCAAACAAATACGGGGATTTGGGCATAGGGGATTATAGCAGCAGCGCGCTTAAGCACCCGCTTTTCGCGAATTTAAATAGGATAAGTGACGACGCTAACATTGATCCGGAGATAGAATCCTCATTAAAAAATAAAAAAGCAGAAAATTCAATGAGTACTGTGCCAGAATTGGTTGAAAAGCCGGACTACGCGCTATTCTGGAATGGAGTTGATAGCAGTCAACTACCAAAGGCAATGTACGCTAGTATGCTCAAGTTGTCGAAAAAGTGGGAGGGCATATCTGATTATAGCGATAAAGGTGGCTTCTTGTCCAACGATAACTTACGTAGTAGCAGTGAATCTGGGAAAAAAGACTTACCTGGTATTAGCAGAAGCCCAGGCAGTAGTTCAGCTTCTAAAGCGTTTGATTTGAAAAACAAAACTAATACAGCAAGAACTGCTCGCATGATAGAGAAAATAAAGGAAAAACGAGGGGTTAGCTATACTGCTTGAAAGGACGCAGAATATAATTTGGACTTTTCGGTCTTATCTGGTTTATTTTATTACAGGGAATCTTTTTTGAATAGGTACCTACCTTTTTTTATTTCAACTTATCTTGTTCATAAAATTATGTTTTCTTTGCTACCGAGTTTCGGCGTTAGAATGGCCGCCGTTAAATCTAAAAGTAACCTGAAAAGAAAAGGCAAAAGAAGAAAACCGTACGGTGTTCCAATTGTATTGACTGGTGAAACTAGGCTAACTTATGCTTTAAATTTTTTTAAAAGCAGTTTGTCAACGTCTGTAAGGGGAAAAAGCACTAAAACATTTTATTTTAAAGAGTCGTTTGTAGATGAACTCATTAGCTTTTTATTTTTTGAAATCGGCGGCGCTACTAAATTAAAAAAAAATCTTTATAAGTCTGTTGTGGAGTACAGATCAAATTTTCATTTTAGGTGATTTTCAATTGCCGCTAAAGAAGCTGCGCAGCAGAGATAGTTATGATTGTGTGGGCCCCTTCTTTTTTTAATAAGAGTTTTTTTTAAACGAAAAAAGTTTAATGCTGTTACTTAGTAAATTTTCATTTTTTGGGCCCGGCGGCGGTGCCTACGATCTATATTTTTCAAAAGAAAATTTTCGTTTTAATTCTTCTAGCTCGGCTAATAATTTTGTTTTTGAGCGAAAACCCCTGTCTGAACAAAGTGGTGCGCGTTTCTTGTTATTAGCACAAAAAAAAGGGATTCCGGAATCACAAAAAATAATTATTAAGCTTGCCGGGCCTGTTAGTAGAAGCCTGTGTGTAAATATCCCCTCAATAGGATTTATAGTTTCCGAAAAGGGATATATGTACTTAATAAATAGAAATCTTTTTTTAATAACCTTGTTTTTTTTTGCACTTAATCTACTGCTCGGTCTAGTTAAAAAGCTTAAATCGAGGCTATACTTAGTGGGGTTGCGCGTTCGCGTAGAGCGCATTTATAGGAGGGCTCTCGTCCTTAAACTTAATCTTTGTCATAAAGTTAAGTGAGTTTGTACACAACAGCTTTTTTTAAAGTTTAAGAAAATCAAAAATGCTTTTATTATAAAAAGCCGTGACCCCTTTTTGCACATGTTGTTTTTGTTTTTGCTTCGGCGCTTTAAGTTACCGGATGTTTATAAAGGAAATGGTATTAGATTTTATAAAGAAAAATTGAAATTTAAAAAAAGAAAACAATTTGGAACTTTTTAAGGTTTTATAGTATATAAATTGGATTATAAAAAGCGAGGATTTTTTTATGAAATTGTTATCCATAAAAATTGATTGGGAGTGATGAAATTTTCCAGTTTTTTATCTAAACTTTTTAGGGTGTACCTGTTTTATATATATTATACTTTTCTGGCTAAAAAGTGGCCCGGTTTCAAGGAAAAGGGTTTTTTTAAATTGATTATTACGCGTTTTTTAGTTTATAGCAAAAAATGAGCAAAAACGGGAATCCGTTTTGGAGTTCTTTTTTAAAAAAAATGTTGTCACTTTACCCAGCATTTAACGTCCTCCTTGTAATCGTGTCTGTTATTCTAATAGTTTCGTTAACTTCTGTTTTTTTATCAGTAAATACCGTTTTTAGTGTATTTTCGTTGATACTAGTTTTTTTATCCGCTTCGGTTCTTCTGCTTTTAGCGAACTGTGAATTTTATGCAATAATTTTTACTACAGTTTACGTAGGTGCGGTTTCGATATTTTTCATATTTGTTCTTATGACTATAAATCTTAGGTTTGAAGACACGCTTGAATATTATGACGAGATTTATGCGGATAAAATTTTTTCTTTATTTTTTCTTTTAGCTTTTTCAGCAATTTTTCACAGTGTCAATTTTATCGTGTTCGGTGGTAGCCGGATTTCTAAAAGCTATTTGACCCACGTGTATATTCAAAGCCGGATTAGTTTGCTTGAGACTGCCCGCAGTACTACTACCGCTAACAAGATAAATTCGAAAATGGAATCTCACGCGAATTTTGTATCGGAACCGGCGTTTTTAGAAAATACAATCTCTTTTGTTGATTTCTCTATTTGGGATAAATTAAGTATGCGTCACGAAAGCGCCGGAGATTTGAGCGTAATAGGTAGTTCACTTTACGCTGATATGCAACTTAATTTTTTTTTAATAACCGGAATATTACTTTTCACTATGATAGCTGCAATAGGCTTCGCCGTAAGGAGCAAATAGTATTAGGCGGGGTAGAAAGCGCGCGGTTAGCGCGAATCCTTTAAAATTTAGTATGCAAAAAAGCTATTTTTTTTATTTTTTAAAACAATTTCTTGTGTGCTTAAATAAAAACAAAATGTGCATAGGTCTCTATGGGGGTCAGTAAGCTGCTCACTCAGCGTTAAGAGAGTGGAGTTTCTGTTATTATATAAAAAAAAAGAAAGTATTTACCTTTTAGTACAGCCTACTAAAATATTCTACATACGATGATGCTTCCCTACTACAACACGCAGTGTGCTTCTTTTAGCTGTTTTATTTTAGTTGTATTCTTGTTTATCGCAAGTTTTAGCTTATTTGAACTGGAAAGGGTACTTGTTAATTTCGGCAGATTATCGCTGTTTGTTTTTTCTCGTTTTTTTTCAAACTCGGGTAGCCGTCAACTGAGCTACGGGTTAATAAATTTTGCCAGATGTCAAGTTTTGACTTCTAGCTTTGTTGTAGCTTTTATTCAAGGAAATTTTACGGCGGCTAGCAGCAACAGCTACAGCGGAACTGATGCCAAATTTGAACTCGGAAAAGGTCTGCTAACTTACTTAAATAGGGAGCCGTCTACTATTGAACTTTTAATTCCGGAATTTGTTATGATGGGGTGGGCTCTTATCCTTATAATTTTTTATTTAGTTTACTATTTTAAAGTAAAGTCGAATAGCTCGCACATTTTATGATTTTTTATTAAAAAGGGCGTATTGGTGCTGATTTTAGCCCAAGTGTATTGTGTTTATATGGTGGCCGTTTTTTATTTTTATAGGCGTTGTCTTTACTTTAAGGGGTTCGTGTTTGATTTTTATACGTTTACAATTAAATTTTTTTTATTAGCTCTGCTGTTATTTGCGTTTGTAAGTATTTTTGCATATTTTAGTAGCTATCAAAAGAGTTCTATTTTTGAGGTGCCTATAATTTTTTTTTTTTGTCATTTTTTTTACTTTTCTTGTGTTCTTGCTTTAACTTTTTTTCTTTATTTATTTGCACAGAGGGTATTACGTTTTGTTTAGCTACACTAATAATTTATAACTATGGGTATGCCGACGCTGCATACGCCGGAATGAAGTATTTGATATTAGGCTCTCTGGCTTCTGGGATGTTTATTTTTGGTAGTGCGCTTATTTTTGGAATTGCCGGGACTACTAATTTTTTTTGGTTAAAGAATTTTTTTACGGCTAAATTTGCTGCCTGCAGTACAGGGTCAAATTTTTTAAAACTAAGCGCTCACTCTGCGCCGAGCGGAGTCGTAGTGTTAGGTGATCTTCCTTTAATAGGAGATATCAAAGCTTTTTCATTAGGACTTGGCGTGGCTTTAGTTTTTCTTATTCTCGGCCTTTTTTTTAAGTTATCTGTAGCTCCGATGCATCAGTGAACGCTGGATATTTATCCAGTTATAACCTGAGGTTTGCTTATCCTTTTTTCTTTAGCCGTAAAATTATCTTTTTTTTCCGTTACTTTTAGATTTGTTTTTTATGTGTTATCCTCTATCGAATTTTTATGGTCTCCGCTGTTTGGTGTATGCGGTTTCTTATCATTATTTTTTGGTTCTTTTGGCGGCGTACTTTCTACAAACTTTAAAGAATTTTTAGCTTATTCGTCATTAGCGCAAATAGGATTTATTGTTTATGGATTGCTTGTATTAGATGTTAGCGCGTATACCTCGGTAGGGTTATTTTTTGTTTATTATATTATCTCAATGCTTATAATCCTTATGGTTTTAAGTTTTTTTGATTTTAGCGGCTCCGAAACGGTGGAATCGCAGTATGCGCGCTCTGCAGCTTTTGCTAGCAGTAACGGTGTGCTACGAAACCCCGGTATAGGTAAAAGCGGGTTTACCGATGATGAAAATAGTCAAAAATCTAAAAAGGCGTTTATTAATCCCCGTTCTCAGATCTATAGCTTAAATAGCCTTAGGTATATATCTTCGAGGCCGGTTTTTGGCGCAATGCTAACAATTTCTATTTTAAATTTAGCCGGTATACCGCCGTTGCCCGGGTTTTTTGCTAAATTTTTCGTTTTGATGGCTCTTATTAGCTATGGGTACTATTTTTATGCTGCTTTATGTTTGTTCTTTAGTCTTTTGTCGATCTTTTACTATATTAAGATTGTAATGCTGTTGTGAATTGACAAATTTGCGGTAAACAGCCAAATTCCGATAGTTACTAAACCCGATAGCGCTATTTCTGAGGAGCAACCAACAGGTCTAGAGTTTGTGTTTGGTGGTATCTTTGCGGGTGCGAGTTTTATGGAGTACGAGAAAAACAGGTTAGTGGTTATACTTCTGTTTGTTCTAACTTATTTTAGCGTAGCGTCAATTATTGTTTTAGAGAACTTCTGAATTGCAATACTGTATATAGTCGCAAAAGGGACATTTTACTATTTGTAAATTATTATCTTTTACAAAAACTATTGTACGCTCTTTTTTAGTCCTACTGTGTAATAGTATAAAAGGGTGAATAATATTCCTTAAAAAGAACAAGGTGACAACATTCTAAATTTTTTTTTGAGTGAAGCTTGGCGCTGCGGTCCGCAAGCCTTACACGTTTAGTTTCATCTAGTAGCCGTTTTTCAGAAGCTCTCAAAACTACTTAAGATGTTGCAAACTAACTAATTACATACTACAACATGTCAGAGTATTTCTCTAAATATAATAACTTATTGGGCCTAATTCGCAGTACTGCGATTTTTAATTTTTTCAAAAGATGGTTGACTACTACAAATCATAAAGAAATAGGTATACTTTATCTTTTTTTTGGTTTTTTTTCAGGAATTCTGGGAACTATTTTCTCGTACTTTATAAGGCTAGAGTTAACCGTCCCCGGTAATCAGTTTTTGTTAGGAAATACGCAGCTGTACAATGTTATTATAACGGCGCACGCTTTTATTATGATTTTTTTTATGGTTATGCCTATATTAATAGGCGCTTTTGGTAATTGATTTGTTCCTATGTTTGTTGGGTCCCCTGATATGGCCTTTCCTAGGCTTAATAACTTCAGCTTTTGAATATTACCATTTTCGCTGACACTTCTCTTGGTGTCTAGTCTAGTTGAGAGCGGTGTTGGTACCGGATGAACGGTGTACCCCCCGCTGTCCGACAATATTTCGCACAATGGGCTTTCAGTAGATCTTGCTATATTTAGTTTGCATTTAGCTGGTGCTGGATCGATAGCGGGAGCTATAAACTTTATAACTACAATACTGAACATGAGAGCTCGAGGTATGGGATTAGAAAGATTGCCTTTGTTTATCTGAACAGTTTTTGTAACGTCTGTGTTGTTACTACTGTCTCTTCCGGTGTTGGCTGGGGCTATAACTATGCTTTTAACTGATAGGAATATTAATACATCCTTTTTTAACTATATAGGGGGTGGTGACCCGGTTCTTTATCAGCATTTATTTTGATTTTTTGGTCATCCAGAAGTATACATACTTATATTACCGGCTTTTGGTATCGTTAGTCAAATTATATCAAAACTCGCCGAAAAAAATATTTTTGGTTACTTTGGTATGGTTTATGCCGTTGTAAGCATAGGAATATTAGGGTTTATAGTGTGAGCTCACCACATGTATACGGTTGGTTTGGACGTAGATACAAGAGCTTATTTTACTGCGGCAACAATGATAATTGCGGTACCGACAGGTGTTAAAGTTTTTAGTTGACTTGCTACTTTATGAGGCGGTACTATAAGTTTAACAACACCGATTTTTTTTGCTATCGGATTTATTTTTTTATTTACTGTTGGCGGCGTTACGGGTGTTGTGCTGGCAAACGCCTCATTGGACACGGCGTTTCACGATACGTATTACGTTGTTGCGCACTTTCATTATGTTTTGTCTATGGGTGCTGTATTTGGCGTATTCGGAGGTTTTTACTACTGATTTAATAAGTTCAGCGGCATTTTTTATAACGACGAAATCGGGAAAATACACTTTTGATCTTTTTTTTTTGGCGTTAATGTAACTTTTTTTCCTATGCATTTTTTAGGAGTTGCCGGTATGCCAAGAAGAATTTCAGACTATCCAGATGCTTACTGAGGATGAAACTATGTAGCGTCTTTTGGTTCTGTGCTATCTGTCTTCTCTCTTTTAACGTTTATTTATTTGCTTTACAATAGCTTTGCGTTGTCCGTAGATAAAAAAATGTGTTTTAACAAGTTTAGACGTAGTTTGTTAACGGCCGTTACAACAGACTGTAAAAAAAATTCTTTACAATTTTTGTCTTTACTCGCCCTTTTTTATGATGCTCCGTATAAAAATCAAGTGAATTTTCAAGATCCAGCAACTTCTGTAATGAACGCTATGCTAGATCTTCATCACGATATTATGGCTATACTAGTGTTTACGATAGTGTTTGTTTTATGGTTTCTTGTTCAAATTGTTGTTTCTTTCCATAAAGTCGGTGCTGATTTTGACATAATTGACGCAAGGGGCGCAGACTTTAAAGGCAACATAACTCACAATACTTTTTTGGAGTATGTTTGAACTCTTGTGCCAGCTGTCGTTCTTGTTATGATAGCTATCCCGTCGTTTGTTCTTCTATATAGCTCGAGTGAACCGTCCGATGATCCGGCTATTACTTTTAAAGTTATTGGGCATCAGTGATATTGAACTTATGAGTTTGACGACTTTAGTTTTTATAACCCTAAAATGCGCGTTCATTTTGAATCTAGAATGAAGCCGGTAGAGGATTTAACGTTTGGTGCGTACCGCTTGCTGGAAGTAGATAATCGAGTTGTTTTACCAAAAAATTACCTAATACGCGTTTTAGTAACGTCGGAAGATGTTATACATAGCTGAGCTATACCGTCTTTTGGTTTTAAGCTTGATGCTGTTCCGGGGAGGTTGAATGAGGGGTGACTGCTTATAAAAAGGGGTGGAACTTTTTACGGACAGTGTAGCGAAATTTGTGGTATAAAGCACCCATTTATGCCAATAGCTGTAGATGTGTGTGACAGCTACTTAGAGTACGTTAACTGGCTGCGTTCAAAAAAAAAAAAATCCTAGTTTTTAATTTTTGTGTCGTATACTTTTACGTTAGGGGAAGTTAAGTGATGCCGGTTGCTGGTTATGATATATTAAACTCCTTTTATCTGAAGAACGATGATAAAATTAAAAGTGGAAAAAAAAGATACTTAACTAGAAAAGCAATAAATAGCTGTTTTTTTACTCAGACGATGCATTTAAGGAGCATTAATGGGATTAAACTGTTAGTTCCGAGTTTTTCTATTAACGGGGAGTGGGATTTACGACGAGTTAATGCGGGGCGGCGGCTAGAGCATGGTTGCGCCCCGTACTACGAAGGTACACAGCCGCGTGCGAATCAACCGTGGTACAATAAGGTTGTTAGCACGGCTTTTGGCGGCGAGGTACATACGGAACTTTTTCTTTATTCAATTAGGCGCGTTTTTAGATCTCAGTGAGATACTTCAAGTTTGTTTGATAGCGGCGTATATACGGAAAAAAAAAGTGTAACAACTTCTGTTTCAAAGTTTAGTGACAGTTTGTTACTAGTCTGTTTATTAAAGGGCTGCTCTTTTTTGCTAAGATTTTTTGCAAAAAAGTATAAGTGCAGTTACACGTCTCTATTCATGCCGGATGTTTTTACTAACAGCGAACAATTTAGAAAAACTGTTTATTATGAGTACGGCAACGAGTATAAATTTTGTATTCAATCTGACTACCTCTCTTGCTGTTTGCTATTTTCAACAGAAAACAGTAAGGATTTGCTAATGCTGAGAAATGTAACGGGGATGCATTTATTTTTATTGTCATTTTCTGAGGATCCCGAAGTGTCTTCAAGAAGCGATCTCTTTTTTCCTATTGAGATTATGGACTTGCGCGGATTGTATTGTGCGCTTGTTTTTGCTTTACTTCTAGCGTAGATTAAAAACGTGGTAAAAAGTAAAAAGAACTTATAATCTGTTTTTTTTTTTTTGCTTTATTTGATTTTTTTCTTATTAAAACCCGTAACCAAGGGTTTTTTCTTTTTTCGTTTTCTAATAGAGAGAGTACGCGGGTACCAAAGAGCTATAATAGTTGTGCTTTTTTACTTCGCGCAAAGCTTTTTAAAGTGGTTGCGGTTTTAGGATTTTGCTAAAGCCGGTTTAGACTGAATTAGTTGTAATGCTGATTTATAGGGTCTTTAATAAAAAGAATAGTACTATTTTAGTATTCCATCCGCGCGGTTTTTACCGCAGCTTTCATGACGACTTGCCGGCTACGTCGGGGAGCGGTTCATTAAAAAAAAAAATTGTGGAAGTAAAGAAGGATAAAAAATCACACGCGGCTTATTTCGCAACCCCTGCAGTGACTATTAATAAGGTCGGATCTGCAGTTGCTGGAAAGGTTTTAGGCCAAGCTGGTGTTGCTGGAAAAGCGCCTTTTATTAACCGCAACTATGCTGATACTGCCGGGCGCGGGATTTATAAATCAGCTTCTTATCGAGGCGGTGTTCAGCGCGGCAGCAAACATAAAACAACTTCAATTTTTGTTAAAAAAAATTTTGGTTTAGAACAGGATTCAATATCCGATTCTAGTGAAGTGGATTTTGTTTCGAGTAGAATAAAACGCCTAAATTTAAATGAACTAACCGTAGGGCTGAATCTGGGGCAAAGAGGGATACCCAGAAGAAAGCGGTTTTATTTCCAACGTAAAAGCTTGAAAGAGTGAAGAGACTTTAGTAATATTCTTCCTAATTTTTCTAACAAGCCGTTTTATCTTAAGTCAAATTGGGATAACAGAAAAGTTTGAAAATCTGTTTTTTTTTTCAGGTTTGCTAACCGAGAGCATTTTTTTAAAAATAAAAGAACCTTGAGAATATATTTTATGCGGTATCTTTTGAAAAGAAAAAATTCTCAGCTGAAGGCTTTTTTATCCAATTACTTTAACAAAAAGCGTAGAGTTTTTAGCTATTTTAGGGATCATTTGTCAAATCTGGTTAATTTTGTTTTGACGTGGGGTTATATAAGGAACATGACGCTTTCCCGAACTAAGTTTATTGTGCAGTCAGGTTTTATTTATGTTAATTTCAACTGCGTTAAATCGGTTAATTATTTTATAAAAGTGGGGGACTGCGTTACTGCAACGTATTTTTCCAGAAATATGCTGCAACCGACGGCTTTTGTAGCAACGCTAGGGTCAACAAAGTGGCACAAGTCTATGAGGGAATTTAGGCATTTTCATAAATTTAGAAGGAGAAAATTTTTAAATCATAACAATTTTAGGCAAATTTTTTTTAAGCTTAGGTTTAGCAGACTTAGCCATTGAAGCAAAAAGTATTTTGTGTATTTTTTTAGATTTTTTGAGAGCTCACCTATTGTTAAAGCTTTTGTTTTTTTTTTTT